>TARA_R100001163_G_scaffold15072_1_pt1 | contig 10760 bp, 19 predicted proteins | sample TARA_R100001163 | Tara Oceans TARA_R100001163 (sample SAMEA2621285) | marine metagenome | biome: marine biome (ENVO:00000447); feature: deep chlorophyll maximum layer (ENVO:xxxxxxxx); material: "saline water (ENVO:00002010), including plankton (ENVO:xxxxxxxx)" | depth 120 m
CGCGACCGTCGTGAGAGGGGGTTTTTGGTACTTGGAGAACCTTGTGCGGCGGGGTGCGCGCGCACATGTGGGGAAATTTGAACAGGATGCCCGACCAGTAATGGCTGGGCACCCTGCGTAAGCGGCAGCATTTGTTTGCGTGGGGGGCGCACGGCTTGAATAAGGAGGCGCTGCCAATTACAAAGTATCAGTATCAGTAGTTGCGTCATCACCCTTGTTGATCCCATGTTGCTTTGAGTATTTGTTTACTTGCCGCGACTTGTTCCGCTCAGCTCTGGCTCGCAACTGTGAGGCGCGATAAACAGCGCGGTCTGCCATGTCCCTCTGCGTTAAACCCTGCTGCTTAAACTCCAGTGAAATATCAGCGATATACTTGTTGATTGAATTCCTGCTCACATTCAGTTCTTCCGATAGCGAGGCAATCGTGCGGCCATCGAGCAGGTCAGGCCGGTAGACATAGACCAGCGCCACAAACCTGCGGTATCCTGCCTTAAGATTTGCGTCACCTTCCAAGGTCTTGGGCAGCTTCTTGCTGCGGGAGTTGGAAAGGCAGAATGTGATAAGCCACGCCAGCGTGCTGGAGAAAACTTCTAGCGCAAACTTGTCCGGGCATTCATCAGGCTCGATGGAGTCCCAATCAAAATTTGTGCTGTTGGGAAATGGCGGTGGCTCATTCATGCTAAGGATCTGGAACGCTGCCCCGCGTTTGGGGGTGGTGCGATGAGGTGCGGAGCAGCGCCCAGAAATTAGTCCAGCGTCATAGATACGCGGTAGCTCATGGCCATCCAATTCTCCAACAACCGCTCGCACTCATCCAATTGGCGCTCACAATCAATCTTGGAGTATTCTGATTCAGGGTCACGCATCTTAGCCAAAAGCCTTGTAGCATCTTGGTATTCTGCCCAAGCGTAGTTCAAATCATCACGGCTGGGAGCTATCATTGCGCACCTCCGGGCCAAAGCCAAAGTATGCCCCGGTATAAAGCCAGCGCGATAAACACAATTGTCCCGGCGCAAATCGAAAAGGTTAGCGTAAAGATAAGCCAAGCAATGATCTTGGTCATAAATCTATAAAGCCAATTCGATTCTACTGTCATTTCTTCCATCTCTTGCGGTGTTGTCATTCTAATCCTTGTACGGTCTTGGGTACTCCTGTTGTTGATTGTCCTTATTTGCCGTTCCTTTAAAAAAGTTCTTTGCGTTGTTGAGTATTATTGAGCGTTTTTCGCGGGCGCTCTGAATAATTCTTTGGCACTGCTCCCGTTTCTCATTTTGCTTTTCATTCAACAGATCCATTGTGCGCTGCGTATCAGAGATCAAATCCCTGATCCTACACAGGCCGCGCTCCGCATCTATGCAATCATCACATTGAATGCGGACTTTGATGGGGCGATAGGGAGGTATTTCAACTTCCTTAAGATGATCCATGCCGCAATGCTCGCACTCTTCTTTCCAGAAATCCTTTAGCCCATAATGTAGTAAACAATTACCCATGATAACCTCACAGCTGTTCTGATCTTTTCTCCAAAGCTTTGATTAATTCCGAAGGCTCATTATTACCCGGCTTAGGTGCTGGCCCTTTACCGTTTACCACCATGTCCGGTGTCCGGATCCCCTGCCATCCCATGTCGATAGTGTGATTTAGCGCCTCGATGGCCTTGCTTAGTCCTAATTCTGATAAACGCTTTAATTGTTTCTTAACCTGCGTAGGCTTAAGGGGTTTTTTAATCTCCCGGCGATGCTGCTCCCACTCACTCCAAACCTGTTTGAATGAATCAAAATCCAAATTCTCAGGAAGATCCCCCCCAAGCTTGTCTTGGGGGGTAAGGGGGGTATTCCCTTCCTTTCTATTCCCTTCTATTCTATTCAACGCCGCTAATCTCCCGTTGTCCGCCGATACGTCAGGAAATCCCGCCGATGTGTCGGCAGATTCTGCCAATGGAGGTTCAGAAGTAATCCACCCGGCTTCGCAGAGATAAGGCAGCGCTTTTTTGAAGATACCTTCGGGCGCTCGTGTTTTTACGGCTATTTCCTCAGCGTCGTAAGCGCGGCCATCAGAAGATTTTAAGACGCCGCGCGTAACGCATTTGGAGGCTAATTGAACCAAAAGGATCCACGCTGCAAAGATCTCCGGCCCATCTTTACGATTCATCAGCCGGGAGTAGGCAACGCTATCGTGATTATTGGGCATCGGCACCCAGCCCAACACCTTAAGCTTACGGCTGGCGCAATTCTCAAAAAGCTCATCCCAATCCTTTATGGTAAAAACAGGTTTCACTCTTCATCCTCCTGCTCTTCTTCAGGCTCCGATTCGTAGAATACGCAATCAGGACACGGGTAAGTAAGGCTGCTCCCCGGCTCTACCTCAATGTAACCTCGACCAAAGCAATATGGGCATACTCCATTTCTCATTTCTCAATTTTGAGTGATGAAGCTTTACGAGTTTCCTTAACAACGCCCTTCAAAAGCGTGTTTAATTCATCTTTTAAGGCTTTGCCCTTCAGTCCAGATGCTTCCTTAAGCAAATCCATGGCTTTACCTTTGCCAACACTGCATACCTGCACAAATTCATGAGGTAATACGCTGTGCTTTTCGTTCATGCGGTTAAAGAGTTTCTGCGGATCAACAATTGTTTGCATCTTCGCGCCTTCCTTAAGTGACCATCCGGGGATAGCGCTAGGATCCGCTGACAACACCTCACGCGCACGCAACTCAATCGCAGATATGATTTTCTTGGCTGCTGAACAGGCTTTTAAGAGATCAGGAAGCCGGTCAGCAGTAATTTGCCCCGGTTCGATTTTTGAAAGGCTGTTAGCTAATTCTGCGGCCTCAGGGCAAACTGGCTTGGCTTTACAGTATTTGCATTGAACTGGTCCCGGTTGCCGCCTTGCTCCCGGCGCGTACGCACGATTTAAAATTGATTCAACTTCTTGCCGCGCTTGCTTTAGATCTGATGACTCATATTTTGCCAAGCTGACTTCCGGGCGTATCCTTGGCTGGATTATCGCTACAGTAATCTCTGTTATCTCAGGGTAATTCTCCGCGACCAAAACCGCATACCCGCGCATTTGGAGATTTCGAGTTGCGCTAATTGGTTCATCATACCCAAATTTAAAATCGTAAAGTAAACCCCGGTGCTTATCTCTAACTAGCCCGTCAAATTGACCACTTACTTTATCGTCAAATGCTCGTAATCGGGTTTCTCGCTGATGATTTTTCTTAGCATCATCCGCAATCTCTTCAAACATCGGCTCAGTCAGAAAAAACCCGTCAATCAGCTCATCTCTTAATTCGGTTGCCCGCTTGGCCAATTCCATTTCTTCTTCATTGGGCAAATCATCAAAATTATCCCGCTCAGCAGCATCGTGCATTCGCGTTCCAGACATTGCTATTGGACTAAATTCATCAGGTTGATCTAATTGAATTTCGTAGGAACCGGGACAGAGCGCAGCTTGCTCTAGCTTGCTCATGGAGATTCTGCCCAGCCGGGGGTCTTTAATCTCAGTTTTCATCGTAAAAAAGGGAACGCCGCCAGCATAAGCCAAGAAAAGCTAACGGCGCTCCCCATTGGTGCGGTCATCCCTCCGCTGGCTGTAACTTTTTAGACATCTCAGCGCCCTCAGGGGAATCCTCCCCAAACAACTCCGCTGATGATGCTGGTTCAGTTTCAGCAAAAACCGGCTTAGGCTCGCCATCTTCAACCTCCGCCTCATGCTCAGAATCTTCGTAAGCGGCAAAGCCAAACGCGGTCCGAACGCATTGCGCTAAGGCTTTATGCCGTAGCATACGGCGCGGATACTTCTGCCATGAGTCAGTAGGCCGTTTGCATTCCTCAAAAAACTCAGTAATGACGGTCGGATTGTCCCGGCCTTTAACCCAAATGGTGCAAGCGCAGTGAACTGGATGCCCCTTTTCATCTATTGCTGTGTTAAAATGAATGCCGTTAAATTTCGGATGGGCGTTCATAATTTTAATCCAGCCATCCACAGATATTACTGGAACTATTCCCCCGCCTTTGCTCTTAAACGCGTAGATCTCTTTTTGAAGCGGATTCAAGTTATGCTCATTAGCCACTACGACAAGGGCAACCAGTTCTTCTGGTGACGCATCCTTAAAAACTGTAGCTGTTAGCGTTGCATGGAGCTTTTTAGGCTCAAGGTTCATGCGCTCAGCCATTAGGGCCAACGCGCCTTTATCTTTGTTTTCTGCCATTTGTTTTACTTCTGGTTAGTAGTTTAAAATTAACATCAGGGTGATAGTGCATTGCGGGCATACGTTGTTCTCGCAGCAATTCCACCGCGCATTTTTTGCAGGTAAAATTGAATTTACCGTTCCCCGCATCCTGTCCCTCCACTGGATCTCCACACAAATTGCACGCTCTATGCGGCTTGGACATCGCTTTTACGGGAAAGAAACTGCTTAATGCTGGTAAGAGTGATCCGCTTGGCGTGTGAGCCAAGGTAGACAGCTTCAAGTTCCTTACGATGGCAGAGCTTGTCGATGAATGACGGGTGGCAATCGAGCATCTTTGCCGCTGTGGCTCTTCTGACAACCTGCGTAGCCTCGACGTTACTGGCGAGGTTTCTGATAGTAATTTCATCTGTGTTCATTTGTTTAAGGTTTTCTTGCCCGACCGCGTATCAAGTCGGACCGTGTTTCAAGTCCGACTTTGGACCAAATCACAAAAAAACGAAGAGAAAAAAACAAACCTACCGTCCGCCGGTTATCCCCCGACTTATCAACGGGCACAAAAAAACCCCCAGCGTAACTGGGGGGTGCGAAATTCTATAAGATTTTAGTTACAAATCCCTCATCGGCGGCTTTAAATCATCATCTTCAAGAGCCTGATCAACAATGTATCGGATGAAGTCAGATAGAGGCATATTTAGTTTTGCGGCCTCTATCTTTGCGTTGTGAAGTACGTGCTTATCTACGTAGCAGGATAACAACCTGTGGTCAGGATCACGTACCGTGACACTTTTGTCTTTTTTCTTAGGTTGCGCTGGTTTTACTGGCATTGGGGTTTGGCTTTTTCAATGTTTCTTTAGTAGTTGATTGGTTATGTCAACTAATTGTGAACTAACGTTAAGTGATCATGGAGAAGTTTTAAGTGTTCTTGATCCGGATGACCTTCACTTTCAACCCATCTCATTACCACAATTTGTGTTAAGGTTTTGCCATTAGCATTTTTAACGTTTAAATCAATTAAATGCGGATACTTTTTAAGGGTAAATAAAACCTGACTATAAGCGCCTCGATAAACGCCGCACATGAGTGGCGTCCCTTGATCTCCGCCAACGCGCTTGATATTTAAATTAGCGCCTTTTCGGATTAAGTAATTTATGTATTTAACATCGGTTTCAGGCTTATATATCTTGTGCATAATAGTTGCGCCATGCTTTCCCATATGCACGTTTATGTCATCACTTTGGATTGAAGACATTAATTCTTCTAATTTGGCTTTTTGGCTGTCCTTATTAACCATTGCAATGTGGTCGCTATGATTTTGCATAGCCAATTCTAGCTTAGCATCTTGCTCTATGTTTTCATGATAAAGAGATGCCAAAACAAATGTTGCAAATAGCGAATATGACACTAGGCCAAATAAACCAACGGTCATTCGATTGTGCCAAAAAGTTTTTACTAGCCGTGACAAGCTCTTTGGAAATTTACGCTCTAAAAGCGTAGTGAGGCCTAATCTTTGTAAGTAGGCGCTTTGGCTTTGGTTAAAGGGAACAGAAACCTCAGCCTTATTATCTTGATTATTCATTTTAAGGAGTTGGTGTTTGATCTTTAAACGATCCAAACAAAGGGTTAACTTAACTGCCGAAGGGTGAATGATTCAGGGTGATGAGAAAAGGTTTTTTTTCTTGTCCGACTTGACATCAAGTCCGACCTTGCCAGTGTAGCTCAGTTGGTAGAGCAACGCACTCGTAATGCGTAGGTCAGCGGTTCGACCCCGCTCACTGGCTCCATTTCCCCTAAGCCACTGCCGCTAATCCCGGTGAAGGCAAGCCGGAGGTAAAGTCAACTGGATCCGATTTCTTAATTTTATCGTGATAATAATCTCTGGTGGTCTGGTAATCTCGATGGCCCAATGCGTGCATTACCTCAATTAAATCACCGGTTTCCCGCGCAAGCATACAGCCAAAGTATTTGCGCAGCTCATGGGCGCATTGGTTTCTAGTCCAGTTTTTTGACCGAAAATAGGCAGCAACATCCTTAGCCAGCTGATGCGCTCGGTATTCTCTACCGCCCCCGATCACGTAAACCGGATCCGATTTCATTTTCCAAAGCTCCATGAAAAGGGATTCGCCAAGATATTCATTAGTCCGCTCATGGCCGTTTTTGGTTTCCTCAAGAGTAACTAAGTAATTGTCATCCTCATCCCCTATGTCAGCCCATTTAAGTTTCCGGATCTCCCCAATACGCATGCCGGTCCCGTAAGCGATTTTAAAAGCCTTATATGCTTCTGGCTTATCCTTGAACAAGTCTGGGAGGCCATGGACTAATTCAAGTATCTCCATCTTGGTTGGAGCCTTATAAGCGCCCTTGCCCGGTTTCGGCGTTTTTGTGCCCAAGAATTCATCCAGCGTATCAGGTAAGTTTAAATCTCGATACGCTCCCGTTTTCTTGTTCATCAGATCACCGGTCACTCTGGCATCTTTGGCAAACATTGACCGGGCAGAAACAACCGTGGTGCGAATAGAGATCAATACGCGGCGCATTTCCTTTTTGGTCAGGTCATCGTTTTCCTTTTCCGGCTGAACCTCATGCGCTCGGTAAAACGCCCCACGGCCAAGCCGGTGAGAGATCCACTTGTCAATAAGATCGCAGGTTAAAATTGAGGATGACATTTTACGCACCATATTGTCCCGTCGATCCACCAAGCTTAGCCCGTTTCCGGTGCGACGGGATCCGGTGACGTTTGAGTATTTCGGAAGGTGAATGTCAGCAATGATCTTGCATAGATTATTGACGTATCCTCTGGCCGTTTTTCGCTGGAGCAATTTGACCAGCGGCCACTTCTCCCACGCATCAAAAATCTCCCCCATTGTGGCCACCTTAGCCTTCCGTTTTTTGGTCGCCTCAAACTCTTCTTGCTGGCCGGTCAAGATCATGCCGTAGAGTGTTTCGGCTTCCTTGATCACCTCTGGCGGTATCCGGTCCGCGCGTTCCTTTTCCGCCCGCGAATCGAGCGTACGGTAAATGGCTTGGCCGTTTATTTTTTTCCTGAACACCCATCTCCCATTTGGGGTCTGGTAGATGTTCTTTGGACTTAGTGTTAGGCTTGTTCTTTTCCGCATGACGTTCCTTTCAATTGACTTTGACCTTTATCAGTAACTGCTCAGAGTTTAACTTTTCACCCATGATCTCCCGACCTTATCCCCTAACCCCGCGCAAAGGGGGAGTAGAAGGGGGAGTAAAACCAGAAAACCCCCAAAAACCAGTGGTAAACCCAATATGACCTTCCGTTTCGTAATTTTCCGGCAGACCGAATCCTTCGTTTCCCTTCGTTAGTTTTCCGGTGAATATCTTTTTTGGCGGACCAAGGGTGACGAAGGGTTGCGCCCTAAAGGGGGAGTAAAAAGGGGAGTCAGTTGCGCTCATTTTGACTCCGCCTTTTTTTCTTTTTCAGCACGATATTTAGCCCAGCGTTTAGCTGCGGCTGCTCGTGCTTGCTCACGCCGTTTAATGGTCCCTGCCGGATTCGATTTACCGCCTTTGGAACCGATCCCAGCCATATACTTTGACACCTCATCTGGTGCTTTTGTTTTACTCATAATTGATGTGTTAGTTTCAGTTTTTTTTGCCCCCCTGCCCGCTGCTTTTAGGAAGTCTAAAATTGGTTCAGGAAGGCTTGAGATCTGGGCAATATCATAATAACAGGCAGCTTCCCCCCAACCGAAGGATACGCGGTTAAAGTAATCCATTGCGTGGGGTAAAGTTGATGCCCTGAACCGGACTTGCCGTTTGCCTTTTTGAGCACAAAACCACTTCATAATTAATCCTAAGGCTGAGTGTTAAGATTAAAGTGTTCACGCACATTCGCAAGGCCCACTACGTTGCCATTTATATCCTTCAGCCATCTTGGCCCTTTACCGGATTGGATAGCCTCCCGCGCCTCAGTCCCGTCAGCGCGGATCTCATCGACATATTTTTGAAGGATCCGGGCAACCTCATCAGCTCGATGTGGCATTTCAAACGCTGCGTTATCCATTTCAATTTTAATCTTAAGCTTCATTTTGACCTCCAAGTAACCATGTCATGCGCAGGGCCATCGCTTTTAATATCAACCACAGATATGCCAGACTCATCAGCGTCTGGGTTATCTTCCCGATATTGTTTACAAGCCATTGCTCCAGCCAACATCCACGAGCTACAAATAACTCTGACATCTTCGCCATTTTTCAACGTGACAATATATGCGCTTGTTTCACTCATTGTTCACCCTCCCCTTTTTTGGGAAACAGCTTAGTCAGTTCCTCTGCCGCTTTTTTTACGGCCTGAGCCTTTTTGTAATTGTCGATGTGAACCTGCTCAGCTCCGCCGATTAAACCGCTAAGGCAAATAATCTTGCCCGCTGCCGCATCCTTGGAAAACTGCTCCATGTTCTTTTTGACGTTGGCTTTGCGTTCCTCAGGAGTATCCGCATCATAGGAATAAACCACCGGATCATCATACGTACCTTTTCCTGTGCTACTCATTATTCTGCCTCCTGATTTACTTCTAATTCACGATAGCGAATCGCCACCCAATTATGGACATCCTCAAACGTATCGAAAATATATTCATCGGTCCCAAAGTCGCCTTCATCTACCTTGTGATATACCCACCACTGATCTGAATGATGTTGAATAATTAGCCTTGGTTTATTACTCATTATTCTGCCTCCTGATTTACTGTTAACTTCCGGTACTCCCGCGCAACGCCAGCTTTTAAAGCGCGCACAATGTTATCTGAATCCTCATCTGGCTCTTGATCCGGACTATCTTGCACAGGCTTATCAGCGCATAAGACAGGTGACATAGAATAACTCCCAAGGGGTTGAACAGTTTCTACCCCCTGCCAAATTCGGATCCGTTTGCGGCCTTCGCCATCTTCCCTGTCATCCGCTTCAAGAATGACGGTTTTCATGGTCCGGCGGACCACCTTATAACGCCATACGCAGTTATAATCTCCCACCGACCGCATCTCATACGTCTTGCCGGTTTCAAATATTATGTTTCCGTCGATGTCAGTATTCATTATTTGCCCCCCTTAATTACTTGTTGAGTGAACCAATTGTTAAATATGGTCTCTTCAAAATGCGGTCCTAGCGCATCCTGATGCAGCTCCCGCATTTGGTTATACATATTCATAACCTCCCGTAGCGCCATTTGCTGTAGTTTGATTTCTTTTATGTCAGTTTTCATTTGATGTTCCTTTTTGTTTTTTTACTTAAGATGCAGCGTGTATTCGCATCCATCGGTTAGTATCAGCGGATACCCGCGCACCTTAAAAATCTCATGAAGCATTTTTTGCTGAATGCTTTTTTTCTGCCGATCAAAACAGATAAATTGCAGCTGAGTCGGCAGAGTGCGGCTTAGATCATGTTTTTTGTGAGCGGCAGCCAGCGAGGCGGGGATGTCGATACAATCAGTCATATTTTGGGTTATTCGCCAGCTAACTCTTTACCGAGCATTTCGTGAATCTCAGAGAGAGACATTGTTTTGCGAAGCTCATTAAATTTTTCTCCGTAGCTTTCACCGTGTAAAAATTGAAGAGCTTCCATTACTTCAGCGGCCATTTTGATTTTGTTCATTTTCTTCATCTTCGTTTGTCTTTGTTACCGTCAGTCCGTCTGACAGTAACAAGAATTTAATGCGAAGCGGCTTCGCAGTCGAGGTTTATTTTTGTGTGAAGAAATCAGTGAGTAAAATATCACTGACCTGCTAGGCTAGATTTGCGAAAAAAAAACGTCATTAATTTGACGTTCCTTGCGCCTTATTTGGCTGAAATGCCGGTAGGGCGCTTTTTCTATTCGGGCGGAAGGCCGCCTGCGTACCATCCTGCGGGGATCTTTACGCGGTTGGCGGAGCGGACCCACCGGCCATCTTTTTGATAGTAGATATGACCCTCAACATCATCCCCTAAGCGCACAACATCCTGAGTGGTATCGACAAAGATAACGTCAGGGCTAGTCACGCAGCTCATCAATGTCATCGCGTATATGCTTACGCCAACGCTCACGCAAAGTTTTAGGAGTTTCGGCATCACTGGAAGTATCCTTGCGGGCAACCCTCTCTTTAACCAATTCGGCAATCAGAGAGAGCAACGCTTGGATAAAAGCTTTCACTTAACTGGGATTTTGGCGAGGCCGCGCGATATGCCGTAACCTAGCGCCGCCAATCCGCCGGCAAGGATCCCGGCCCAATTGTTTATCTGCCCGGTTGCCTCCGGCGAAAAGTCCAGCACCCCGGCACCCCAAGCAATTGAGAGCAATGCCGAAATTGAGCAGAGCCAAAATTCACTGGTTTTAATTCCGGGTTTCGGAGTTTCGGTTTTAGCCGCTGCGGTTTTAGCCGGGGCGCTTTTTGCTTTTGCGGATTTTTTAGCTGCTGGCATCGTTTTCCTTATCTAATTCTAGTTTTTGTCGTAATGCATCTTCAACGCCATTCTGTAAAAGGCCGATTGCGAATCCCAAAAACAGCCACAAGATTGTGCCTAAAATGAACCCGCAAATGCCTCCGACTAATAGCGCTTGTAAAGTAGTCATCT
>TARA_R100001163_G_C5068276_1_pt1 | contig 10720 bp, 12 predicted proteins | sample TARA_R100001163 | Tara Oceans TARA_R100001163 (sample SAMEA2621285) | marine metagenome | biome: marine biome (ENVO:00000447); feature: deep chlorophyll maximum layer (ENVO:xxxxxxxx); material: "saline water (ENVO:00002010), including plankton (ENVO:xxxxxxxx)" | depth 120 m
GATGCTGATGCTTTGAAAAATGTTGCTTATGGTTATAACTTACCTATTTAATCTTAATGGAGTTTACAAATGTTTATATTATCTTACAAATTGAGTAATGTTCAATCTACGGATGTAACTGTTGCAGTTCCCGCTCCTGTTGATTGTCGTATTGAATCCGCTCATATTATATGTTCTGTTGCTGTTGCTTCAGGTGCTTCTCCAAAGGTATCATGTGAAGTGTATGCTGATGATGATGCTACTAAATTATTGATTGCTGATTCACAGGCTTCAGGGTTTGCTGAAAATGCTCCTGTTCCTATGGTTCTTCAAAATGGTGTTTCTCCTCGATACGAGAAAGATCAAGCAATACAATTAAAGTTAGATTTCACTAGTTCTTTGTCAAGTGCTACTGATATTGCATTTTATTTGAAGTGTGTACCTGCTAGAGACATATAGGATTTAAATGAATGAGTTTGGTATCTGTATCAGTATTAAAAGAGTATCTTCCTGAGATACAAGGATCTAGTATTGATGCAGATCTAACCTCTCTTATTGCCCGAGTAGAAGGCTTTATTGCTCGCTACTTGGGTTTTCCTTTGGCAGATTCTGCAACGTCTTACAGTTTAGATTCATCTACCTATACATTATTTGCTGACAAACCTATGTATGGACTTGAATATGTATTACAATCACCACTTAAACCAATCATCTCGATTACGTCAATACACTCTGACATTAATAGGGTATATGGTTCTGATACTCTGATAGAAGGATCTCAATATGAGATAGATAAAGAACTAGGAAGAATCATCCTCAAAGATGTATCTCCTGATTCTTTTGATGTTGGATTTAGAGCTATTAAAATTGTTGGTTCTTTTGGTTTCAGTACATCAAACCCACCTTCAGACCTTGTACATGCTATTTGTGTGTATTGTAGTCATTTACAACGTGCAAAGAGCAATCAGGGAAATGTATCTATCACTCAAAGAAATAGTACAGTTACATTATCACCTAGAACAATGCCTTTAGAAGTTCGAGAGATATTAAGAGGATATAGAAATGTCTCAACTATCTTTTAGTGATCTTCTTAAGCGAGTAAGAGAAGCAGATAATAGACTTCTCCAGGAGTTAGAACGGGTACTTATTCGATCTGCTCTAAGAATGGAAAGAGATGCAAAGATTAATGCAACCTCTTACCCAAAAGTTCAAACAGGAAGACTTAGGTCTTCTATTACAGGTCTTGTAGATGCTCCTTTGGGTTATCCTAGAGTAGTACTAAGAGCAGGCGGATCTTCATCGGGATCAGATGTGGATTATGCTGAATATGTTGAATTTGGTACTCGGTTTATCAAGCCTCGTCTGTTTTTGGGTAGGGCTGTCAATGCAGAATCTGAACGTCTTCCTGATAGGTTATCTTCTCTTCTTAATGTTGCTTTGGGAGCAGATTAATGCCTGATATCATACATGTACAAGTATTGTCTAGATTGAAGACTTTAACAGCTGCAGATTTTTCAAGCGGTTTTTCAGGTCTTGATCTGTCGAACCGTGTTGTTATTGGTGCCTTGTTGAATGCTCCTCAAGTACCTTCTGCTAGTATCGTTTTCGTTGATACCATAGAACAGCAAGGAAGAACATTAGGAAGATATATAGGTGAATCTGTATATCAAATTGTATGTTATGCAGGTGGATCAAATCTAGAAACTAGAATAAAGAATGCTATGAATCTTGCAGGTGATATTCAAAAAGCGATTACTTCAGATCGAACACTAGGATTATCCGGTCTTACTCAAGATGTAATTGTTAATTTTACTGCTCTAGATGGTGAGGAATATGGTATATCTAACACAGGGATCTCATTATTAGAGGTGAGAGTATCCCATCAATCTCAATTCGGTGTTTAATGAGTTGGTATAACAAAGATTTTAAAAGAAGAGTTCCCTTTTTGATTGATTGCTCAAGCACTTCATCAGGAGCGATTGATTTCACTGTAACTATTCCTAATGAATATGATGATTTTTGGAGCAATACCCGATCAGATGGTTTTGATGTTGTAATTACAGACTACACAGGTCAACAACTTGCTTTTCAAAGATTGACATGGACACCTGCAACTCCTAGAGGCATTTTTCAAGTATCAGGTTATACCTTGCCCGCATCTAATACAATGCTTGTAGGTTATGTATATTGGGATAATCCAGATCAATCGAGTGATCTATCTACTTCTGTATCTGTTAGTAGTGCGAAGTTAGGACAAATATATTTGGGTGCACCCTTTGGAAATGTTATCAATCTGCAAAGTAGATCGGGATTGTCTACTGTTCCTACTACTATTGTACAGAAAGACGTAGATGAGAAAATAGATATATTTTTCCCTGTGTCTCAATTGCTTGCGCCTAGATCCCTGCCATACAATGAAAGACTTGATTTCAAATCTATTAGATACATAGATGTACAAGTATTGAATTCATCGGGTGTAAATCAGGCTTCAATGTATGCACTTGAAGAAACTAGATTAATAGCTGGTTGGTGCAGAGTAAGAGTTCAGGCAGGTGTTACAAATACAGATTATGTAGTCAGAGCCTTGATCTATAGTTCTGATTCAGAAGTTTTTATATTATCATGTCTATTGCAAGTTAGACAATTATTACCATCTTAGGAGGTTATCATGCCATTACAATTCGGTCGCGGTGCATTTATAAAATTAGGAGAAGAATCAACTTATGGAAACATAGCGGGAGCCATGGGTGTTGATAATAGAATCATCTCTGCATCTTTTCAAAAGACACAAGAGAAGGAAAGAAAAACACATCTATCTCAATCCGGCGGCGGTGGTTTTCAGAATGGACACTTTGAAGCCTTTCTTAACTGTGGAGGCTCTATTGATCTTCCTTTGCTTTATGAAGGTACAGGAATGTTGATCAAGGCCGCTGTAGGTAATGCTACAACATCAGGATCAGGACCTTATGAACATCTTTATATTCCAACAGCAGACGGAACTGTCCCATCTTTGTCTATTGCACTACAAAGAGGTACAGGAATCAGTAACTCAAAAGAGATCTTCTTAGGTTGCAAGGTTGCATCTATGAACATCTCAGGATCAGCAGGAGAAGAGATCACTGCATCATTTGAGATTATTGCACAGGATTCTCAATCACGAGCGGCTGCATTAACTTCTTCATTTGGATCAGGGAAACAAATGTTTCATTATGAATGTGGAAACCTTTCTTACAGTGGAAACAGTTTTGCAATGAAGTCTTTCGAATTCACACTGGACAATAAGTTAGAACGTCGTAATGTATTGGGTGATAAAAAAACCTTAGAGCCAGTTGTATCTGATGTTAAGGATGTTACTTTATCAGTTACTTTAGAGATGGAAGATAATCTATTGTTTGATAACTATCTAGCAGGTACGCAATCAGATGTCGTTTTCACTTTGACAAATAGTGATGGTGATGCTTGTGAGATAACAATCAGAAATGCCTATGTAGTTGATTATGATGATGCTATTAATACCTTTGGACCCATCGAGAGAACGATGACTTTCGTAGGTGAATCTGATGCAGTTGATGAAGCAATACAGATCAAGATAACAAATCAACAGGCTTCAGCGGTTGCTAATTAATGATCTCTAATCTGATCAAAACAATATTGAAGAAACTAGAATGCAATCTCACAGATTTGGAAAAATATAGTGGGATTGAATATTCTATTTTGTGGAGAATGCTGAACAACAATCAAGATCCTACAGATTGGGAGATACAACAATTAGAAAAGGTATTATCTGAGAAAACAGATTATAAACAATCATACATAGATAAAAGATTAAAAAAATACAAGGCAGGTGTATATGGAAATATTAAAGGAGATCGCTGAAGCATCAACATTTCAAGTAGAATGTTTTGGTGGTAAATTACTAATAGAAGGAAGAATCTTAACCGCTCCTGAAATAGAGCAGATTGGTCTAGGTTCTTCTCTTTTGGCTCAAGAGGTTTTGATGAATAACAAACAGCAAGGCCTCAGTAACATCGATCAGATAAGAGAAAAAGCAGATAAGGAAGGAATGGAAGGACTAGATGAAACAGAACTTCTTAGACTTTTAGACTTTGCAAAATCTATTAGACCTGAAACAATGGCGAGAATATCAGAAGATCAAGATAAGATTCTTTGCAAGGTTATCAAAAGAGCCTCTCAAGATGGTGTAACGTGGGAGAATATAACCCTGTGTCATGCTATGGAGCAAATGAATGCAGATCAAAATGTTCTATGGGTAGGTGTATTTACAACAGAAGACCGTAACAACATTATAAATAAAGCGATGCAGGGACAGCAGGAGGCAATAGAACGGCTACAACGATTTCAAGGATGATCCTAACTATGTATTTCTTATTGATCTTGTTGCTCGTACTTATGGAAAACTTCCTTCAGAGGTTCTTAGGTTGGACTTTGATGATCTGTATATATGCGTACATTGTATTATACAAAGGTCGAAGCGGTTTAATAAGATTCTGAGGAAGCAGAGCAAAGGGAAAAATAGCATGCTCTTTCCAATTATTAATCTCTCAGATCTTACTGATATGATATAATAGGATGCAAAGAGGTTATCATGGCTCAAAATCTAGTTGAATACATTCTTGATATAAAGACAAAGGCAGCAGAGAAAGGTCTTGATAATGTTGTTGATGCCTTGGAGGACGTTGAGAAAGAACTGAAAAAGACTCAAAGAGAAAGTGCTGATACATCATCCTCTTTTGATAAGTTGAAAAAAGCAGGTGTTGCAGTTGGAAAAGTTACGGCTGTCATGGCTGCTGTTGGTGTTGCTGTTTTGGCAGCAGGAAAAGCCGCTTTTGATGCATCTAAGAAGGTTACTGATCTAGTCAACGAATTAAATGATTTGTCTGTTAGAAGTGGGGTATCTGCGAAAACGATACAAGGACTTAGACAGGCTCTTTTATCCAGTGGTCAATCTGCTGAAGGTCTTAATGAAATACTCGGTGCTATCTCAGGACAGTTTGCACAACTAGGAACAGAAGGATCAGCAGTTGAGAAGAAGTTTCAATCTTTCGGTGTTGCTGTAAGAGATACAAATGGAGATCTTAGATCTAACAATGATATACTTCTAGACTCTATCAAGTTATTACAGGGGATCTCTGATTCTTCTGATAGATCAAGGGCTTCTGTTGCTTTATTTGGTGAAGCCGGTGCAAAGTTAAATCAAGCACTTGCAGCGGGTGATTTTGAAAAGTTCCTATCATTTACTGAGAAGTTCGGTATTGATACAGGACCTGAAGCATCTAAAGCAGCTGCACATTTTCAATTTGTGTTATCTGGACTTGGCACAGTATTAAACGGAACACTTCAGAAGTTTGTAACTGCTACAGATGGACAGAATAGATTTATACAAGGCATGATTAAATTAGGCGGTATTGTAGCATTCACAGGATCACTTATAGAATCGTTTTCTGATGAAATAGAATTTTTAACAGATAAACTTCTAGACCTTCTTAAGTTTGGAATCAAGCAAACAATAGTAATTCTAACAGGTCCTTTTGCTCTTGCATTAGGATCAATCATCAACAATCTAGAACTGTTTGGAATACAAGTTGATTTTGTGAATAAAGCCATGTCTAGTCTTGCAAATTTTACGATTGAAACAGTAGATCCTACAAATAAACTATCAAATGCAATAGATAAAGCAAAAGGAGACTTGAAAGAATATAATGAAGCGATGGAAGGCATCAATATTAATCTAGATGAATTTGGTAAGGGAACAGCAGAAGCATCTTCTGAAATGGATAATCTAGGGAAAAGCACAGAGGAAACAACAGAAAAGATTAGATCCTTGATTGATGTTGTTAATGATTTGCTAGATCGATTTGTATCTTTTAACATCGCTAAATTTGTATCTGATTTCGCTATTGGTTTTGCTGCTATTGATAAGATTATAAACAAATCATTTGATGGATCTAGGATTGATCTATTTGCAAATACACTTAGAAAAAAACTATTAGATACGGTTTCACTTGCAGACGTTGATCTAGGTGGTACTGGAGAGATAATAATAGAGGCAACGAAATTTACAAGATTTGAAGAGTTTTTGAATAAAATGAAGTTAGGTGTAGCAGAGATTTTTTCTATTGCTGTAAAGGGTCTAGGACAGTCTGTATCTAAGATATCAGGAGCATTGAGTAAAGGACTAGCAGCCGGTGCAGCCCTGGCAGTTACAGGAGTTCTAGCAGTTCTTAAAATTGCTGAAGGTCTAGGAGGAAGAGCAAGATCAGCAGAAGAAATTAGAGAAATGCAAAGAAGAAGAAGAGAAGAAGGAAAAGCGGTCTCTATGAGTGTTGCAGAGGTACAACAAAGAGACATAGAAAAGAGCATTGAAGAAGATATCAGAGCAAGGGCTAAGGCTATAGAAATTGGTTTGCGTGCATTGCCTAAAATACTTTTTGAGGTTCTACCTCCTCTCTTCGTTGAGTTTGCTGATCGTGTTGTATTTGGATTCTTCAAAAGTATCGCTGAATTTGTTGGTATTCTCAAAGACTTTTTCAGATCCATCTTTACAAGAGAAGGAAGACAGGAAAGAAAAGAAGCGAGAGACAGAAGACAGCAAGCAAGAGGAGAAGAGTTTAGAAGAAGATTAGAGCAACTTGTAGGAATTGCAGGATTCAGATCAGGCGGTAAATATATACCATCTGCTAGAGGTGGCATAAAATTTACAGGAGCAGATGAAGGTCTAGCCATGCTTCACAGAGGTGAGTTCGTTGTACCGGAAACGGGTCAAATGCCTCAAGCAGTACAGAGGACTATGGGCATGGGTCAAGGTGGCATGACTATTAATATAAATGCAGCTGTAGTTGAGAGTAATGCTGTTGATGAGTTGGTTAGACAGATAGAAAGAAGGTTTCAAACATTTGGATCTTCAACCTCTCCCCTATTTGGAGGTCGATGATGGGTAATGCAAAGTTTTATTATTTTCCGGAGCCTGATGCTCGATCACTTAGGACAATAGATCTAGGTGAGAAGTTAGGAGAACTGTTTTCAGAGTTTCAATATGATGTAGCAGAATCTATTTCACGAGGTGGAAGAAGATATCTTTCTCACGGGTTACAAAGGGAGTTTGTAACGATTCAAAGAGATAGAATGCTATTAGGTGAGGATCTTGCTATCAAGTTAGAATCTATGCAGAATCATCTCGATAGGGGAGGTTATGTTTCTTTCTGTGCTGATTCAGACAAAGCATATATCCATCCTTTTCTGAATACAGTTGAGCAAAATTCTTCTACTCAGTTATTAGGCTCAAACCCTTTCAAAGATATTACAGGTGCAAATCTACCAGTTACAGGCGATTACGTAACAATACAAACAGATTCACCTACATCAATCATAGAGAAGTCAAAGATCGCTAGTGTTGACAGTTCATTTTCTTCTTCAACGGGTGGAAATATTACATTTAATCCAAAGATGGCATACACATATCCTGAGAGAGCATTTCTTAGATATTATCGTTTTTGGCCTACATTAAGAAGAGCAGCCTCTGACATAGGGCAAAACATTATAACAAATGAGAACGGTCGTTTGTTTTCTCTTAATGTACGATTGTATCTAGATACACATACATTATTTAACTTTCATTCAGGCTTTGATGGTATAGATAGATCTCCAAACTTCAAGCCTTCAGAGGTTCCTGCTGCTTCAGGTGGATCAAATCCATTCACATCTGTAGGAGGTATATCTAGCACAGACAGAATACAAGGTCTTGCAATCCTCAACGAAATAGCAAGACAACAAGGCAAGAGCATAGTATGAGTTGGGATCTTGAATTTGTTGGTTCACTCAATCGCTCTTCTCTATATGTAAGATATAGATTGGAGTTTGTTGGTGTTCTCAATGCCTTAGGAGAACCCTTTTCTGTATCAGATGATCAAGGGGTTATTCAAATTGCTAGGGGTTCAGTAAGGATAACAGGATCAAGGGTAATACCTCAAAGATGGTCTGTTTCATTTGGTGGTTTCTCTCTTCAGTTATCGGGTGATATTAGATCAATATTGCCAAAAATGAGAAGAGGGCAGATCGCAGTTCTTCAATGCTCAATCAATAGACAAGGATTCAGAAACCTAGCAATAGGATCATTAGATACGATATCAGGGCAAAGAGGTCTATTCTCGTTGGGATTTAAAGATCTATTATCTGCTTTGCAAACCTCACTAGATACAAGAGCAGGAACTGTTTTCAGTGAATCAGATCCTCCTCATTTCTCTCTATTCTATGAAGTAGGAAGAACAACAACAACTACAGCTACTTTTGGAACTGGTGATACTACATTAAATCTAACAGATGCTTCTTTTTTTAAGAGGCAAACAGGAGAGAAGGGAATAGTAAGAATAACAAATACATCAGTAGACTTCTATGTATTTTGGGAAGGCTCAACAAGTACAACATTAACAACAGTATCAACAGCAACATATAACAATAAGACTAGAGTTTCAGCACCTTCAGGATCTACTGTTCGTTATTGTGCATGGCTACAAGGAGAGCCTTATGAAATTCTTGCAAGTATTCTAACCAGTACAGGAACAGGAAACAATGGGGAGTTCGATGTTTATCCGGTTGAGTGGTCTATAGGTGGAAAGATAGACAAACAGATCTTTGATGTATCAGATGCCAAAAGAGCAAGCAAAGAGATAACAAGATCGACAGGTGCAGATTATGATATAGGTTTCGCAGTGGAATCTCCTTTGTCAAATGGATTCAGATCTATTGTAGATATCTTTTTGACAGTGGGTATTTTTCCCGTTTACAGACAGGATTCTATTTCAATCAGAGCATGTACAGATCCTGAAGGAATAGAGACCAGGAAAACACCTGATCTAAGAGCAGAGATATCTGACTATGATATTATTGATGTATTATCACATGACTTCTTTTCACCCGATATATCAAACATCTATAGAACAACATACATCAAATATAACTTTGTAAATGTGTATTATTCCGGTGGTGTTTACAATGGATCTCGTGTTGATTCTCTTCCTGCTCTCTCAGAGATAGAGAGAGACTTCAGTTTGTACTATCTAGGAGATCCTGACAATAGACAATCTCAAGCATTGCAAGATCTAAGACGTTTACGGGTTTGGGATCTATACATGTCTGAAAGATTATCTGTTAGATTGCCTTTGCGATTCGCTACACTTGTAGCTGGAGATATTGTAACCTTCAGATCTAACTATGTTGAGCATCTATATGATACAGTTGATCCTATTTACAAAGGTAGATATTGCATGGTGTTAGGTTGTGATTACTCAATAGATTCTCAAGAATGCACGGTCACATTAGGCATTCCATCACCCAAAATGCAAAGAACAACAGATTCAGAAGATTCTGATGGTGCCTATAGTGGTTGGTTACCTAGTGACGATCATAATAATACAGAATGCTTTATTTGGTTATCTAGTGATGTTGATATGAATGAATCAGGAGGAGATGTAACAACATGGATAGATAGACAGAACTCCTTCTCATTCTCAAATCAAGCAGGGAATAACAACAATTATAATACAGGAGCAGGATCACCATCTAAATCCATTACTGTATCAGGTTTTCATTTTGCTAGATTTGCATTTGGTGATCATGAATTCCTTGCTACAACATATAATTCTAAAATGGATCTATCAGGTACAGATGGAATTTGTGTTGCTATGTTAATGCGTGCTTCTGCTGATCCTATTGGTGATACTGATTTTTCTGGAGGAAATTATTACAAGGCTCCTCTTGTGAATTGTGGTAGATCTTACCAGTTACATCTCTTAGATAGTTTTTCAGGGTCAACTTATACAAATGCAATAGGCTACGATAACAACACTAATACCTTCCATCAAGACAATCAGGTTGCTCCTCCTGATTCAAACTGGAAGATTGTTATTTATTCTTCTGCTGATGTTGCAGGATACACAGGAGAGGAAGGATTGTACGTCAATGGATCTAGGGTAAATACTTCAGATTATCCTCCTACAAATGCAGATATATCTCTATCTCCAAACTTCAGAATAGGAAGAGATCCTGATATCAATTATGCAAATCAAACACAGCAATTTAATTTTGCTTTTGGCTCTTTTGATCTTGCTGAGTTACTAACATTTTCAATACCTCTTCATGATGCAGAACGGGAAAAAGTAGAGGGTTATATTGCTCACAAATTCAAACTTACTTCTCTTCTTCCTGCTTCTCATCCATACAAAAACACAGTACCAACATAGGTAAATATGAAAGAATATTATTGGTGTAGAAAACTATTAAAAACTGGAGACTACTATTATATTTATGTAGTCAAAGAAGCAGCGGTGCAGATATATAAAAAAGCAGGGTTTGAGATTGATATAAATCCTTCAGACGTTCCTGAAAAAATAAGAGAAGAGAAAGGAGAAGAATATGATTAGATACTCAATAGATAATCCTCCTGTAATAGATAAATGTATAGATCTAGGCTTTGCATGGTTCAAGGGTAAGTATGATCTTAATATTATCGCTTGTAGGAATATGTTAGAACGTCCTGACACTTTTCAAGATACGATTCATGTTGTGTATTGGGATCAGAAGTGGATAGAGTATGTTTTCCCTTGTACTACTCACGCAGGACAACACTATCTTTTGAATCCTTCTAGATCGGCAGGTGTTGCAATCCTCAAACATGATCATCAATACAGATCTTCTTTTAAGATTGGGATGCGTTCTAGTGGGTATG
>TARA_R100001163_G_scaffold943_1_pt1 | contig 10659 bp, 4 predicted proteins | sample TARA_R100001163 | Tara Oceans TARA_R100001163 (sample SAMEA2621285) | marine metagenome | biome: marine biome (ENVO:00000447); feature: deep chlorophyll maximum layer (ENVO:xxxxxxxx); material: "saline water (ENVO:00002010), including plankton (ENVO:xxxxxxxx)" | depth 120 m
TCTAAGCCTCAGGCAAGTCGAACGACTAACTCAGCTACCCAAGACAACAGTGGCACGTAAACGTGATTACATTCTAAGAAAACTTAAACGAGCATTAAATAAACGACAAATCGTCAAAGACTATTTAACTTTTCTACTCATCTACTTCATAGTCTGAGTCATCCATTGCATCAGCCGACGCAAGAATCAGGCCACTGATTATTGCAAACACATGGCTGTGCAAAGGACTGTTCTCAAAATCGTTGATCTCTGACTCCGCAGAGAACGCCATAGCGTGCTCAAACGGCAACACAATCATCACAGCTAACGAGTCCTCATGCCATTTAGCATGATTTCCGTCATCCACATTCAACAAATGTGAAGTGCTTTTTATATCGTTATAAATCTCAGAAGCAAGATAACCGTACTCTTCGGTCCACTCTTCCCACTCGGAGTTCTCTTGCTCCTCAGACACGTCAACTAACCAACGAACCTGATCGCGAATCGCCCACACGAGTCGCAGCAATAGCTTTACCAATAGCAATGACAGCAGCAACCGCACCAATTTTTAACGAGTCCGTCCAGTCAGGGCCAGGAACGGCCATAGCGCCTACAAATCCTTGACAGAACGTAGCCAAACCACGTTCAAAACAATCTCTCAAAAAATCTAAATTAAACAAAATATCTCCTTAGACAAACCACAGATAACGCCAAGTTACAGGACCACAGACCCCATCCCGCCGTATCGGAAAATTGGCCTGAAATTCGGAAACGGCCTTTTGGGTTTTTCGCCCGAATATGCCGTCTACCACAAGCTGTGCGTTGATGCGTTCATTCAAACGTGCCTGCAAAGTAGCCACGTTCTTACCCTTAGACCCACGGTGCAAAGGCTTGCGACGGAAATCTACCCCTAAAGATTCCATCTCTTCCATACGAACATCCCAATCAAGAGCAGTAGGCGTTCCCGTCATCGGCATCCCAGATGTAATCCAGTCCGCTAGACCGTCCCCAGGGCAATATGTGGTGCCGAAATCTCTATGACATTTGACCCATAAGTGGTCGCCATACTCTTTCCGCATTGCCTCTACAACGGTAAGGATCGCCTCCTTTCCCTTCTCAGTTAGATCGTCACCCGAACCAATGTAAGAAATGGAAGTGGTATTAGAGTTATGCCCTTTCGTAGCTGCACCCTGCTTCCACCCACGACCCTCAAAGATCTCGCCAGTCTCACCAGAAACCAACCAGTTGTAAGCAATAGACCGCCAGCCCCGAGTCTTAACGTGATACTTGTCATGCTGACGAATACGATCCCAAGGGGCGGAACCAGAACCAGTCGTATGATGAACAACAACACCTACAGGGACACGGCGAAATTCGCTTAACTTCTTACCAGAGTCAATGGCCCCCCACTCGGCACGAGAAATGAACTGCATACCTATAGGGTAGTTCGTCCCTACAGCCTTGCCCCTGCCAAAGAACGTTCTTGTTTTATTTCATCTCGCATTTCATACATGCGAGACTGAAGCTCCATCTGCTGTTCCCATTTAGTATTCGTGCGCAACCCCGCACCAAACATAAACGAAATCCAAGTAGACACAGCACGCTTCTGATAACGCTCCTCATCAGGGAACAACCGACGCAAATCAGACAACGTAGGCATTAACTGAGCCATAGCGTGAAGCTCATAATCTTTCATAGCCCATTGCCCCTGATTGTTTTTCCCTGCAATCCCAGGCAACGACAACAACTCCATTAAAAAAGGAACTTTTGCATAGGCACGAGGAACAACCTCATACTTCCCATCAAAGTTGTAACCCTTCCAAAGATTCTGTTTAGCTTTCCACTCATACGGTGCTTTGATCAACGGTGTAACTTGCGTACCGAAAGAACCCAAAGCAATCTGTATGCGATCCATAACACTATCTTCAGTAGTGAACCTTAATGACGGCTCAAGAAGCTCCATCGGAGCCTTGAACGGCATGTCAGGAAGAATAAACATATTCTCCCCGTCATACTTAAACGGCGTCTGTATAGCTCCCTGACGTTGCATCCACTCAGGAATAACCTTCGCACGTTCCTGCCCATACTCCATTTCTTTCTTAAACGACATGTACCTATTGAACACAACAGGACGACGAGCAGCCATCTCAAACATCAAAGGCATATTCTTCCGAGTCCACGTATAGAACGGAACAACCTTCTTAATTACATTCCGTTCCAAATCAGACAAATCGTCATAATCGAAATGAAATTTCATTACATTGTCAAAAGCTTCGTCAGCAGACCCGCCCTTATACAAAGCATCAAACCCCAACGAACCACGCAAAAAAGTTTCCGTAGCCATACCAAAATTTCTTGACAATCTCAAAGGCAAATTCTCTGAAGAAGCAGGGTTCATTGCTTTCAGCAAATTAACTTTCTTGCCTGCAATCTTTACCCCTTTACGACTTCCAGCAGCAGTAGCAGTATCCACAAACTCGCTAGCAACCTGCGCACCAGCCGCCCCCAAAGCTCCTGTTTCAGCAAGCTCACGCACATAATCAACATGTTCAGCGCTTACATTGTTTGGATTAATCCCACGAGCACGCATAGCTTTACGCATCTTGGATGCCCTATCAGGCATACCCAAACGCATCGCTTCTTCTTCTTGGAACTTCCAATACGCACGCATAAACCTGCGATACGACGACCAGTTCATGCCAGCAAGGTGGTTCATAAACACACCTGACATAAAGTTTCTGCCGTGGAACCCAGGCTTGGCAATCATGTAAGCACGCAACAAGTTATGTAACTTGTCGTACTTGCGGAAGAACCCTTTAGCGCCCCCACGGGCAACAAAGCGTTCAGCAGCAGTCATGCTTTCTACAATGTTTGGTGGCCCTTGAGCTATAGCTCCAATAGGTTTCATTCCAGTAGAAAAAGCTGCTTCTAACACTTCTTCTCTGTTGCCGATCCTATGAATTTCAGTTCGTTGTTCTGCCGTTGAACTAAGCAAATCAAACCACCCGTCAGCACCATCTTCCATTTCTTCTAACGCCATGCGTATACGCTGGCCGTCAGCTTCAATCAAAATATTGGTCGCTAACTTCATAGCGATTAAATCATCATCAGCAATATCGTAAAGACTTACACCTTCACCGACACCCAACCTATTAAGAGTGTCTACAGCTTCGTCAACTTGAACAGCGTTAGCGTCTAAATAGCCAGTAATAACACGAGTTGTTTCTGCTTCCGCTAACCTCTGATCAGCAGTTTCAGCAGCAGCAACAGTTCTTTCCCGAGCAGCTTTAAACGCTGCGTCAGCTTGCTCAAAGTCTCCCTTTGCTAACTCTAAATCAGACACAATTTGCGAACGTTGCATCACAATTTCTTCTAATGCATCACCTTCAGGCAAATCATCCACAATCGGATAAAGAGAAGGAAAGTTTTCATTAATGTTTTTTGCTTGATCTTCAAGGAATTTAGTAGCGCCTACAAAATCGGAAGTCTGTTCGTAATCTATGTCAAGGGGACCTACGTCACCGCTGTCAATAAAACGACCACCTTTATAGTTAATAGCTAACGGATCTGTTACAAGAAAATTAGGCCAAAACTTAGTGCCTTGTTTTGCTCCATCGTATGCCCCTATAACGTCATTAAATGCTTCGTGGTTCATCCACGCAACAGATGTATAACCATCAACAGATAAAGAAGTTGTGTATTTACTTATAAAATCAACATACATTCGTCCAAGCGTTGCTTCTAAAGGATCTCCAATTACAACATCTTCAACTGTTTCCATAGCAGTTGGAACAATCTTTGAACCCGTAGGCACATCAACTCTAGGAAACAAAGAACCTTTATGAACTAAAGAATCAAAACCTGTTGCAAAATTTGCTACATAATTAAAGTTCTTTTTCTTTTCAAAAGAAACACCAGCAACTAATTTTCCTCTGTCAATTACATCAGGATTTAAGTCAGGATTAATTTCAGAAAAATACTCTAAAGCTTTATTTAAGAACCCATCAACATCTTCTAATTGACCAACACCGCCATGTTTGCGACTCATCACCACTGCAAACTCAACAAGATCTTCGCCTTGTAAACGATTTAATTGACCAACAATTTGTTCATAAGCAGGAGAAACATTAGGTGGATTAAAATTGCTTAAAGCTAAAGCTAATCGCAAAGGTTCAAACACATTTGTTTGAAAAATGCCAGCATCAGTTCTAGTAAAACCTGTGTCGCTTGCTTCAACATAAGAAATAGTTTTAGATGCTTCTTCAAGTTGATCTATGTATTGAACTAAAAATTCTCTATCAGAGTTCATTACTCTTGCAACTTGATCCACAACAAATGCGTTTTCAGAAGTAAGCCCAGGCCGAATAGCTTCAGCACCACGACCAAGTTCAACTAAAGAATTCAACCTCATAGCAATCGAAGTAACTTTTTCTGGATCAGTTTCAACAGCCATCTGAACAGCTAACTGCGCTGCTAAATCTTGCTGCTTACTATCTAACCCATAAATCTTTACACTTTGCCCACCCATAGGAACATCAAGTTCAAGATTGTAAGTATCGCCGCCTGCTAAACCATATTTAATATTCCCAGGAGTAGCGTTCAAAGCCCAATAGTCTCCCCAACCAGACTGTAAATCGCCATAACCGCCCCACACATTTTGCACACCACCACCTGATGAACCGTGATTAAGTGTTGCTACACCATCAGGCGTAACCCCAGAAGCAATCTCAGCAGAAGTAACACCCGAAAAAGCATTCTCAACGGCTGTAGGCGAATACCCTCTTGAAGCTAACCCAGCTTTCATTAACTCTTCAGACCCAGCCTCATGGAAAGGCTTATTGAACTGTTCAGCTAACGCTTGAGTCCTAACCTCAAGAAAATCAGCAAAATAAGCTATGTCGTCATTATCTAATTCACCTGCATGACGACGAACAAAATCTTCAAACCCGTTATACCTAGCCCTCAACGCAAGAATCTTTTCTATCTGCTGAGAAGCAGTATCCATTCCTCCATAATCACCAATCATGCCAGCGGCAAACGGATTCATAGAAGGATTAGCTAAATCTTCTAACTCGCTAAGAGACCTATAACTCCAACCAGTTTCTTCTTTAGGTAAACCTCGCGCACGATAACCAAACACTCCACCATTATCAATACGAACAACAGAAGTTTCTTCTAAATGATAAGGAGCTATACCAACGTTGTCATACTGCATTCCAGCAGCATCCCAGTTAGCCAACACAACATCAGCCATATAGCCCTCTTCGGCTATCTCTTGAAACGGTCTAGCTACAACCCCCTGAGGTACCGCTCCTTGATTCCCCAACCTTTGCAAACCAGTAACAGGATCAGTCCAAACCAACAACTCAGCAGGGTCCATAAAAGTAGATTGCACAGTTGCAAAATCTTGAATCATTGGAGCCACATGCCATGTGCTGCCATCGTTACCTATAGACATGTAAGAGTTAGGTGCTCCTAAACCTAACTCCCGATAAAAAGCATTAGCCAATACTTCACCAGCAGCACGACGAGGAGAAGCAATAACATCGCCGTCCTCGTCATACATGGCAGTCGGCTCACCATAAAAATCTTCTTCTACCTCGTTATATTGTTTAGCGTAATAACGATTGCCAGCTTGATCTTCGTACACTCCACCAGGATTTGTCCCAGACGGACCTTCAACAAGTCTCATCTCGTCAATCCCAGGACGCACATGCCGCAAATTAAATTGATGAGTAGCTTTAGCAGTTTCAATAGCATTCAAACGTTGCTTTAAAAAAACGTAATCAGCAACAGTCAAAGTTTGCTCTCGTCCAACACGATCAGTGTAAGAAAGATTTAACTGACTACCACGCAGTTCTATCTCTGCCGCCAAGTCCTGTATGCGACCACCTATCTTTTCTTCGATTTGTGTCGTAATAGCTTTCCAATCAGCTTCACTAGCAGCAGCAGGACCGATGGTGGGAAATTCATTAACCGCATAATAGACAGCTAACTCATCTTCCATTCCCTCAAACACAACACCAAGAGATCCACCAGTAGTAGGTTGGCCAGCCTCAATAGCATCATCAACAACAGCAATTAACTCTTGTTGAGCTTCCAACGTATTCTGAGGAGTTGGAAGCAACACCTCATCACCAGTTACTTCTTTATACCCATTAGCTACATCTAACGCACTTTGAAGCTCATCATTAATACGATTACGCATGTAATCGATTTTGTTAAACGGGTTATTAGCAGCAACTTTAAGATTTACAAGATCTATGTCTCGTTCAACTCCCATCCAAAGGCCATAACCTTCAGCATCTACACGTTCCAAAATGCCATCAGCAAAACCAACAGCATCTTGAACAACTATCTCAGTACCATCAGGAGCAACAAAAGTTTGAGTAATGTCAAACGAAGGATCGCTTACATCGGTGTTACTAAACTCCCGACTAAACGCTGTAAAGTTTTCACCTGAACCAAAGATTTCACGAATAGCTTTTTCTAACCACAGTTTCTGACCAGTAGCAGAAGCAATCGTGTCATAGGCCCACCTAAAACGACCTTGATCTCCACGAATAAGATTTAATTGCTTCAACAAATCTTGACGTTGAGCTTCTAACCGAACAAGCTCGTCACCTTCTGTTTCAGGCAAACGTCCTTCAACCTGATCCAAAACACTTTGAAGTTCTCGTTCTTGCTGATCTAAAGAAAGAACACGTTGTTCTTCAACAGACTTGCTAGCAAACAACTCATCTTCTTCACGACGAGCAATATCTAAAGCACGTTGAGCTTCCTCAGCTAACTCTTCTTGACGACGCAACGTCATTTTCGCAACATCAAGTTGAGCGCCTACAGCAGATTGCACTTCGTAAGCAGCACGAATAACTCCTGCTTGACGGGCAGCAAAATCTTCTTCAGCTTTCAACAATTTAACAGAAGCAGCTTTGGCTTCCGCAGAAGGCAACCGCACGTACTCAACAAAACGATGCTGCAAAATACCGCTTTCAGTTAAAAGCGTTTGCGTGTATGTTTCACCAACCCGAGGAGCAACCTGATCAACCCAACCCCGAAGAGCTATGTTGATGTCATCAACGAACAAAGCATAATCGCCACCATTACGTTCAATAATGTCAGCTATTTGCTTTTCAACAGACCCAGCAACCTCACCAGTAAGAGGATCAACAGACTTAGGTGTAAGCAAAGTCTCACCAAAAAACTCGTCTGTTGCTTCGCCACTTTGTTTTAATAAGTCTCCAGCTTTTTTTACAGAAATACCATCCGCAGCAGCCTTAGCTTCTGCTGCTTCACGAAAAGCTTTTTGATCTAGATACGAACGACGAAGTTCAGGACCAGTCGGCTGATACTTACCACGACCTCTATGGGTTCTTTGGGAATACCTTCCACTCGCTGCCAACGATTTCTGAATTGCCTTCCTAGCTTTATCAGTCAACTGGCGAGGAACGTAATTATCTACGCTTGAAAGAAACTCCGAACCACCCATTTCATTCGCCATAACACGAAGATCTTCAATACCTTCCTGCACAGTATTCAACAACGAATTATCAAGAACAGCTAATTCCCTAGCTGCCGCCTCATCCCCACCAACAGCGTGATACACCATCGCTGGATCGGCACCTGCATCCTCAATAGCCTCAGTAATAAGACGAAGCTTTTGAAGCATCTGCGTTTTAGCGTACTTACCTTTAGAGTTACCACGAGCTACAGAATGAATAACACGTTTACCTTGCTGAATAAGAACAGCATCATCAGTACTGCGCAACGTCCGCTTCAAATCCTGTAAGCGTCCACCTACTAAAGCATTCCCAACCTTAGAAACACCAGCCCTATTAACAGCACCACGAACCCCACGAGGCAAACTCATCGCAAGTTTGCCAATAATCGGAGTTTCCGAAGTCATAAAACGAATACCAACAGGAGCCTGAACACCCGCACGAGTCACTTTGTTAATAGCATTAGTAATTGGATCAGCAATACGCAAAGCACGACCAATAGGTCCAGTACCAGGAACCTTCAAACCAATACCCAACTTCATTTTTACTGCTTCATCAGCAGTCAAAAACGCTCTATGAGCAGCACTAGCTTCTTCAGTAGCCTCACGAGTTACACGTTCAATAGTTTCCCTAATAACATCATCTGTGGCATCTTCACCAAGCTCACGAACGGCTCTGTTGACACTACGTTCAACAGCAGCCGCCACATTGTCAGCCGAAGAACGACCAGCTTTATCTATCCCACTCTGAGCAACAAAGTTCGCAGCACGGCGCATCTCATCACCGTCAATAAAACTTGCACCTCTTTGCGCAGCCTTAGAAGAAATCTCAAAAAAATCAGTAATCTCATCAGAAATAGATTTACCAATCTTCGTAGTACTAACGACTACTTCTTCTGCTGCATCATCACCAATCTTTGCAAAAACATCTAATTCCCAGCCACCAGCTTTACCCTGACGTAACTGCATCTGACCAAAACGACCAGCTTCTCCACGAGCAAGCCTGTCGCCAAGCTCCAAAAAAGCATTATCCCCAAGACCACGAGCAACATCATCACCAGCAGAACGAGTGATTGCACCCAAAGTAACTTTCTTTAAGTTCTCAGCTACAGCTTTACGAGAAATACCACGAGCGCCACCAGTGGCAAGCTTCGCAGTAAACGCAGCACCTTTCCCAACCATTCCAAGATAAGACAAAGGATCAAGCGCAACATCGCCAAGAAACCCTAACGAAGCTGCACCAAACTTTTGCCAACCACTATCACGATTCTGAAGAATGTCGTAATCATGCAACAAACGACCAAACGTATAATTGTCGTTATATTGCTGACGCAAATCGTTAAAACTAAAACCTTGACCTGTTGCCAAATCAATAGATTCTTTAGCAAGCGAAGAACCTAAAGACAAAGGTTTTTGAATAACGTTAAAGAAACCGCCTACAGGTCCAGAAGCTAAAGCCTTTTGCCACCCAGGAGTAGCAGAATCTATATAACCTTCTTCTACCCAATCATAAGTAGTCGGCCCAACAGCGGGCCTATACAACGCTTGTTGCGCAGCTTCAGGAGTGTCAACCCCCAAAATCTGAGCTACACGAGAACCAGTCTCGGGAGTAGAAGAAACCTTAGGTTTACTATCAGTCCCAAGAATCTCGGATATGCGGCTCCGACTGGTCGATACTGCCATGAAGCCTCTTTATCTACGTCTACCTATACTCGACATTTCCAGTTGTTGAGCATTACGAGCTAATCGTGCTGATTCTTCTACCGCTGATACATCAGTAGCTAATTCGCTATACAACTGATCAATAATAGAAGTCTCATCAACAGTCAAACCTTTAGCGCCAAACGCATCAGTAGTCCGAAGTCCCTTCAGGTACTCATCTCGTTTCTTAGCAGCATCATCTTCTTCAACGTTCAAGGTATCAATACCCAACATTGCATTCACATGCACAAAGAATTCAGGACTAAGTTTCGGATACTTTTGCTGAAGATTTTGCATAGTCCCCATTGGGAATGCTTCTTGACCAACACCAGCAAGTCTTTGCGTTTCTATCCAATCCTCACGCAATGCTTGACGTTCTGAACCAGTCATTTGTCGCCAAAGAGCAACATCAACTTTGTAAAGATCAGCCGCAGTTTGTTCATCAGCAGCTTCAGCTTGGGCTGCTGCTTGCGAAGCAGCCAACTTAATAGCTTGTGCGTCTTGTTCCGCAGCCCTAGCAATGTCAGCTTGAGCAGCTTTAAATGCTTGGCTAGCTTGACGTTCAGAACTTTGGAACGCACGGCTAAGAGCAGACTGATTAGCAGAAAACGCACGACTAAGAGCAGACTGTTCGGCAGAAAAATCACGGCCAAGTTGCGCTTGTTCTCCTTGGAAATCACGACCCAACTGGGCTTGCCCAGCCTGAAACGCTTGCGTATCTTGCCGCACAAGATCACCAACAAGAGCTTCAATCATTCGCTGATCTCGACCAATGTTAAAGTTTTCTTGACGCATCGCTTCACCAAGAACACGTTCAGCTTCTTCAGCATCCAAACCAGCTAACGCTTCACTTAGATTCTGTTGCAACGCTTGACTGTATGCGAACTGATCATCCCCTAAAGCTAGTTCTGCTTCAGAAGCCAATTCAGCAGGAGCGGCCAACCGCTCCGCAGCAGCCATATTTGCAACCTGAGCCAAGCGAGCCATCGCATCCTGCGATGACGTAGCTTGCGACGCAGCCTGAGAACCCACAATCTGAGCAATCTTCTCAAACTCGTCAGTGACTTGATCGCCAAGCCCCGCACGAGCAGCAGCCAAACTAGCGTCAGTGTTAGCTTGTAATTCTTGCGCCCGAAGAGCAACAGCATCTACAAGACCTTGCTGCACACCAGCACGGTCAGCGTCTAACACACCAAGCTCTGTTTCCAAAGCAGTTTTAATGTCACCAATCTGACGTGTGCGACGCAACACATTCGCTGCAAGCTGATCAACTGATTGTTGATTCAAACCACGTAGGTTTGCTTCTCGTTCAGCCATCATGTTACGAATCATGTTGCTGAAATCACGAGTAGAAAGTTCGCCATATAAAGAACGAATAGTGTCGCTTACAGGCACAGGAGCAGGCGCTGTAGGAACATCAGGAACTATAGGAACTATAGGAACCGTCGGAACCGTAGGAACCGTCGGAACCGTCGGAACCG
>TARA_R100001163_G_scaffold65799_1_pt1 | contig 10506 bp, 12 predicted proteins | sample TARA_R100001163 | Tara Oceans TARA_R100001163 (sample SAMEA2621285) | marine metagenome | biome: marine biome (ENVO:00000447); feature: deep chlorophyll maximum layer (ENVO:xxxxxxxx); material: "saline water (ENVO:00002010), including plankton (ENVO:xxxxxxxx)" | depth 120 m
TGCCTACCATTACCACTTTGGTCATACCACTTAGAAACAAATCCATCATTTCCGGATCCTACAAATGCTTCTATAGCACCACCAGAAACTTGTAATGCAGAGAAAGGTGCTGTTCCATTACTGCACCTTACATCTACTACAGGGCCATTATTTACACCAATATCTCTTAATGAATAAGCAGCTGCTGCACCACCAAATCTTTGAGCTATTCCTAGATTAGGGTAATCTCCAGCAGAGCTTGAAAGAAAATCCCAACCCGAAACCAAATTAGATTTTAAAAAATCCTTAGATGATGTGAGCCTTTCAGAAAGCATTATTCGGTTAATTCAGTGGCTGCTATAATTGCTACTGTTGCCGTAGATGTGTTTAGGAATTTTGCATTTTGAGCAGTTATTTTATTAAATGTATAACTTCTGCCTGCATATAATCTATGTCCTAAAGTAGCAGACGGAGTTTCACCAGTAAAGGTTGCATACACATCTGAGTCTTGCACATCTATTCCAATACATTTAGTCATTCTATTGTAAGAAGTAGTAAATGTTTTTACTGGATCAGAATCACCACTTACAGGAACTGTAAGCATTTCCATGCTTGTAACCGTTTCTGTAGGTTTTTGATATAAGTTTGATATTCTTGAATTCATATTAACGAGATTGTTGATTTACGTACGTTGAAAATTTAGTAACGGGAAAGTTGTTATTATTTATTATATCAAGTCTTTCAAGCTCCTTGAATAAATGTTGATCTGCTCTTTCTGATTCTGCTATTGCTTTACTTGATTGCCCATCCATAGTTAAAAAATCTGCATATGCACCATGTGCTATATAAGCAAAGAACTCTAATGGAACTACAACAGTTGATGTAGTATAATCTGATGTAACATCAAATTGAGTAAACTTCTTTTTATAAGTAACAAACACTTTACTGGAATCTGTATCTCTTACATCTAATACGTGTGCTCCGTCCTCATCAATAAAAAAATTATATTCTGCTACTGAGTTTTTAACAAAGGGTTTAGATCTATGTATTCTTATAAATTCCCCTATTGTATCTTTCATGGTTAAAGCAGTATTTGTACTTTCTTCTTCTTTATTTTCATCATATAGTACTACTGTTTCTGGTATTAAATGTAGTTGATTTTCTGTTAAAGTACCTACAGTACCCCAATCTTTTACATCTAAAGGATGTGTGTATTCATCTGTATCTTGCTGTGTTGCAAAAGTCAAACCAGATGATATACTAATTACGTCGGTTATTGGATCCTTCGTAGAAGTAGCAGCTGCCCAAAACCACTTTTTAGTTGAATTGTTAAAAGTAAAAATTGTAGTACTTTGACTTGTTAAATTTCTATTATTAGCTTTATAAATAGCATTACCGTTAGCATCTTCTCCTTGTTTATAGTAATAAACATTGTTATAATTACTAGATGCAAGTCTTGTATCTGTTTTAAATGAAGATAATTTTCTTTCTTCCCCATCTATCAAATATCTTGGCCATGCTTGGCTAGTATTATATGCAGTATAGAATCTACGATTAATAAAATTAGCAATGTCATCTTGCTCTGTAGGAGCAAATGCTTTTACTCCTGCTAGTGATTGCACTAACTTGTATAAATCTCCGTATGTTCTAGTTTGCATTATGCTTTATTAGGACTTAAGTCCTTAAATCTTTTGTTAAAATCTTTTAAAAATTCTTTGGACTTTACTTCTTCGTCCCCGTATTTACCTATTAATCTAAAGTATTCCCTAGCTGGCATTGTTGCCACACACTTCCCAAAAATTGGGTGAGTTTTACCTACGTGCTCTTTAGCTTCAAAACGTGCTCTTTGTACACGTTCTTCTTCTGTTCTTTTTTCGACTTCGAAACCATTAAGGACTTCCCTCATAAAGGCAGCATCCACTTCTCCGTCAACTATACTTCTAGGTACACTTGTTATTATGTTAGCCATATTAAAAAGGCTGGGGCCCTTAGGCCCCAAACCAGTTTTTTAATTAACCACTGTAGTGTTCACCGGCAGTTGGATAGTACTCTAAGAAAATCTTAAATTTTCCTTTAGTAGCATTTCCAAAACCGTTACCAGTTCCATTGGAAGTTACATCAACTGCTGTAACAATGTGCTCAGATGAAGTCTGACCATCTAATAGTACTCCATTATTTTGGAATATTAGATTGTTAGTGTCACCTGTGAAACAGTTTGCTTCAACAACAAAACCATTTGGATCAGCATTGTCTCCAAGAGCTATAGTAGCATCAGACACATCACTACCTGTGCTAACGTCTGCTGAAACTAACTCTTCGACAACGATTGCTGCACCTTTGATTAAGCCTGCAAGTTGTGAACCACCATAAGTAACATCAGTTGCTTGTGCACCTGTTGATGCTGACAAGTCTGATGACTCGAAGGATGCCATGTGTGTGTATCCCGTTGCTAATGTATTTGTATCTCCTATTTTTTCTAATGCTATTGCCATAATATTATTCCTTTCTTGTTAAGAGATTTTCCCGTGTGCTGCTGGGTGATACATACCTAGTGTAAGAGAGCAATCTACATAGCCTCTTTCACCACCACCTAAATTAGGTAGACGTGATGATCCCATACCGATTAATTCATGGATACCATAGAACTCAGGATTGATTAAGTAACCACGATCTTGAGTAGTACCAGCTGGTGAGCAATCAGGATTACTGTTTACTATAGAAATCGTACCGAAGTCTGATTGATATAGATCAACTGATAATTTGATTGTTGAACTGTCACCGTTGTAATTTACATTACGAACTGAGGCTTCACCGGCTGGAGTTCCACCGTTTCCTGCTGTACCTGCAAAACGTGCATAATCTGAGATTTGTGTACGTAATGATGTGTCAGCAATAAGAGTTAGGTTCTGTGTAGTACCAATCTCTTTGTATATAGAACGGATCATTTCATTTAATGATGTTTCAGTAATTGCTACTCCATCAGCATTAATTGAACCTGATGGTGTACGGTAATCTGCTGGTACATCTGATGGACCTGCTGAATCTAACCAGTCACCTAAGCCACGTAGCTTGTAAGGTGTACCGGCACCGTTTTCTGCTGAACGATCATTGTCTGATACTAATGATGCTTCAACGTCACGTTTTAGTTCACGGATTGCTTTGGCTTCTGCTTGTGCAATTTTAGCTGGACCTACTGATTCAACTGCATCTTGCAAGTCAGATACCATATAGTCACGACGGAATTTTTGCACGTAGTTACCTAAACGAGCACGGCCAGCAAACTGGTCTGTAAATGTTGTGACATCAACTCCTTCTGCAATCCCATTAGTTGAGGGTGCAGATAGTTTATCTACTGTCCACTCTACGAAAGTGCTGCTTGCAGCTTTCTTAGATGCAGACGAAAGGACTGGTGTTTCTTCTGGAGCAAGGATTGTCAGAACGTCTGTCAAATCCTCACGGTTAGAAACAGCAGATCCCGGCCCTGTTACAGGGGTTTTTGTGGGTGTATATGTGTCTGAAAAAGACATAATAATTTCTTTCTGTTATTTATTGTGATAATTGTATTGTTCTGAGAGCTATGAAGTCATCTGCTTTGCCTGATTGTTTATACCGTTGACCTACCTCTTGGTGTTTAACACTTTGGGTAGAAGATTTTCTTTCGGGTCTGGCTGCATTGGACGAAACAGTTCTTGGTGGAGTAATACCTTTTTTAGTTTGTGTGCCAATCGGTGTACGATTGTGCATACTATTAGCTGCATGAGCTAATATATAAGGCATTTGTGCACTTAGTTCAGGGTTAGTCTCTTTTAAATTTGCTAATCTTTTATCTCCTAGCATAGCTTTGTATTGCTGGGTAGCTTTATTCTTAGCATCTTTCATCCAGTTAAACTCACTCAATGCTTTTCTTTGATAAAGTTGAGTTTGTTGTTGGACTGCTCCACGACGTTGTATATCTGCAGTTTGTGCAGGTATAAACTTGTTTAGCATATCTCTAGATTTTTTAAGAGTTTTCTTAACTTCTGCTTTAGTGTACTCTTTCCCTTCAACTTGTGTAATTACGTCATCTGATCTGTAATCTTCACTTTCATCAAGTAAATCTTCAGCCCATTCGACTACTTGCATTGCACTATCACGTTGTTCTATCAGCTTTTTAGGATCTGTTATATCAGCAAGGGGATTGTTTTTAACTTCTGGTATTGCTTCTTGTTTTGCTTTTTTAAGCTGTGCAAGTTCTTGTTCCATACGTTGCATTTTTTCCTCTGCTTGTTTCCTTCTAGCCGTAAGTTCACCGTAACGAGCTACTGCTTTTGTACCAAGTTTTTGAGAGATCTCTTTTAGTTCTGTTTCGGACATACTGTCCAAATCCATATTTGAAAGAACATCTGTAGGTTGGCTATCTACTTCTGCACTTTGTGTACTCTCGGTTTCACTGTGTGCTTCTGCTTCTTGCCCTACTACGTTTTCATCAGCATTTTGCTGATAACGTCCGTTTATAAAATCAGACGGTGTCATGTTATCCACTGAATTTTGTTCTGGCTCAGAGTTACCAGGATTAACTTCATTATTCATAATTTTTGTCCACTCCTTGACGGCCGGAGAGATGCCGATAAAAGTATTATACCACTACCTACAAGTGCCCACGTAATCTTTCTGTATGTTTGAGTTGTAAGTTATTCCAATCAACCATTTGTAGGATTTGATCGTACGTTAATATTTGACCAGAAATTTGTTGTAAATTTTCTGTTGAAGTTTCGTGCATAGCTGCAATAGCTTCTTCTCTTAAGGAATAAATCGTTTCTATAAATCTAGCAAACGACTCATGCTGTGTAAGTGTTTTTATATCTTGTTCTAAACTTTGTGTCATTTATCTAACTGTTGTGTACTGACTTCACCCATTTGTGCTGGTCTTGTACCTATTCTACCTATTTGTGCATTTTGTGCTTGTTGCATTTGGAATTGATACTGAGCCATATACTTCTGTATTCTTTGTCCAAAGGCTTCATCTGTTTGTGCACGTTGTGCTACATCTGGTTGTTGTAAGTACTGTTGTACTATTTGCATTGCCATTTGTGCTCCGGTAGGACGTGCTGGCATTTCTATACCTGCAAATATTTTAGCTAAATCATCAGTAACATCTTTTACAATTTGATCTTTAGATTGTTCTGATGGTTGTAAAATTGCATCTGCTAGAACTGGATCTATTGCATTAGCCATAGCATCTAGCATAGCTGTCATGTTGATACGACCGTTAGAATCAAGTTGTGTTAAGTTTACTAATTGTTGCAGTTTTACTTCTTGTGCCTCTTTTTCTGTATTGAGCACATCATAATTTATGATAATATCATAATTTTCTTCGGGTGAACCTTTTCCAAAGGAAACAGGATCGGGAGATCCAGTTACCCTGAAGTATACACTATCAGGGCCAAACCTTTGGAAACACCTAAAGCACTGCCTTAAAACTTCTGCACAGTGTGTTAAGTATTTATCCACTAAAAATTGTTTACGTACTACACTTGCTTGTGAACCTTCATCTAATCCTACTAACCTATCTGCTTGTAGTAACAATGTAGTTTCCATTTCTACTGAACCAGAATTATAATCCGGCACAGGTGCAAATTGAAAATCATCTTTACGTCTGTATGGTATTCTACGTCCAGGTCCCCAATCTGTAGGTGCTTGTCCTACTGGATGTAATATCGGAGGCATAGTTGATATACTATTACGATCTACACGTGCATCTCTTTCTATTTTTACTTGGCTTTGTATACCACGTAAAATATCTGGAATTGTCATAGTATCGTACAAACGTTTGCTATCTTCTGAAAGTTTAGTAACTACTACTGGATAATCTTCGTATCCATTCATTAATTCAAATTTTGCAAAACCTGGCACACTTTTTGTTCCATCAAATTCTTTATGAAAAATTGTTTCGTATATACCTTCGGATCCATCCTCATCTACAAGACGTTGATAACCGTGAACTAATTCTATTAACTCATTTGCTTCGTATGCATTATCTGACAATGTCGTTGTTCTTTGGCCTTCTCTTTCTTGGTCTATTGATTCAGTATTTACTCCTCTGTATTTATCTATAACGTAAGACACAAATTTTTCGTCCCATTCATCTGTAAGCACTTTGTTTTCTAATTCTTGTGCTGTGTAATAAGTTCTGTAGAAACAATATGGTGCACGTTGTGGATCCGTAACGTACGGAGGAAAAAAGAAATCTCCATCCGGTGCTAATGTTTTTACATCTGGTGCATCTATTTCACGTTTGATTACAGGTAATTCTGCTTCATTAAACTCACGTAAATCCTCTATAGCTTTTTGTGCTCTTTCTTCTGTAGCACCAGGAAAAGCACTTATTAATAATGAACGTACTAATTCATCTTCGTTACCTGCTTGTATAGCAGATACTAAATCCGGAGATGTTTGACCTATTTGTAATATATCTAATTTTTGTAAGTACGTACGATCTTCTCTGTTCCAACCTACGTAAGTAATTAAAATACCACGTTCTAATAAATAGTTGGCTCCAAGTTCCATTTCTTTTTTAAATCTTGGAATGTACCCAGAGGATACCATCCATTTCATAAATGAAGAAACCAACTTAGATCTTGCTATATCTCCTACTTCTACTGGAAATGCACGAATGTTAGAACGATTCAATGCACTCATAAAAAGAGATACTAATCTAGTTATACGTTCATCAATTACGTGGGATTCCATATCAGAAGCACCTTCCCAAGGAAAGGCATCTGTTCCGTGCTTACGGTGGTCCCGGGTTTTGCCCGGCCAGAAGTTACGACGTTCGTCATAAGAGTCCCTGCATAAATCAAAATAGGACTCTAATTCAGTTACAGTTTGCTCGTAAGCATAACGTAGGGTATTAACATCAGGCTCTTTAGCTTTGTATGTTAAAGACTCGGAAATATTCTTATCGTACATTGATACTTATTTTATCATATGTATCAAACCATCTTTGGCTTACGGTATACATATTGTGTTTTTTCGTTTTTGTTATTAGCTTCTATGTGTATAATTTTACCAGTAAGTTGTCCAGTAAAACGTAAAGGTATCTCTACATTTACTTTTTGACTTAACTCTCTTATGTAGCAACTAACATATTTTGGGTTAGGCATTTGATGCAAAACCTTAGCCCTATATATTACATCTATGGGAACTAAGTCATCAAATAAACTTTGTCCACCTTCACTGATCCATGTATTTTTACCACGGCCAGTAACCATTTCTTCGACTAAGCAATTTAGAACTATGTCTTGTGCTTCTTCAAAAGTTAGCTCGTATTCTTTAGCTATCTCTGTTAATTTTTTCTTTGGCATTTAATATCCTCCTGTTGATTTACGTGTTGTTTGTAAGCCCTGTCCGGTAATGTGGTCTGGACCTTCACCACCGTTAGACATACGTAGGTATCTCATAATATCGAAGAAGTCCTTTAGGGCTTCGTCTGATTTACCTTGTGAGTTGTAATTGATTAATGAGTCTATTAAATTCTGACAATCCTTGTGTATAAAACATAACGGACTGTTAACGAAATCTATTTCTAGATTTGGATTATAACTAAACCATTCATCTAGTGCACTTATTCCAATATCTTCCATTCTACCGTCAGAGGGTATAAAATGCATACCATGATCTGCAAATGACATAAATAAATCATCGTTGTTTTCATTTTCTTTAGCAAAGAATCTTGAGTCCCCTATACGTTCAAATACGGTTACTCCTAATTCTTTTTCTATATCCTTGAATAAATTAACGTAACCTTCTACGTTGTATCCTACTTTTTTAGATGCAGGTCCATATCTCCATTTTGGATCTCCAAATATAGCCCACTCACCATAAGTAGCACGATCCGGCCATTCTCTTAGTATATATATTTCTCCTTTAGTATTTACTGCTGCCCATAGAGAAACGTAGTTTCTTGCACCGGCTGGGTCAACTACTTGGTAGATACTCCATTTAGTTGGGTTCTTTACGTCGGGCATAGTACGTCCGTACTTATTTGGTACATCTGATAATACATTTACTTCTGTATTAAATAAAGGTAACAAAGAAGTCATGGACTTAACTGGTACACCATATGCCCGTACTAATATTTCTTCATTGGGTCTACCTTCTAAATCCTTAGCTATACGTTCGTAACCACCGAACGGGTTTTCATCCGAGTGTAAATAACATACGTGTGCATCTCTGCTTGGACTATATTGCTTGATAGGAACTTCTTTATCATTTAATAATTTAGCTTTTCTAGTTTGTAATGTTTCGGATCCTTTTAAAAATTCAGATATAAAAGGAGTGTATCCGTCAATAGGAGTAAATCCTATAACCATCTTAGCATCTCTAGTTGCTAAACGGAAACGTAACGTATTAACCAAAGCAGCATCACCAAGGTACTCATCTAACCATGCACCTAAGTTTAAACCACTAGGTTTTTTAAACCCGAACTCAAATCCTTCTAGGATTGTTTGATTGTTACTAAATTGTGTATAAGTTTTAAAATCTACCCGGGTTCTAGTATCTGGGAAAATAAAACTGGATCCAGTAAATCCATTCTGCATACTAAAATTAATATAACCCTCTATACTTTTAGTCTTACGTTTAAATTCTTTAGGCATCATTTCCCACATAGCAGCTTGCTGCACTTTTACAGAGGTGTCAGCATTTTGACTGAAACAAACTATGTGACCATCCTTAGATGAAGTTACTGCTTCCATTACCATTTTAGCACAACCAGTTGTTTTTCCGGATCTGTTACCACCAAGAACCAAGCACTCATTTGACGTAGTCAAAGAATCTCTCATACGTTCCCAACCATCTAAATCAAACCCGTATCTTAACGGATCCTCTTGTGATGCAACAATCCGGCCTTCGTGTGCATGGTATAAATCCTGCAACAACTTTGGGTCCTTTTCTCCTAGCAAGACAATTTCTTCATCCGTAGGAACTTCTAAGAACGGATGCTTAGTGAATGTTAGTTCCATCGTCTTCCTCTTCGTCTATTTCGGCATCTTCCCAACTAATATCTAATGGCTCACTGTTCATATCCATAGCAGTTTCACGTATTAACATTCTTCCTACTCTAGGATTTGTATAATCATAAAACATATCACCACTGTCATCCATTACAATGAACATATAATTACTAAAGTGCTCACCCAGGTTTCCCCGGATTCTATCAAATAACTCATCATAGTCTTCATCAATCATCTATATCTATTACCTCCCCTTTGATTTTTTGTATTCTATCTTTAGCTGCACGTACGGTTTCATCGTAATCTTCTTGTGTAATTACTTTACGATCTTCTGTAATGCTATGTGCTTCTCCCCTGGATGACATAGCTTCCCGGTATGCATTTGCTTTTGCTATACTTAACTCTTTTAAATCTCTAAATGTTACCTCTAACTCTCCGGCCTGCATCTTTTCCCGGACCTCCTGTATCAAATCTTCTTCTAATGAACTTATGTTCATATAGTTCTTAGCCGATATTTTGCCAGCTAACTCCTTTAACTTACCTAGATGATCAGCATAATCTACTAATATGTTTAATAAAGTCTCCCTATTAACCTTGTATTTCTTTATAATCCGAGTTTGACTACTTCCCGTAGCATACAAATATAGTATCTTAGCTACCTTTTCCGGGTTATGACGTGATAAACTCTTTATTTCCCCTAACTCTTTTATCTTTACTACGTCCTTTATTGATTCATCTATTGCTTCTATCAGTTCTGTTTTGTGTTCATCCATGCTGTATTCCTATAAAAATACTATTTATTTTCACAATGCAAGCATTTTTTGCTTGACATCTAAAAAATATACACTAACATAGCTAATACATAGCAACTATGATATATACAATACGGCCCTTAAGGCCGTTAGTATTAGTGATTCACTAGTGTCGGGGGCCTATCAAGATCAAATTTTTTACTAAGGCACCTTATAATACAGTAGTAACAGCCTCCGGCAGCAGTAGAGCCCCCACCCCCCGTCAATAGTAGTGTTAGTATGTACACTAGTCATTGTGTCTCACTATGATAGTCATTGTGTCTTGCTATGAGTAAACAATATCTTTAGTCTTAGCTTAGACTATCTCAGCACTAGTCATTGTTCTACGTGGAACATTTAGGGCTTCGGTTTAGGTTCGGTTATATCCAAGTGTACATATGTTCAGTGCTTATGCTTGGTTTCATAAATCGTGATGATTGGTTCAAAACTATGTATTTTCAAGTCTTGCTGCTTGTGATATACTACGGCCTTAACCTAAAATACTAACCTTAAATACTACTATGGAAAACTTATACAAAGAAGAAGCCTTAAATTATTACAATGAGTGGAGACACCATATCCATTCCGGCCAATATGATTGGGGACAGATGACTGACCGATTAGATTACCTGCAAAAAGCAGTCCAAAGATTGGGAATCACAGAGGGTCATGAAGACTACAATGATTGCCAAGATTTGCTCGAAAAGATTCAGTTAAATCTAGATTGCTGTCCGGCTTCTAAA
>TARA_R100001163_G_scaffold37041_1_pt1 | contig 10487 bp, 15 predicted proteins | sample TARA_R100001163 | Tara Oceans TARA_R100001163 (sample SAMEA2621285) | marine metagenome | biome: marine biome (ENVO:00000447); feature: deep chlorophyll maximum layer (ENVO:xxxxxxxx); material: "saline water (ENVO:00002010), including plankton (ENVO:xxxxxxxx)" | depth 120 m
GGATCTAAGTAGACTCATACCTTCTAATTCTTCTTCCCTTGTAAAATCCGAGGCGGTTAACCGTAGCTGTGTCTTTCCTTTTAGCTCCGCAACAGGTTTTACTACTATACGTTCTATATCTAATGCTATAAAAACGTAAAAGTCTGCAATATGGTCTGCTCTTAGGTTATAAGCATACCCTGAAAAGTTTGGTCTTTTATTGTCTTTGTTGAAATGGCAGATGTTTGATGCTTTGACTTGCAGAGTGAATAACGAATTGTCTAACGATTGGCACCACAAATCTATGCCGGAACGGTCTACATGGTGGCACTCAATCCCATACTTCTCTAACTTATATATCGCAAAGAACTCACCAACCCGTCCAATGTGACTCGTGTCTCCCTCTACTAAAAGCCGGCCCATACGCATCCTATTCATGTTTGGATCAGTTTTCAAAAGTAACACACAAAAAATTTTTTGCCTAGCCTTTTTTAAACAAGGTGGGGGGGTTTTCAAAAAATAGCGATTTGTTCGTTCAAATTAGTAATACATGTCGTATAGGAGTCCCAATATGTCGAATCGGGGTGTACCCCCCAACCTGTCCAACACCGTTGGACAATCCCGCGCTATCACTGGGCTCTAGGACAATTGTTGCAAGTATACCCGCTTTTGCTATTATAGATCCCGTCATCACATGATGACTAACTTTAACTAACTATGTAAGGTATCTATTATGATAAACTTTAATAAAACAGCCATCTCAAAAGTCGTTGAGTTTGGTAAGTATGACGCACAAGCTATCGCCAAGTCTAAAGAAGTGAAAGAGTCTAACGACAATGCGGTAAAGACTGCTCAATGGTTTGTAGATCAAGGCTATGACTACAATGCATTCTACTCACCGCTAGTCAATAAGAAAGGCGAAAAGCCACGCGGTGTTCTTACTCCTGAGCAACATAGGGAGCTAAGGATTGAGATTGCATGCGGACACATTAAGGATAAGGAACAGCAAGCGCACCTAAGGATGGATGATAAGACTGCTGAGAATACGTTAACAATGGCTCAGCATAAGGAGCGCACCAAAAATGTTAACAAATCTTCATCTTGGATTGCTCGACTAGGTGATGCTGTTAAGAAGCAATACCGCATGACGTTACCTGAAGAAGAACAGGAAACGCTAAAGGCTCAAGATAAGAAGAAGGATGTTAGGGATAAGGTAGTGTCATTCGGCAAATGGATGCAGAAACATGCCACTGAATCCCAGTATAAGGAAATGGCAAAACACATCCACGCTATCTCACTGATAGTCAAGTAATCAACATGCGCCAAGGATGGCGCTCTTACTCGGAGCATATACTATGTACTTTAGCGAATCATACATTAAGCGTGAGTTAAATGAACACTGCTTACCATTTACACCATTTAAGATTAAACATAAAAGCAAGGCGATACAGAAAGGCGATAAAACATTTTATCCTGCATCACTATTAACCCAATGGTTAATCAAATATGTTTACTAATACTAGCCCGCTTAGGCGGGCTTTTTTGATACCAGTAATATGGCGCGGTGTCGAGGCTCTGTCCAACAGTGTTGGACAGCTTTTGTTGATACCAGTTATTGGCGTGGTGTCGAACTTCCTGTCCAACAGCGTTGGACAACTATTGTTACTTTTGCTTTGTAACCTTTGTAACTGCTTTGTAACCCATTTGTAACCTTTTTTTCAACCAAAAAGTTACAAAATACAATCGTACATAAAGTGGTACATGTGTACATAACTAAGGCGGACAAATATAGCAAAGGTGGCATAAGTGTAATCTATCTTTTAATATATTTATAATGTTACGTTTTTAAGAAAATATATATATAGCGTTTATTCTCGGGCTCTCTGGCAGATTTCTTCCCATCATCAAAATACATTTCAAAATATCCCCTCATACTTACCCCAAAAAAGGTAACATTGTTACATTCCGCGTTACCACTAGCCCCAAGCCAAATTCAAAAAGTTACAATCAAGTTACAAAGCACCGTTTCTGTAACACTCGAAAAGTTACAATACCAAGTTATACCACTCCATATCACAATATAATAAGTTATGTATAAACTTGACATTTTGTACCCGATATGGTATGATAGTCGTAGACTTCGTGGTAATACATTATCACGCGGTTTTGGCTGTCCAACAGCGTTGGACAATATTTTAACTATTGAGGTATTTACTATGAAAAAGCTAGACTTTGATAATCACCTTTATTACTTGCTAATGGATCATGCAGGTGTTGCAGACGAGACAGATGGACAGCGACTTGCAGGTTGTAGCGTTGACCAAATGTTCGATGACTTGTACGGCTTACAAGATGACGTTGAGCCTATGCAGATGACTACCAAGCGAGGCACTTACAATGACAAATAACATTCCATTAGAACGCGCTTTGATGCAACTAGATGAGATACGAGCGCATGTCGAAACCTTTGAGTGTATGCCTAAGCCGTTACGCAAAGACACGCGTGAGATTATGGATTTGCTCGAGGGTAGATTGTGGCACTACAGCCACAGCCAAAAAGCTATTGACGATATCGTAGCTGAGCGAGGTGATCGTGATGCCTAAGATAAGCGAGTTATACCAAGAGTCGTTAGCCAATGATGTGGTTGCGCATTTCGAGCAAGAGGCATCACTGTCCAATCATTACCTAGACACAGCCTCACTGTATAAGATGTTAGTGCATGTACCCGATGAGGTATTGCGAGAGTATCTTGACGCGAATGTGTCCAACACTGTTGGACAAGATGACGATGACGATGACGAGCCGTTCCAAATATATGTACCGAGTATCGGTGGTGTGGATATTGGCGAGTTCATTGACGACTACGACAGGTCGATATGCGCGGCGAGTGAGCGGTTACGTCAAGAGTTCATACGCAAGCATGAGATGTTCCAAGAATTTTACAATCAATTAGACAACCAACCAAAGGAGAATGATGATGAATAATATCGAAGCACCAAGCCTAGCATCGAGCGCGATGCTTACTGAATTAAATATCAGTGTGTGGACAGGTCGCAAGAAAGACCGCAAAGAATCACGCGAGGTAGCCAAGTTCAATGATGCTGACCTAGGTGTAGTGTCAGTCAATAAGATGTTACTGGGTGATTGCGACAAGCTGAAAGCGATCAACGAATTGCGTGGCAAGATACGCAACCATATACATTACCCGATGACTATGCCTTGGTCTGACAGTGGGTTGAGGTTATTACCTACGGCATCGTACTTTGACTATACCCAACTGATGAGTGAAGCAATCGAAGCGTTTTACAAGTTGGTCGATGAGTTCATTGAGAATTATGACTTTGCGGTGACTCGAGCCAAAGCGCAACTGGGTGACTTGTTTGTGCGTGATGACTATCCAACGTCTGAGCAGATACGCAACAAGTTCGGTGTCAGTGTCAACTACACACCGCTACCCGATGCAGGTGACTTTCGTGTTGACGTAGGCAATGAGGCAAGCGAGCAACTCAAGAAAGACTATGACAAATTCTATGGCGACCAACTGAGCAAGGCAATGGGTGATGTGTGGAAACGTATGCACACAGCATTGTCCAATATGTCTGACAAGCTAACCGATAGCAATGGCAAGAAGCAAGTATTCCGAGACACACTGGTATCGAATGCGCTGTCAATGGTTGACTTACTGAGTACATGCAACGTCACAGGTGATAGCCAAATGGAAGCAATGCGCCTCAAGCTAGATGGTGCGTTACGTGGCATTACGCCCGAGGGCTTACGTGATGACGAGTTTTTGCGTGCCGAAACCAAATCGAAGGTAGATGACATACTCAAGTCATTGCCATCGTTGGATATGTAGCATGGAAGCTAGTGTAAACAACATGGAGCGGTGGCGTGGTGACACGTTGTACCGCGTTAACGATCAAGGTGTGCGAGTGGTACTACGCAAGCGCACTAAACACTTACCAAAAAGTCTGTCCAACAGTGTTGTACAGAGAGGAAATAAACTATGAATAACTTATATGCAAGCAACATCAATGAGATTGTCGATCTAATTCTACATGTGGGCGACAAGCGAACCATACTAATCGAGGGTGACATGGGTATCGGTAAGTCATCAATACTCAAGCTACTAGCCAAGCGACTGCCCGACCATATACCTACATACTTCGACTGTACCACCAAGGATCTGGGTGACTTATACATACCTGATCTGGATCGTGAGCGTGGTTGTGTTACGTTCCTACCCAATGAGGACTTCGGTATACATACTGGCAAGCCTGTCATTATTATGTATGACGAGTTCGGTAAAGCCAACCCATCAGTCAAGAATGGTTGTCTCAAGGGTATGACTGAGTTTGTTATCGGTAACACACCACTACCCGAGGGTAGCATACAGATTGCAACTACCAACCTAGGTGCTGAGGGTATCGGTGACTTGTTACCACCACATGCACGCAATCGTATTATCACAGTGCGTATGCGCAAGCCAACAGCCGAAGAGTGGTTGACTGACTATGCCATCAACAACAACTGTCACCCATCAGTCATGGGATTTGTGCGTGAGTTCCCACAGGTGTTTCAGTCATTCACCGAAGTACCCAACCCCGATGACAACCCACACATCTTTCACCCCAAACGTCAAGCCAATGCATGTTGTACACCACGTTCATTGATGATTACCTCTGACACGTTACATCAACGTGAGCATCTGACTGACAACATGCTTACCAATGCGTTGATTGGTACTATAGGTGAGCGTAGTGCGCTCGATCTCATGGCGTTTGTAAAACTAGCCGACAAGCTACCAACGCTTGAGTCTATCAAGACCGACCCGAGTAACGCGTTAGTACCCGACAGTGCAAGTGCAGTGTGCATGGTTGTGTATCGTGCGCTATCAACTATCGAGAAAGACTGGGTTGATGCGTGGCTCACATACATGAAGCGGTTGAATGCCGAGGCACAGGGTATGTTCGCAATGGGTGTCAAGCCTACGTCATACAGTAAGCGGTCAATGGTGATGCAGAACAAACAGTTCACCAAGTGGGCAATCGACAACAACTATATGTTTGCAAGCGACAAGGAGTAAGTTATGTTAGCAATAGCAAGTAATCTCACAGCCGAACAACGGCTGAACAAAGCCATCGTTGCCATCATGGGACACCCAAGATACCTAGCCTTGGCAGGTGTGTTGATGGTCGGTGAGCGTGGCGTGCGCGATGACATACCGACAGCCTGTACCAATGGTCGTGATGAATACTATGGTCGTGGGTTCATTGAGGGTATCAATGACAAGCAACTACGGTTTGTTGCCTTGCATGAGTGTAAGCACAAGATGTACAAACATCTTACTACGTGGCGACACCTATACGACAAGTGTCCAATGACAGCCAACAGAGCATGTGACTACGTCATCAACTTACAGATACTTGATGAGAATGACGATGGTTTTGTCGAGGGTATCGAGGGTATGTGCTATGACGAGAAGTATCGTGGTTGGGACAGCCAACGTGTGTTCGATGACTTATACAAACAACAGCAACAAGATGGTGACTCTGGTGGTAACGAGTCAGGAGATGATGGTGGACAGCCGAACGGTTCGTCGCAACAGTCCAGTCAACAGCCGTTTGATGAGCATGACTGGGAAGGTGCAAAGGAGATGACTGAGGAAGAGAAAGGTCAACTTGCCAAAGATATTGACGATGCCATACGTCAGGGTGCTATCACCGCAGGTAAGATGGGTACAGGTGGTGAGCGTATAGTCTCTGACTTGCTCGAGCCACAGGTTGATTGGCGTGACGTATTGCGTGAGTTCATCACTGACACGTGCAGAGGTAATGACTACTCTACATACAGTCGCCCCAATCGCAGGTCAATGCATACAGGCATTTACTTTCCTACAGGTATTACCGAACAGGTTGACGAGTTGGTGTTGGCTATTGATACGTCAGGTTCTATCGGTCAGCGTGAGTTGTCGGTGTTCCTATCTGAGATCAAGTGTATATGCGATACAGTCAAGCCCAAGTGTTTACGCATACTTTATTGGGATACCGAAGTGTGTGCCGAAGAGGTTTACAGTGTAGATGAGTTGGACACACTGACACAATCAACCAAGCCCGCGGGCGGTGGGGGTACTGATGTTTCCTGTGTAACGAGTTACATGGCGACTAACAACATTACCCCGCAAGCAACAATCATACTTACTGACGGCTACCTATGGGGTGGTTGGGGTACGTGGGATTGCCCAACACTGTGGTGCATACTCGACAACAAAGGTGCTACAGCTAACTGTGGCAAAACAATTCACATCAATTCAGGAGATATGCAATGAAGAAGCATAGAGTAGTTATGAGTGAAACAATAGTATACAGCTATGACGTTGAAGCTGAGAATGAAGAAGAAGCTAGAGACGTAATCTATTCGGGTGACTATGACCTAGATACATACAAGGTGTATGACTCGTTTAACATTCAAATAGATGACGTTTATGTTTTTGATTCCGATGGGAACATGGAGATGACAGATGAGTGAATCATTCAACATGGGCATGGAAGCCGTACACAGACGCATGGAGTGGGACATTGCAGTTCAAGAAGTAGAGCAAGCAGTGAGGTTTCGGTTAGAGGCTATGGCTACACGCTATGACAAGTCAACCGAAGAAGATAGAGAACGTCTTGCGCAAGCATGGGCAAGAATACTACAAGGCTAAATAACCTGTCCAACACTGTTGGACAACAATGAGGAAACTACTATGGCAATATATCATTATCATCTTAACTCGTTTCACGATGTAGCTAAACACTACGACAGCATCAAACCAATCAGGGGTACGGACATACGACCCCTCGGTGACAGGGCGCGTAAGTGGGAGCATATCGTCAAGGTAAGTCGTAACAAGTACATACTTACTAATGTGTTACCCGAAGACGACCCCAAGTGGATATACCAAGAGAATCGTAGGGGCATGATTGCACGTGCGCCTGTTACGTGGACACGCGATCCAAAAACTGGTATCACGAAACTCCGCATTCGCAACGGCAGTGGTACACATGCACACACTATGTTGTACTCATTCTTGTACAGGGCGTTACCATACTCTATGGATTTTGTTATAGATCATGGCAAGCAGTTCGTCAGAGCCAACAACGAGCATGATGTATTTCAAACACACTTCTTACCCAAGAGTACGTGGGTACACAAAACGTATTATGACACGTGGAAGGAGGACAAAGATAAATACTACTGGGCGGCGAACGAAAAGTTCACCAATCGTGACGACAAGGTGTACCTTGAGTTCGAGCATACAGACTATAATTGCCCAGTGACAGGTAACAAAGGACACAAGTTCAACCTAGTGCATGGGCAACACAAAGAACCTGTAACACGTTATCGTATCGACAAACAAGCCAAGAAGAAGTACGGACAGGCTTGCAAAGGCATTGTCGAGTGGGCATGGACAATGCGTGACTTACTTGTTGACTCGTACCAAAACGACTGGCAAGTGCGACAGCAAGTGCGTGACCAAGCAGGTGAGTGCCTCAACAGCAACTCCGAGTTCCGTAACATGTTACTCGATGAAGATGACGAGAGACGTACGCCGACGGTTTCGTGGATACTGGGACAGATGTCCGCATACGACTGGCACGCAGGACATACGTCAGTAACCGATGACCCACAAAAGTTCCGCAGACAGTTCAACAATCAAGTGAACGAGTTAGCAGGGTTCAAGACCAAGCACAGAGAATTCATTCAAAAGGATAGATCAGTATGAGTAATAACATATACAGAGACCACAGAAATAACAAAAGAGACGTATTCCTAGTAGAGAACATGATAAAAGCTGACGCTGTAAGCCCTCACATTCCAGAGGAGCATGAAGATGCCGACAATGCTAAGTGGGCTGAGTTCATCAAACTGGCAACCGCACACTTACCAAAAGACGTTAAGTTCTCTTTCTTGGGGCACAATACTAAATGTACGGTGTACTTACCTAATGACTTTATGGAGATAGGCGAGTTGCTTATGGAAGAATTGAAAAACCCTGATGGTACAGTGCATGAAAGGATATACCACGTGACTAGTCATCACATAGAAAACAGGAGATACTGTCCTTGGAATAGCCCTTGGGATTATCGTACTCGAAGTACTAAGTCACTAGACAAAGCGGTTAAGAATGCACGTACAGCATTACGACCTAACTCATTAACAGATGTAGCTAGAGTGACCGTTGAAAGGATCAAGGAGTGTTACAATAGTATACGTGGAAAGGCACGTAATGATTTCCACAATGCTACAACTAATCTTGGGTTTCAAGGATTCCACCTTGACGAGCCACTACCACCTGTACTTGGTGATATAGTACGTCAAACTGACATGGGGTTGATGCGCCTGAGTCCTAAGTCTGATGACCTACTTACTAAGTGGCACAAGGCTAGAGACGCACACGTACGTGTAGAGGAGTTCCAGTATGCTACATTGTGTTGGGTGCATACCAATCATGTGGGCGATCAAGTTGTAGAAACACACAAGGTACGTGTAGGTAGTGGCTCGTTAATGGAAGACAAGGGCAAGGGTCTAACTTCATACGACATAGATTTCTGCACGCGCAATAGACAGACATACTGTAACAACGTACCAGAAGATATACAACATAAGGTAAGTGTACTTAGTATGTTAGATGGTGGGGAATTCGTAGATGAAGTTGGATATAAGTACACAGATAGTGTATATTATATATTCGATGAGGAGTAAGTTATGGCGATGACCCCAGAGGCTAAGGTCAAGAAGAAGTGTGTTGCCTACTTAAAAAGCATTGGTGCGTATTACTTTTTTCCCGCGACAGGTGGTTACGGCAAGAGTGGTGTGCCTGATATAGTAGGTTGTCACAAAGGTAGATTCTTTGGTATTGAATGTAAGGCAGGTAGTAATGTGCCTACAGCATTACAAGAGAACCAATTAAAACAGATAGCCCAAGCAGGTGGAATTGCTATGGTTGTCAATGAGAACACGTTACACACAATGGAGTATAGATTGAATGGCTTATCCTGAATCAAGCCCTGTAGTAAAAGCTGAGTTAGAACCTATAGATGTAGCGATACGTAAAGAGCGTAAACGTGTATGGGATTTAGAAGATGAAACTGGTGAAGAAGTAAACTCTAATTGGTTAGAGTATTTGTGTCGTGCTAAAGCGCGTGGCGTACAGAATATTGTACTGAACTTTTAACCTGTCCAACACTGTTGGACAACAATGAGGAACTTATTATGTTAGATGTAGCAAAACCAAAACCTTTTACCAAGCGCGATTTGGTAAGGGTACATAAATTAGCAGAAGAGATATACGTGTCATCAAAAGCAAACCCCGAGGATAGTTGTTTTTTGCATATTGAAGAGGCTTTTGATTTGGCTTTTGAGTTTCACCTACATGCCCTAGAAGTGTGGGACAACTATGAATTTTTGTGTGAAGAAAATATGGAGGAAGAAAATGGTTGATGCAAGCCCTAAAGAATGGGACGAACTAAGAGAGAAGCACCCTGAACTTATTGAGAAGTATGAAAACTTTTTAGCTGAGGTAGGTGATGATCCAGTAAACAATCCGAACCATTACAATACAGGTGGAGTAGAATGTATTGAGGGTATCGAGTCTAGTATGAGTCCTAACGCGTTTCTAGGTTATCTCAAGGGTAACTGTATGAAATATATGTGGCGTTATGAGTACAAGGGTAAGCCCCTTGAGGATTTAGAAAAGGCTCAATGGTATCTCAATCTGCTAATAGAACGGAACAAGTAATGGATCTTATTACGTTAGACTTTGAGACGTATTACGACAAAGACTTTTCGCTACGCAAAGTTACAACAGAAGCCTACATTCGTGATCCTCGCTTTGAGGTGATCGGTGTAGGTGTTAAAGTAAACAACAATGAAACGGAGTGGGCTAGTGGAACACATGAACAAATCAAAAAATATTTGCATCGTTTCGATTGGGCAAACAGTATTTTGTTATGCCATAACACTTTGTTCGATGGTGCTATTCTATCTTGGATTTTTGATGTGCGCCCTCGCGTCCTTGCTGATACTCTTTGTATGGCTCGCGCACTGCACGGTGTCGAAGTTGGTGGATCTTTGCATGTACTTAGTAAGCGTTACAATCTCGGCACTAAAGGGACAGAAGTATTAGATGCCATAGGTAAGCACAGGGTAGACTTCACACCAGAACAGCTTAGCAAGTATGGAGACTATTGTGTTAACGATGTAGAGTTAACATACAAACTCTTTGGTAAAATGGCAAAAGGGTTTCCCAAACAAGAACTACGCATCATTGATATGACCTTGCGCATGTTCACCGAACCAATGCTAGACCTAGACATTGGGCTACTCCAACAACACTTAGAGAACACCAAACAAATAAAGGAAGATCTGATTACATCTAGTGGTGTAACACGTGAAGATCTTATGAGTAACAACAAGTTTGCCGAACTACTGGTATCAATGGGCGTGACACCGCCTACCAAAA
>TARA_R100001163_G_scaffold65730_1_pt1 | contig 10417 bp, 14 predicted proteins | sample TARA_R100001163 | Tara Oceans TARA_R100001163 (sample SAMEA2621285) | marine metagenome | biome: marine biome (ENVO:00000447); feature: deep chlorophyll maximum layer (ENVO:xxxxxxxx); material: "saline water (ENVO:00002010), including plankton (ENVO:xxxxxxxx)" | depth 120 m
AGCTGAATTGATGCGAAAGGTGATTCCAAAATTACTGTATTTTGACCGTCAATTGTGTCCGATGCGGAGCCTGAAATTGTGATGTGATTCACATTAGCAACACCACCTTCATCTTTTACTATGAATGTCTGTCCGTCTAGCATATTCGTTGCTGCGGGCAATGTAACTTTAACTGTTGAATTGGTTGTATTAACGCCTATATAATAATCTGTTGTAGTGACGGTATAATCTGAACTAATGGCCACTCTTGAGTGACTCATCCCTGTGCCAATTATAGAGCCACTGACATTTAGGGTACCTGTCAGCATCAACGAATTAGATGAGAAAATTAAATTCGCAGATCCGGTGATGTCGCCGTCAACTGAATCATGATACTGTAGGGCGTGTACTGGTCCCTCGGCCACAACATGGTCAGCTTTAACATTAACAAGATTGCTACCGTCTCCATAAAAAGCAGATGCTGAGATATTTATGCTTGCCGAAAGATCTCCTGTGACTCTGAGTATTTCACCGTCAAAGGTTAGGTTACTTTCGCAAATCAAATTGTTTGCATCTCCGCCCACATTTGTAACTATCGCGTTGTTTGTTGCATTGGAAACCCTAGGTACGTTGATCACGTCAGCGGCGTCAGACGTGCTGAGGTTTCCCGATAGCACAGTTGACACCAAAGTATCTGGTCGAGTAAGAAACTCCGTCGGCATGAAAACGGTGCCAGATAAATTGTTGTAAGCCATTTTGAAGTGTCTCCTCTATTAACTAGAAGACAAACCAATTGCTTCCATTTGAATACAAACTAATCGCCGGCATCGTACCGGTTAATATATAAAAAGCATCACCATCGAACGTGTAAGTATCGGTCACAGAGCGTGTAAGTGTAATGTTTGAACCACCTCTATTTGATGCCTCATCTTTGATCACCAGCACTGCGCCGGCGCTGTACGAAGACGGACTTGGTATGGTTAACCTAACGGGTGCAGTGCCACCGGTAAACGGAGTAGCAATACCTAAGATGTAATCAGCCGTTGAGGCTGTGTGATGGCTGCTCGTTACATTAGCGTAGCCACCACCGAAACCTTTAACGAATGTCTGCTTTGAATATGCACTCGCTGTGAGTATCGCTGTTGTTCCAGACCAAATTTCCAGACTACCTGTTCTGGAATGTATATCGTCGATTGTGTTACCAAAGAAAGTGGACCCGGTTGCATCGATGTGAGTCACATCTCGGTAATGAAAGGCGCTGGCTGAGATGGCACCGGTGACTGTTAAGTTACCCGACAGCACTAAGGTGTTTGGAAGGTGTTCTCCTACGGAAGCCGTAAAGAAAACCATGTGGCTGGAGCCGCTGGTTGCATTAGCACCAGTTAAAAACTGAACCGACCCAGTAGGTCCAGCCGCTTGTCCGCCGCCTTCTTCGGCGCACTCTACATATGCCCAGCCAAAATTCGCCATGGGCCTATCCTACTCCTGCAGAACCTGACCAGTTTGAGCCTGCGGAAGTCTTAGTCCGGTTGACTCCGATACCAGTCAATCCTGCTACTACGTCGACACTTGTCGACCCTGAGAGCACGATTGATGACACCTTAAGATCTAATACGCCGCTGTCGGTATATACATTCGCAGCGGATGCTTTTCCAACTTCGAAGAAGTTAAAAGATCCCGTAACACCTGAGATTGAAAAGCCTACTCTAACGGGATTAACATTGTCCTTATTGACAACTTTTATCCATCGTGTAACGTATGGGAAGTTGACGATGCACCCTTCCATGGGCTGTGCATCAACTGCGCAGTTAATGCTACCGGTAGCGAATGGGGTGCCGCTAACTTGGTATGCGCCGACATGATTCAATCCCGGCTCTAAATTCCAACTGTTGGCCATTATAAAACTCCTTCAAAATTTTGATTTACAATATAAATAGTCACTTATTTTTTCTCGTGCGCCTTTGTTGCGCGCGAATGCGCTTTTGTTCTTCTCTATAACGTGCACGTTGTGCTCGTTCTTGCTTTTCTTTCTTTTTAACCGACGGCTTTTTGTATCTTCTTCTTTCTCTTACTTCTTCTACTATTCTTTCTTTTTTAACTTTTTTTAAAAATCGCCTTATCATTCTCTCTGGGCTTTCGCGAGGATGACGTGGTTTGATACTGACTTGTGATTTCTTTTTCATATTATTCCTGATTTAGCCTTTCCCAAATTTTTGAAGATTCTCCCAAGATCGAACTAATATCTACGCCGGCATCACCGGGCGGTCCCATATCGGGGGCACCTGCTTGAGCATCCTCGTTAACCATGGGAGTGGTTCCCTCAAAAAAATCAACACCATTGTAAGCATCTTTATTTATGGCACTCATCAGTGTGCGGCGATGTTCCGCAAGAGCAGCCGTATTGTCTTTCTTTTGTGGGCTTTGCTTTTGAGGTTGCTTAGTTTCAACAACAATATTGGAGGTAAGCCCTTTGGCAACCTCGGACACCACACTAGATAAAAGCCCCTCCTCCAGAAGGACTTCATGTATACACTCTTTTACAAGTGGCTTGATAACTTTTTTCAAATCACTTTTCTTCATTTAAAACCTCGTTTAATAAACGGTTAATCTTGTCTGCTTTTGTGAAAACTTTGTTTTCTATATTCTTTGCTTCTTTCATCATGAAAGCGCCGGGCGTTGATGGTTCTGAAACCATATCAAAGCAAATCAATTGGAAATCATCTTCCACAATCGTGCGGCCGGCACTCTCACTTACAGAGCCCATTCCACGTGAAGATATACCAACATTGACGTTTGCCTTAACAAGCTCTTGTAGCACCTTCCCTGACGGCGTGTCGAGCACTTTAATCTTGCCTTTAACATCCTTCCCCTCCATCCAAATATCGGTGACCATATGAGAAGCGTTCTTTAAATTAATCACAGAATCGTCTGGGTGATCAAGTTCACCAAGCGCTCGGCGTTCTTTAACGAGCTTCTGATAATTCTTTACCTCTCTCATCAAAACGGCATGTGGATAGACTCTACCGTTGCCATTTTGAGTATCTGATTTCTGCATGATGCCAGAAAGAATCATGCCTCCTTCTGCGACGAAGCGCTTTTCATCTTCAGTGAGAAGATCTTGGCAGACCCCTCCCTCGCAAAGTTCGTAGTATTCTCTAAGTAACTTTTGACCCATAGCTAAGATCCTTTGCAGCAGCGTCTAACTGGCTGAAGCATCCACTTGAGTGTCCATGTGTTTGTGTTCATGTTTTATTCCTTCATCTCCGAATATCATATTTAGGATATAAGATGTTCCCGACGATAAACTTCCTAATAACAAGTAGTTTATCACAGAAACTTCAAAATTAAATAGTTCTGTGTATGGCGAAAGCAGCATTAAAAACCACCCAACATGGAATCCCATGCACATTGGGCAGTGGAAAACCTTGCCATATCCTCTCATCGCGTCTTTTGATGGCCGCAATCTTTTCAATACAGGCATGTCGCTGTATACTAAAATCTGCGTCATTCCATACGCACATAGTATAAATGTCAGTAGCTCCATCAAGCACCCTTCACTGTTTTGTTGTTAAACTTTGATGCTATAAAATCTTGTAGCATCTTTGTAGTATCCACATTATTGATTGGTGTCTCAGGCGGCATTTGCTCAAGCTCGCTTGATAAAAATGTTAAGAAAGATTTCTCTATGTCATCAGCAACAATTCTGGAAACATCGGGATCTATTGCTATAGCCTGCAGAGCAGGTGGTTGTTTCTTGTCAGATAAGTCGCCACCATATAATCCCTGCGCTAAGTCACCTGCATCAAGTGCGGCGCCTATGAAATCAGCAACATCTCCGAGCCCCATGGTGGCCAGCTTAGCTAGTGCCTTCGTCCCCTTTCCAGCAGCTTTGGCTCGCTTTACTTGTTTAATAACTGTAATAAGTTCTCCAACGGTTTCGGTTCCCTCATGAATTGTTGAGGTTCGCCAGTTTTCCAATATTGTTTTCATATCAGACATAATACTCTCCTAAACGGTGTACATATATCCGATGGAATAAGGATCTCTAACGTATCCTTTTCGAATAGAGCCCTGTTCAACTTCTTGTGGAACTTCTCCAAGCTCAGTAGAATCTTCCTTATCGGGACGAATCAGCTCATCATCCGACATTGAGACGATTGCTTCCACCTGCTCGAAATATGGTCTTTCTTCCTCAATAAAGTTGTGAATGTTGATTAAAGCCATTTTTGCCGAACTGGCATCTTTGTCTTCAGATTCTTCCAGATTACCTTCTATTGAGCCATAAAAAGCACCAGCTTGAATACTCTCGGCAACAACTATTCCTCTTTTTCTGAGGTGTGCAAAAAGCCTATTCTGTGCGCCATAAACTAAATCGCTCATGGTATCCTTGGGAAATACAACTATCTTATTCTTAGACGGAGACAGAACAATGTCAATGTCACCATGATCAAAAATCATCAGATCTCCGTTCATTGATTTTCTTAAATCAAGTTCAAGTCTGACTTTTTTAGCGTTGGCTTCCTTGCCAACTTTAATTATCACTGCCATTTGATATTTCCCTCACTAATTGTTGAGTCTTGAGAACAGTCAAAAGAATCTCATCATTTATCTCTGCTTTCTTGAAACCATCGAGCTTTTCAATTATCTGCTCAGCTTTTTGTTTCATTTCTGAATCTGCTGTGAACACATCACTCGTCTTTGATTCATTTATCGCAACTTTAAGTCTGCCAATCTCTTCGTTCAAAAACACCTTTAATGACACAGCGTTGTCTGTAAAGGATGCTATGTAATGGGAGAGCAACTGCTTTTGCTCCTCTACCAGTGTGTCTGTATACTTTTCATTAAACTTTTCTACGAAACAATTGACAGTAGTTTTATCAATGTCTTCTTGTATTGCGTCCGGGGGAGCGCTCTTGGACATGTTTTCCACTATTGTATTTTCAAGCATAATTCTTGTTTTAGGGGCTAACTTCTGACAAAAAATCTGGTCAATAGTTGCCAGTGTCTTGTAGTTTGGCACAAAGTTTGAAAACACATCCGGCGAAAGATCGCTGTTAATATCACTTATAAGCTCGCTTTGGTTCTTAAACAATCCAGTCGGGTCTATCAATCTCGAAGCTATCTTTGCTTCTCTTAATATCTTTTCGCCAGTTTCTGTCGAGAGGTTTTGATTTTCATAAAGAGACCTGTAGCATTCAAGGTGTTTCTTGAGTTCTGAATCTTCTTTAAAGTGTTTTCTTATAATTTGAATAACCTTTTCTTGCTTATCAGTATCGCCCTTTATAACTGCGACTGTTGCTTCTCTCATCAGGGATTCAAAAACAAAAGCGGTATTCCTCTTCTTGTTGTGCTTAATCTTCATTATTTTGCTCCGTTAATAATTTATCTTTTTTATCTAAAACATCCACAAGTTGACGAATAGATTGATTTACTTCAAGTATTTGTTTCTCTTGATTCTTGTCTTCTAGAGAATAAGTAGACTCATCTTGCTCATAAATACCACGAGCCAGTGATCTTAATTCAGACCCACCTAGATTATTGGTTCTGTAAGTATTGGTCTCTGGTGATGCGATGCGTGCGTAATTCCTTGTCCTAGCACCCGATGGTCGCGAATCTGTCTTGACGGGATGATATACTTTTCCTTTTGCGCCGGGCGTTAAGCGTGGAGAATTACGAGAGCCCGGAGGGACCGCCAATAGCGGCGAATCGTCTCCACCTTCGGGTGCCGGCGGTTCGTCTCCACCGACATCACCTGCTGGAATCTCCTCTGGTCCACCAAGGTCTGCGTCTAAATCGTCTCCAAGATCGCCACCCAAGTCGGCGCCGAGGTCTCCTCCGAGATCTGCCCCACCACCACCGGTGGCTGCGGCCTCTGCAACAACTTGCAGTGCAGCGTCATGCTTGCGATCGTAGTACATCTCTCTTTGGTTGCGTACAAATTCTTCATGATTCATTCCAAAGATGTTATCAGCAACCCATCGACGCGAGAAGTAACCCTCAGTCGCAGAAGCTGCGATATCAAACTTCGCCTTCCAGTGCTCAATCTCTTGAAGCTCTGCTATCTTCGAAGGATTGTTGAGGGCGAGCTTGAATGACAACAAGTCATCACCGCGGAAACCAAGAGTATAGAGATGAATGATTCCAACCTTCTCAAGCTCAGCAATAACAACTCTTTGTAATCTTTGAATAGTTCGAGCAAAGCGAATATCTTTTTGTGCCAAAGTGGTCTTATCTTCGGTTGCACCTTCGCCCATAGTTAAATATGACTGAGGGATCTTCAATGCAGAGAACAGCTTGTCTCTGAGATATTTGACATCATCGATCGCTGTGATATTTTGAGCGCCGGCGAGGGTCTGAATGTCAGTCGCCGAGCCTTGTCGAATCGGGATGAAGTAGTCTTCCTCGATACTCATCGGGTTGTATCGAAGGTCGACCCGGCCGGTCTCAGCATCAACAACAGAATTTCTCTTAAGCTGTGTAACAATCTTTTGCATGTACGACTCCACCTCATTGGGCGGGACTGCGCCAACATCAATCTTGAATACGCGACGTTCAGATGACCGCACAACGCGGTAAGCCATCATCGCATCTTCCATGAGTGTAAGCTGGCGCCAGATACGTCGAGCAGGTTCAAGAATGGAAGTTCCATATGGCGCATATTTGTCGTTTCCAAGAATGCGAAAGTGAGAAATTTGCCAGTTCTCAAATGTCATTCCTGCTGAGTTCCACTGGTACTGTACGTAATTTGGGTTTGTCGAGTCTTGCCCTTCTAGCCTTTCAATCTCGGAAGAAGGGAGCGCAATAACCGACTGGACACCGTACTTTTCGTCAATGTCTAAATATAAAAAGAAATCTCCGTACTTGCACATTGTGCGTGACCAACCAAACAGATTATATTGAACGTTCAAAATGTTTTCATACAAGATAGCCAGTACTGCTTTTATTTCTTCGTTGGGGCACTTAATGTTTAACATAGGTCGCAAGTCGGAATAAGTTGTCATCTCGTCTGCATAAATATCCAACGAGGATGCAATCTCGGGAGTGTATTCCATCTGGTCGAAGTCTACATATCTTTCGTTTCTTCGCTGGTTGGCGATGGCATTAGTTGCAACCACATCCAGTGGATTGTAAAGTGACTTCTTAAACTGTTGACCAGAAGCTGACTTAAATCTGCTTGAAAATTTATCCAGATGTTGGCGGCGGATTCTGCGACCAGACTGAGATCGGTAATTAATGATCGGACCTGAAAACAATCTCGTCAGAGATTTGAACAAGGTTGATTGTTGATTTTTGGGATTTCTATCGTTTTTGTTGGCCATTTATTTTCTCACTTTATAATCCATTTATATTGTTTATATATTTTTTCAGCTTCATTCATTTTATCAAAGATGTTGTCTCTTTTGTAGCCTTCTTGTCCTTTAACTTGAGTATTCATTGTTGTTTTCGTAGTAATGATGGCATCAACAAAAGCTTTTTGGTAATTCAACTCTCTAGCGCTTGATTGTATCGCCGTGTCTCTCACCCAGCAAGCAATAGCGAGAGCCATGATTAAATCATCATGATACCCTTTCATCGCTTGTGGCTTACCATTCCTCCAAATAAAAGTTTTCATCTCGTTAATTGTGCGAGAAGAATATATGGTAATTAGTTTATTTCTGATAAACTCTTCTAATTTCGCAACGATAAGCGGTCGAGTCTTCATGGAGGTAGTAAAACCGGGTACCGCAGAGTTTTTATTTTCGGCTTGATATTGCTCGACATACTCGTGCGTGGACTTAATGGAATGGTACAGATTCGGGTACTCGTACTCGATCAATTTAGTTAGCACCGAGAAGCCAATGTTGTTATTCTCAACAACCAGCATGGCGTTGCCGAACTCTCTCCCAACTTGGTTGAGCATGCCAGCGTACATATCAAGCGATGGTTTACCTTGGTACTCACCCACAATTGACAAGGTTTCCAGTTTTACAATGTGAAAAGTAGAATAGTCAGCGCCGTCACCTCTTGCGACATCTGCAACCATAAGGTAATTGCAGGTAGGATCAAACTCTTCCCATATCCAAAAGTTTCTATCAAAACCAGTTCTATGTTTCGGCTCTTTCACATTTGTGAGTAACCATTCCATACATTCTGGATCAATCACAGTTTCACCAGAGGTGTTGAAGTTACACTCAAGCTCTTGTGCAATCTGGCGCTTGGACATATTCCTAGTTTCTTTCTTATACCAAGTCTCGTCTCTATCGGGGTGCACGTCCCACGGTAGAGTAGTTAAATGAAAATTGTTTGCTTCGGACTCGGCGTCGGCGCAGGTCTTGTGAAACCAGTTTCCCACACCATTAGGGGTCGACAAAGCAATACAGCGACCACCTGTAGATAGTGTAGGATACAGTCCGGTCCACAACTCTTCTAGTCCTTCAATGTGTGCGGCCTCATCAAGCACCAAGAGTGACAACGCTTCGGAACGACCAGCATCGCCAGAAGTGGAGGCGGCTTTAATCGTTGAGCCATTGGACAACTCAAAGGAAGTTCGGTTATCTACACTAATCGTGGCGATTCGAATCCAATCAGGCAAGTTGCGCATAATGCCTTTAACTTTTTTAACCAAGTTACCAGCAGTGGCAAACTTGGTCGCCATAACAAGAATTGACTTATCTCTGTGAAACAACATTAACCATACAATATAGCCGGCTGTGATGGTTGAGATGCCGAGCTGTCTCGCTTTTAAAATAACATTAAAGCGATAATCATTAAAATCTTGCAGCAGAGTATCTTGAAAATCATATGTATCAAAAAGGATTAGCCCGTGCATCGGGTGAGATATACGGGCATAGGTTTTTAAAAAGTAAACGGGATCTTTACCGCACTTAAGGATTTCTTTTACTTGTTGCTTTTTGTCTAACTTGAAGCTCATACATTATTTTGGTTCACTAAAATCTCGCGGATCATATCCTTCAACTCTTCGAGTCGGAAACCAACTTGCGGGCGACCTTCGGCGCCGGGACTATAAAGCGTGTCGGACTCAGGCTCTGGCTCCTGCATATCAACACCGGGCATTTTAGAAAACACTACTTGGAACAACTCTGCTACATCATCAGGATTCATACCCTGCACAAGAGAAGCTATCTGATCCTCGATGGCTGGAATATCTCCTGTGACATCTACTGCCATCGTTTGATCGGGGGCATGTGGTTTTTCCATAGGCTTGGTGTTGCCGTCATTGGTCTTGTATCTTGCGGGGTCGCGCTGCTCTGGGGGACGATACTTGTCACCTTGAATTTGCTGTAAGAGCTTTTCTATTTCTTCTTGATCTACTTCGGCAATGTTCTCTTCTTTGATATACTCTTCAAGTATGATTTCACGAAGTCTATTAGGTGAAACTTTCATCTTACGAATCCTTTTTTCGGGTATCATTTTGAGGGCGTTTGCCGCCGTCACCGGTCCAGCCGCCTTGAGACATAAAGTCTTTCCAGTATTCAGTTGGAGCCTTGGAGCCAGTTTCGTTATCCATCTCCTCATCCAGTCCGCCAACTTTGTAATTCATAGTTGCCTGAACCCAGTTTCTTACTTTAGATGTAGACTGTACGACCATATCGATTTCACCATCAGCAGTCAAACTAACAGATTCGCCGGTAATCTTTCTATATTCTTTCTTCAAAAATGAGGCGATATCAGTGATTCTTTGTTCAACCTCTTGTTCAAACCCGTTCTCATGTACTTCTTTTAATTTAACTTCTGACATGTACGACAAGCACATTATATTGCCAGCAAATTTAACATTGAAGCCGTCAAGAACTCTTTTGTCTAAAATCGGATCACCTTCTTCTCTTTGAAGTCCGGCCTTAACTGGCTCTCCACCTTCATCTAGCGCGCCATCATAAGCATTAGCTGCTGCTTGTGATAATCCTTTTACTATTTCATAAACTGTTGCCATTATTCTTGTGCTCCTTGTTGCGTTTTCGGCTTTATTGATTTGTCCAGAATTTTTAATATTCTATTAAGCAATGGGCGATGACTCATCAAGTCAACTCCTTCGGCGGCTGCAAGATCTGATATGAACTTTTCGAACTGGTCTACAATGTTTTTTTCTTGGGAGGAAAACTCTTTATCTTGTTTTGTGCCTGTGATTCTTTCGCGTGATGCCTTCTGTCTAGCAGACGTTGACATCGTTCCACTTTTTATTCCCGGACCTTCTTCTTGCTCTCTTAAACATTCTTTTATTATCTGTTTAAGTTTTTCTTTTGTTATCTTCACTCGGTCTCCATCCTTTTAGCCACCTTTCCTCTCTTCCTTCGACATATTGAATGTAGCACTTATTGCAACATTCAAATTTGACGAGACAAACATCATCCATCGATTTCCTTGGGAAAGCCCCGCAGACAGGACAAGTTTTGAGAGATTCTCTATTAAGTAGTTTTTTTGATACCTTTATACCATTTAT
>TARA_R100001163_G_scaffold3430_2_pt1 | contig 10372 bp, 11 predicted proteins | sample TARA_R100001163 | Tara Oceans TARA_R100001163 (sample SAMEA2621285) | marine metagenome | biome: marine biome (ENVO:00000447); feature: deep chlorophyll maximum layer (ENVO:xxxxxxxx); material: "saline water (ENVO:00002010), including plankton (ENVO:xxxxxxxx)" | depth 120 m
TGCGTCAGCTTCAACGATTGCTCCGTTTACTATAACACCACCATTAATAGTATCTCTATTGTCTGCTGGTGATTGTACTACGAAGTCAGTTGAAAATGCTGCTGCCACAACAAATTTTGCTTTCCATCCTGCTGTAGGTGCAGGTAAAGTTAATGTATAACCTGTTCCAGAAATTCTAAATACTTTTCCAGAATCTGATAGATTTAATGATGCAGATGCCGCAACTGTTTCATAGTCGTCAAACATTCTCATTACATCATCACTAACGTGTTCTAATACTGCCATAATTATTATTATTTATTTATTTATTATTAATTAAGTTTTCCATAACTCTATCAAGAGTTGATTTTCTTCTATCTCGAGCAAACTTAAATTTAGGCTCGAAATTATCTTCTGAATTATGTTGAATAGGCTCGGCTGCAGGTTCTGCAGACAATTTTTCTATTTCCTTAGACATAGAAACCTTTTCGTCTTCATATCTTAATTTCATGTCATCAATCATACTTTTGATTGAAGCCATGTCTTTTTGATATTGTTCTCTTGTAACGTATTTTTCTTCGTCAAGTTCAACATTTTCTTCTTCAGCAATCACTTCAGATTCTTGTTCTTCAAGTTGTACTTCTTCCTGTACTTCTTCAATAACTTCTTCCTCAGGTTTTACTTCTTCTAAATGTACTTCTTTATTTACCGCTTCTTCAGTAAGCTTCAAAGACATATCAGCTTCCTCTTGAATTTGCTCTGCAACTTCTTCTTGAGAAAGTTCTTCTTTTTTTATTAAAGATAATTTTTCCATAATATCTTTTAATATTAATGTAGCTTTATTCTTTTCCATAACTTAAGTTTAGATTTATATATATATAATAAACTGAAAATAAAGTGTTAGATTTTACACCTTACCAATACCCTGAGCCCTCAGAGTACCATCACAACATTTTATAGAGTATGTTTTGCCGTCTTTACAAAGACAACCTCTGCGACTATTTTTAGGTACATTTCTACCTACGGTTTCTTTTGATTTTCTCATTTTTTACTTTTAGGGTGTTTAGCTGGCAACAAATCATAATCAGTTGTGTATTTTGCGTTTTGTGGTCTTCCATTTCTTACAAGATACATAAATGCGTTGACCCTAGCGTGTGCCCATTGTGAAGGTGATTTTACATTAGGAGAATGACTTGTGTTAAATGCACCTAGTCCTCTTTGGAATACAGAAGCAAGCATACCTACTGTTATACCATAACCTAATTTTTCCTTATATCTTTTGTTAAAATCATCAGCTTTTTTTTGCAAAGATGCTCTATCTTTTGCAGATACTTTTGCACCTTTTTTACCAGAAGCATCACCTTTTGCAGTTCCTTTTCCTTTTGGGTTTTTGTTAGGTGTATCTGATTTAGGTGCTTTAGGGCTTTTTTTAATTCCGCCTTTTGGGCCAACCTCAGCTAAGACATGTTTTTCACATGGCATAAACCAAGATTTACCTTCATATTCATGTACATGATGTCCTTTACAACCAATGTTTTTTGCCATTTCTTCTGCCTTCTCCTTAGAAGAATAAGCAAGTCTGTCATCAATAATAGCAAAATCTTTGTCAATAACCATAGAAGATAATTTTAGTTCTCCTAATTCTTTTAGTTTACCTCTTGACCAAGCAAGCCCAGATTTGCCACCCCATAATAAATATGATATAGTTCCACATGCTTTACTGTCGTTAGGGTCATAATATGTTTCTGCTCGACTTAAATATGAATACATCCTTTTTATTGTTGATACAGAAAGTTTTTCACCTCTTGCTAATTGCTGTGCTCTTACTTTACCAACGCTAGTAGCGCATTTATTATTTACTTTCTTATTTAGTTCAATACCTCTTTTGGCATTGTTCCTTACACCACTACCATAATCACCATATGTTTTTAATTCATATTTATTATCTAGTATTGAATTGGCTATCTCTAATAATATTTCTTTTGCTTCTTCTTCATCATCAACTGAATTCAGTTTAGACATATCAATTTTATCTGTAAAATATCCTTCTATAGAGAAACCTTTCACTAAACCTGTTTTTACATATTCATTCCAAACAGCGTCATTGTTTACTTTCATGGTTACCATCCATGTTCCTGTAGGTAAATCAAAACCATATTTTTTAGATTTATCCATATTGGCATCATCTATAATCCAAGATTCAACAACTGATAATCCGTGTAATTGTGCTTGATGTTCTAGTGTAGATTTATTTTGATTACCTCTCATTAAAAATAATTGTGAAGCTTGTCTTACAGTATCTTCAGAAAAGTATATATAATATTCTTCATCACCGTTTGACCTTAATATATTTTTATTAGGTATTAATGCTGGGCCAATAAGTATTCTTTTATCATTATCTAATTCAGCTAATTTAATTTCTTCTTGCTTAGATAAAGCAATAAAGTTTTCTTCAATAGCTGGTCTATCAACAATAGATATAGCTTCTATGCCAGACATTAGTTGTTCTTCGTCAATAAGTAGTTCAATAATTTTCATATTAAATTTATATATAATTAATTAATTCTTGCTGTTGTTGTAATATTTCTATCAAGCTCTTGTTGTGTTGTTACTTGTTTACCAACCACAAATGCTTGTATCGGTCTTCCAGTTACACCAGCTAATGATGTAGCTAATTGTGATGTTTCACTTGCGCCTACAACATTAAAATCTGGTGCTTCTACAGTAGTGTCTCCGCCAGATTGCGAGCCAACTCCTCCACCACCAGAGGGTGTCTTTATTTTTCTTATAGCCGCAACGTTTGCTAAACCTTGTGCTACTGCGGCCGCTGCTGCAATAGCTGCTCTTAGTGGTGCATCAACAACAGGTAAATCAAATTGACTTTGATAAGCTTTTTGTGCTGCTGCATAAGTTGATATTAATGTTCCAGCTATAGCTAAACCTTTGCCTACGCCTGTTTGTCGGCCAGCTAATTGACCTAATGCTACTAAAGCATTACCTGTATCATTGTATGCTTGTATCTTTGAATCCTTTTCAATATTAGTAAGTTTTATGTTATCTTTAGTTGCTTTTTTAATTGCTTTAGTTTGTTCAGTAAGACCTTTGTTTAAAACAGATAAACCTTTAACTGCCGAATCTCCAGCACCTTCAAGTGCATCTTGAGCGTTTATTTGTAATCTAGTCATACCATTAAACAAGTCTTCATCAACCACAACATCTCTTATGCCCTTAAAAGCTTTTACAACACCTACATCATCTCTATCTCCAAACTCACCTAAAGCTAAAAAACTTTGTGTAAGGCTTTCAATCTCTTGTTGTATTTCTGCTATTGCTTCTTGTCTTTTCTCTTTTGATTTTGATATAGCATCACTTACAGCACCTTCAATACCTAGTCCACTTTTTATAGCAATCATAAGTTTGTCAAAAAAGCCAATATTATCAATTAGTCTTTGGTTTTCTATTTCTATAAGTTCACCATACTTTTGCTGTATCAAAGACATAAAGGCTTGTGCTTGTGCTTTCTTTTTTAAAACTGGTATGTAATCTTCTATGGCTTCTCTTGATTCTTCTGTAAGTATACCTTCTTCATTGAGTTGTAAATTAAGTTCTTTATGTTCTTTATTGAGTTCATCTAAGGCTGCTTGTTTTTCACCATAAGTTCTTGTAACATCATTTAGAACTATACTTAATGTTTCTAATCTTCCAATTTGCTCACCTGCAGCTTTTGCTGCATCTTCTTGTGCTTTTCTTAAATCTTTAACAGCTCGAGTTGTGCCAGTAAGCATGTCAAGTAGTTTAGGCCCAAAAGAAATTAAAAGTTGTACAAGAATTAAAAAACCACCAGTTCCTATCAAAGACCTACCTAATTGTTTGAAAGATTCAATAGCACTACCGTTTGTCTCAATAAAACTTGACATCAATGTTACTACTTGTGATAAGTTGTTTGCAATAGCTGTAAATCCAAAAGAAGCATCAGAAGCTAAACGACCAGTTTCTAAAAGTATAGCATTATTTAGTCCTGATTGTGCTCTTGCCTTTTTAGTGGTTTCAGCTACTTTTACCTGTGCACTTGATAAACCAGATAAAGCTTTCTCTACTTTTGATACAGCTATATTGGCATCTTTAGCACCTACCTGTATTTGAATTAATATCTTCTTAGTTGCCATGTCGTAGTCTTTTTAATTGTTCTTTCATTTCCTTGTAATTTCTAACGCCTTTGTACTTTCCTTTAGCAATCTCTATAAGTTCATTTTCTCCATACCAATCAGAAGCGTTCAATAAGTCAATTATATTCTTTATCATGATTCTAATTTATTTAATAGTTCTAAATCTGATACTTCTGTTTTGAAGTTTGTACTTATAGAATTAATACGAAAGGTACGGTCTTGTATTACAAACTCATCATTTAATCTAAAGTTAGCAAGTATATCTGTGCTTAAATATGCTTTTAAAATGTATAATCTTTTCTTTTCATTGAATACTTCATTTATGTATGTTTGATAAAACTTCTTAAATAGTGAATTAGTTTGTCCAGAATAATCTATTAAATTAAACTCATCTATTTCATTATCAAAATTAATTGTAAAAGATGGTGCTGTAGAACTATTGCCATTTTCATTTGTGTTACTTGGCCTGTAATATTGTGTTATAGAAACTGGTGTGCCATCTGAAATCCATTTTATTCCTTTATCACTAGCAATACCTGTTTGTTGTATTCCATAAAAAACAAGTGGTGCTGTCAAAACTGGTTCATAGTTTCCTGTATTAGGTGTTACATCAGTATCAGATGTAAATTCACCTGCAGCAGAATAACCCCATAATATATCTGTTACAAAAGCTTGTGGTGAGGTTACTGCTGAATAAGGACTTGAATTTGTTTTGTTATCATCAAATATTCTTTCAAACTTCATATGCTCAAAAGGAACTTCAACATCATATGTAGTACCTCTGTCAATGTTAGTAGGTCTAACTATTTCATTACCAAAAATCTCATTAAATTGCTCTTGATGATTTATTGATAAAAGTGTTTTAGGCTCTGAATATTTAAAATTTATTTCACTAAATTCAAATGCTCTATTAACTTGTGCTGTTGTTGTATCAACAAATTTTGTTATATTGTATTCCCCTTCTGAAGGATTATTAACCCTATCAGCATAAAAATTGTCTAATGTATCTACATAAATCTTGCCAAACTCAGCATCTCCAACATCATCTATATAATATGCCGTTAAATTAAACATTTTAAATAAACCACTTAAAAAATCTATTACTTTTATTTTTGGTGTATTTTGTGTAATTATAATTTCACTTACTGTAGATATTGCACTACCTGAACCACCACCAACATTAAATACTGATACATTTGAACCTGTAGGTGTGCCTGTTAATGGGTCAACTATAAATTCTGTTAATTCTATACTTGGTGTAAAAGATACTGCTGTGTTAGATTCAATAATCCATTTAACCTGAAAGTTTCTAGGTTGAAATTGTGCAGCAACTTCAAAAGTTAAAGTTCTACTTGCGCCAGATTCTAAAGATGTCTGTGCTAATGTATCTCCACTAACATAATCAATAGCTTTTATTCTAAATGGAATACTTTGGTTTGCACCTGCTGTATTAACAGTTATAACACCTTTATAACTTCTATTACTGTTTTCAACTGTAAAAGTCCAAGTATCATCATCAACATTAAATCCAAGTGGCCCTGATATTTTAGTCCAGTTATTACATATTCTTGTCAATGTTTCTTCTTGGTTTTCATCTCCACCAACAGGCCCTTTGTTTCTTGACAACCACATATATAAATTAGAAAAAGGAGTTGTGCCAAAAAAATCTCTAGTAAATGTCAAACTACTTGGGAAGCCATTTGCTATTGTATATTTGTTTTCTATAGCTTCAATTATTGTCAAACATTTTACTGCTGGTTTTAAATCATCAAACGCTAAACCAATATTATTTTGTGTAGTATTGTAATATAAGTTTCCGCTATATTGCGGTGTAGATTCAGCACTATCATAATAAAATCTTTTTGTATGACCTATAAGTGGGTATATAATTTTACCTGAAGATAATCCACTTTCTAATCCTGTTTTAACATTTGTGCTTGAATAATCATGTGTCAAATCATCAAGCTGTGGCAAATCAGAAAGTTCATCATCACCAAGCAAGTCTTTTAGATTTATAGTGTTACCATAAAAAACTACAGTATATGCAAACGGTTTGTTATCTTTAAGTTTTACATTCTCTAAAGATATTTTACCTCTTTTAAATGGATTGAAGTCCATTTCCATAATAGCATCTTTTCTAGTTCTTGCATCAAAACCATTATCTATTTCATATTTATACCAATGTTGAAATATTTTATTATTTTCTCTTGATGCTGGTATAGTGAAGGTTTGACTGAAGTCCATAAATATTTTTGCAATATCTCTTACATCTTGTATTTTTTGTGTAAGTGTTATAGTTTCATCATCAAACATATCTATCCTCTGAAAATCACCATCAGAGTTTTTTATATATAAAACTATTTTTTGCATTATAAAATATTATTTATTTTATCAAAGGCATAATCGAATTGTACTGTATATGTTATAAGTTTATCATTTACTGATTTTTTAAATCTTAGACTATTTGATTTTAAATTAATAGGTAAAACTTTAGTTATATCGTCAACCCAAACTTGTTCTGCTAACATTTTTTGTTTTACAATTTCATTATAAGTTTCAGGATAATAACCACTATTTACAGTAAGAGATTCTTTACCGTTTGCCATAAATTTCTTTTCCTGATGTTTTGATAATGCGTAAGATGGTGTTGCGCCACTATTTTCAATATCAAGTATATTGTTCTTAAATTTCTCACTTCTTATATTTATATCTGTAAATGATTTTTTGAAATACCATATATTTTGTAGTGCACCAAATTTATTATAGAATATAATATTTAGTGGACTGAATTTACATTCTTCTACTTTTTTGAGAGTTATTACTTTATCCGCTTCATGTTTAATTTGATAATTTTCACCTGAAGCCATTATATTTGAACTAATAGAAAGTTGTGTATCACTATCTACTGCGGTTACCGTAGCTGTAGTGCTGTCTGTAGTATTTTTAACTAAATCTCCAACTCTTACTGTAGTTAAAAAGTTTTGGCCACTTTGAATAAGTTTATTTGTTGCTGCAGATGATGTTGTTCCAGAATCTTTTACACTTGAAAAAGTAACGGTATCGCCATCACTTAAATTTTCTGTATCTTCTATAATTACATATTGTATTTTTTGATTAGTATTACCATTATCTGTAATTGTTAAATTGCTAGTACCAGCACCCCATGTGCTATCATTAGTATTCCAAAAGTTATTTTCAACATCCCAATCAACATTTGCACCTGAACTACTTTGTAATGAAACTGTTATTGTAGCTGCTTCAGCAAATACTGGTATTTTTATGTCTTGCCCAGAATAAAAGTAAACACTTGTGTTGTCTTGTAATATCATTGGTGTAGTTGTTGTTCTGGGATTAGCCCCATCTTCAAAGTAACCATATCCATCAATACCTAAAAAAGTATTAGTATTTGTGTTTTGACTATTTACTTGAACTATACTATTAGAAGAATCGTATATAGTAATATCAGCATCAATCCAAATTGTATCTGTAGCATAATTATTATATTCTGTTTCTATATAATCCCTTGCAAGTTCTGCTAATTCAAAAACAACATAAGGTTTTGCATATATAATATAATTTTCACCTGATGCCATAATATCAGCACTTAAAGACAATGTTGTGTCGCTGTCAATAGCTGTTACACTAGCTGTCGTATTGTCGGTTGTATTTTTTACAAAACTACCAACTTGAACTGTAGAACTAAAATTTTGTGTACTATCAACAAGTTTGTTTGCTGTAGTGGCTGAAGTGGTGCCCCTATCTAATTCATCTAGTTTTTGGTCTTTACTAATTGTATATCTTAAATAGGCACTTGTTCTTGATGCGTGTAATCCTGTCCAAATATACAACTGTAGTTTAACGCTATCTAAACTAGCGTTTGATACTTTAAAGTAAAAAGGGCTTCTTGTGTTTATTATTGTTGACATGTTATTTTTCTATTCTTTTAAATGTTTGTCCGGTTTTAGAGTAACCCAACATTTGCATAAATTCATCTAAGTTTTCACTTATATCAGTTAATATATTTGGTGTAACACCTAAAATACTATCAACCTCTTTATTTACTAAGTTTGTCAAAAAGGGCACTTTTTTTATACCTTCTCTATTTATCTTTTGTGCAATTAAATTAGCAACTCTATTTTTATTTTTTATGGAATCTAGTGTAACTGGTTTTCTGTTTATCCAACTTACAATATCATTAACTCTTACATTAGTTCCTTTTTTAGTCCCTTCGTCAATTTTTTCACCATAGTCAGCACCTGTAATATTAAACTGAAAGAAATCTCCACCTCTTATTATTTTTTTATTTAATTGTATGCTTTTTTCTAAATTACCAGAAGACCTTAAAGGAGAGTTTACAGTTCTGCCAGATTTGTATGTTCTTGTAAATGGCTTGTTTATTTGTACTTTAGCCATTCTAATTAATCTTTTAGAGTAATTAGTTAAAAAGTCTTCTGTATTTTTTAATTTAAAACTCATTAGCAAGCACTTTGTCCATTTGAATTAATATCTGATATTTCATTATTTGGCACTATAACATCTAATGTTAGAGACCATCCTGCAAGTAGATTCTCAAATCTATCTTCAAACATTTGTGCATCAAAGTCAGAATCTATTTGAAATAAATCACTATACATCTCACCCCTTCTTAATGCACTTTGCAATCCATTAACAACAAAAAACATTGTATTCAATACATCTTGTTTATTTGTAATATCATGAAAATAGTTAGTTTGGTCTTTTAGGTCTTCTTTTGAATCTTGCACAATATCCATACAAATAATTTGCATATTAAATCTAACAACATGCTCTTGAAAAGTACAACTGTTTACGATTATGTGTGCCAAAGGGAATATGGTTTGTTTTGCCAAGTCAACCTCAAATAAATCACCAAAGGTAACTGTGTTTATATTATTGTTACCTTGAAGATAAGTTTTCATTTTGTCTATAATATCATAAAATGTTGTCATCCTTTATATGCTTTTTTTAATTCTTGTTGTTCTATTTGTACTTTCTCTTTTTCAAAGGCTAAATAATTTAAACATTCGAAAAGTGGTAATTTTGTAACTTGGTTAAATCGAAGGACATTTCCTTTAGCGAGTGCATAAACTGATTGATACCACCCCCATTTTTTTGCAAATGTGCTTCTAGCTGTTGCATATCCTTCTTCGACAGATTCTTCTCCATATATCTCGGTATAGCTTGAAGTAACACCTTCCCTAAATCGTAAAAAAAAAGCATGGCACTTAAAGCAACATCCATTGGCATATTCTTCATTATTTGCTGTACTTCTTCTTTTGCTTCGTATGGTGCTATTGTATATTTATCACCAAGCTTAAAATTAACTGGCCTATACATAACACTCATTACAACGTGCATTTTTTGCCAATTAGAAATATTAGATTCTATATCAATATATTCTCCTAATGATATATCATCAAGTTTTGGTATGAACCCCATATCTACACCTTCTAATTTAAACCTATTTATAAGTTTTGGTTTTTCACCAAAAGCTTTATTTAGTATTTCTAATACTTTATTAAAACCTCTTACAGAAATCTTATCTACTTCTGCAAGGCTTATGTTGCAAAATATTTCAACAAGTTTCATATTTAGAAAGTTTGTTAGCTCATCAGTTTCTTCTGCGTCCTTATGAGCATCCATGACTTTCATATATTTTTGGTACTGCTCAAGCGTTATATCATTTAACGTTTGCGGTACTTCTAATTCTATAAATTTCTTAGCCATATTATAATTAATAATTATTGTTAATATTGTATCTCAAGTATTCCATGTGTCTGTTTGTCATATTAATATTATAATATATATTTAGTATTACACCATGTAATATATTACACTATGTATAATATTACACTATGTAATATATATATAATATATATATATACTGACTATATGTCATTTGGAATATTTCTTATAATAGTACAGGTATATTTCATAAACCTTATCACTCCATTGTTTTCTTCCATATGTTTTAGGACTACGAGTAATATTACCATTGTTATCTACTTCAACAAAGTATTGTTTAGCGTCTCTTGGCACAGCGTAAACCTTTATGCCATTTTTTATACACCAAGATATTGCATTATATTTTTCCATACCTATTGAATTGCCTAAGGTATTGAATTTATTTATAACTGCAAACTGTCAGGTGCAAACTATAAGCTGTATAGAGAGTTGAGTAATATCCAATATAGGCTTGCATTTGCACA
>TARA_R100001163_G_scaffold65792_2_pt1 | contig 10343 bp, 2 predicted proteins | sample TARA_R100001163 | Tara Oceans TARA_R100001163 (sample SAMEA2621285) | marine metagenome | biome: marine biome (ENVO:00000447); feature: deep chlorophyll maximum layer (ENVO:xxxxxxxx); material: "saline water (ENVO:00002010), including plankton (ENVO:xxxxxxxx)" | depth 120 m
TTAAACCACAACATTTTTTCTCGTCAAAATCATTAAATCTCCACTTAAAGTCATAAGGTCCAGCACCAATTGTTTCTCCTGTAACATCATCAATGGTTGTAGCAGGAAACCCAGACTGTTTTAGATCATAAGCCGCTCTAAAACTACCAGCAGCGGCTTCGCAAGAACCTTTGTCTAATATTAAGTTACCCCATCTATCTTTTAAAACTGTTATGACTTCCCCATTGCCAGTATCAGCATTTACTTTAATTGGCACGGTTGCAAAACTAGAGTTTGCATCTAACTTTCTTTCTATTGTACATCTTCCGTCTCTAGAAACTTGGTCACCATTTGCATCTGTAAGATACTCTAGTTTTCTAGGAGGTTCTATACCATCTTGAACACAATCTGGATCATCGCTTACTTGGCATGGGGTTTTTCCTCTCCATGCGTTATGACTCCAGTTAAGCATTACATCAGCTAATACGTTGCCAGCTTCGGCATCTTGTCTCGCATAATATCTACCATCAGCCCTACGGTTGAGTTTTACATTCATTCTTGGTGGCACATACAGAGTAGCTTTATCTGATGTAGGGGTTGTGCTAGCAGGAGCAGAGCTGGTAAAAAAGTTACCGCTTTCTGAACAGCTAACATCTTTACAGCCACAACCTCTATTGCAAGGATGACCGCCATTGTAAGGAAAGCTGTGTTCAGATGTTCCAGAATTGAAACAATTCAAACCATTTGATTGACTTGGATGAGGAAAAAAGTCAACGCTATTTCCTTCTACGCAAGCACCAAAGTTATTGTATATATAATAATTGGCATCGACACCATCATCTGGATGGTGAAACACATTGTGCGGATAACCATGAATGTATGGATTATTTCCAACATAAAAACCAGCAATTTTTGGCATTAATTAAATTCCTGTAGATGGGTAGTCACTATCTGGACCACAATCTTCCATAGTAGAAAATCCTTGAGCAAAGAACTTTCTAGAACAGGCTGTAACTTCTCCACCTTCACAACCGGATCTAGTTATAACCTCAACTCCAAAAAATTCAGCTTGTATGATAATATGTATGGGTATATCTTCTGTAACAATCACAGGCTCAGGTGTACCAGTGAGAGTGCCTGCTGTGTTACAGGTGGGTATATTAGACTTAGCATATGTGTAACTAATTCTTCTACCAGTATCATAACTAAAAAAGGAGTCTCCTGCCATAAGTCCTTGGCTTAATGGGTTTTCAATAAATATTTTTTCGTATAAAATAGACTTTGCTCTATTAGTAAATGTGCCATCTTCAGCTATTTTTTCATTTACATTTTCTAGCTTACCCGTGTAAGAACCTCCCCAACCATGACAAGGATTTCCTAGTCTTCTTTTGTTCGGATCAGGTCCAGATTTTAAAAATTTATCTCCACAGTTTGTGTGAGTATTTTCTTCTCCTATTATATGCTCAACAGATCTAATTATTAAAGCATCATAAAAGGGAAGGCAAGCTTGACTTAAATCATCGCAAATAACATTTCCATACTGATCAACATGGCACAGTCCGCACCAGTCTCTATCTTCTGGATCATAGATTTCTATATCTGGGTAAAGAGAACTCTGTGGAAAATATGAATCCCAGCTACACGCTTCCTGTGAACATGGGTTTCTATATAGTCTACCACCAATATTTATGTTTCCAGATACACCAAAATTAAACGAGTTTGAACCATCCGCACCAGCTGTTGGAAATATACACTTAACAGCTTTAGATAAATAAACACCATTAAATTTACCACCGACCCAAACTTTCCTATCTCTATCCCATCTAAGATCTATCGGTCCAGACTTCCAGTCTCCCAAACCTTTCATATGACTTGGAAGAAATTCATCTTTAGTTGAAGGGTAGTTTTCAGGTATGTCTATTGGTTTTCCATAATCTTTATTTTTTGGGTTTGTTTCTATATTACGCGCATCAAGCAATGCATTTGGTACTGGCAACCCATCCGTATCATAACCCCAACCTGTAAGAACCATCGGACCTCTTAATCCAATAGGTCTTTGTTCTGAAAAAGATAAATCTCCTAGATTTGGTATGTTATCATCATACCCACTTTTTGTTGCATCTAAGTCCCCCTCAGAACCACCTTTTACTAAGTACGCAATATTGTGTCCTTTGGCAAAAGGATTTAGATTCGCAGAAGTTCCTGTTTTCGCTTTGGTTCCATATGGACCCTTGCGAAGTACTGTTCCATCAGCTTTTATAAATGTATATGGGGCTTCAAAAGTTGCACTATCAAATTCGTCTAATCTACCAAAAGCATTATCAACTTGAAAATAAGTAGTATAAGGCATAAAAATACCATCAATACTCATTCCGTATTGATTTCTCCAAGATTCTGGACTCGATAAAGCTCCTTTAAAACTAGTTACAGTTTTTGTAGTGAGAGCCGCGTCAAATTCTTTAGTTCCCTTATAGGCGGTAGGAGCGTTGGTAGTATCATCCACAACAGAAAAGGCTAAACCATCTTCATTTACTTCTGGTGTAGGAGCTATATTACCATCACCATCTCTTTGTGGAGAAGTTGAAGGTCTAAACAAACCACCGCCGATAATAACATGTTGTTGATTTTCTGACATATTTTAATCCTTATTCTTTCTTATCTCTGGGGTCTGGCAGTCTCATTTGTTTTTCCATGTCAGCTCTTCTCTTAGCCTCCGTGATTCTTTCCTTTTCATTTTGAGCCATTTTCTTTTCATATATTTCTTGTGTGTTTCCAAACTTTCTTTGGGTTTGCATTCTGTATGTAGTAGAAATACCATTTGTTCCTATATTTAAACTAACATCTGTGATATATGGTCCGAGTGCGGGTGTGTTTGTAGTGCTAAAGCCGGAAACATTATATAGTTGTAAAGGTGAACCCATCTTATATTCAGGTAACCCACTTATTGTGACACTTCCGCTTTCACTAGCTATCATAGCTCCAGCTGCTATATCTCCTTGTATTTTTCCCATAGCCGCTCTATTCATATTGCTTACACCGCCATATATCCCCGGATGTAGAGATGTATCAAATTGAACTTCAGCTTTGCCAAAATTACTTGCACTTCCCCACGGACCCCAAGTAAATCTATTACATTGTTGAGGAATACCACCATACCAAGGTTTGTATTTAGCTGGAGCCATTGTTACTGAAAGATTATTTACACCTCCGGGATTGTTGTTGTTTTCAAAAGGTTTATCTAAAACAACAGCACTAAGAACATTAGCACCAGTAGTTTGTTCACTTCTTTTAGCTAGGTTAATATTTATCGTTGCTCTTGGTACATTTGGGTCATGATAATAATACTTGTAAGGATCTTCGGAGAGTTTATGCTTGCTAATAGAATTAGGATCTAATATAAAATAATGTGACTGACCTACCAAGTCTTCTTTCTCAAGAACCGTTTCTTCGCAATCACTCTTGTTATTTATAGTTTTGTACTCAGTTCTTACTTTAGGATAATACTGAGGTATAATTTCTTCACATGGATATTCTGGTAGCCAAACTGCCGCAGAACTAACAGTTGTCAAGCCAACGGAAGTTTGCACTGCAACATCATGAGCTGGTTGAGATTCGCAAGTTTCTTTATCTTGTATAAAATCTCCATACTTATCCAAGAACCTTCTTCTTTTTACTATTTGTGTGTTTTGATTTCCAAATGAATCAACACCATATTCTGTAGCCCTATCGTCTGCATAAACACAAGCGGCTCCTGTATGGATATACCTCATATAAAAATCGTGTATGCCTTTATCATTAAAGACTCTATTGTTGTTAGGGTCTGTTGTACCTCTTATGTCTCTACCTAACTCTCTAATATTTGGAGGCATTGAATCAACACATACGCCTTCTTGCTTTCCTTTTATAAAATGGTTTGAGCTTATTTTTATACGCTTAGGATTTATACATCTAGACGGTCCAGTACCAGTTACTCCAAAACTATCATTTTCAGAATAATATACTGGTTGATTTATGGTTATAAGCGCGTATGGTAGGTGATGAGTACTATTTAAAGCTCTAGGCCCCCAATCACCACCTCTAAGTACGCAAGTTGCTTTATCAACGAAAGTGCCTAAGCTATTCCCAGAACTATCTTTACATCCAAAATACTCAGCTCCCCTTATGTCTAACTCAAATGTAGATTTTTTAGGAAGCCAATATATTTTTGGGTCAACCGAAGCCTGTACGAAAACTTTTCCATCTGTCTTTCCACCTAAAGAAGCTTCGGTGGGAGGGCTAAACATTGTTTCTGGGTCGTTACTCTTGAAGTCAATGTCTACTAAGGTTTGTTCAAGTCTTTTATATTCTCTTTCTGGGTATACAACGAAGGGTTTTAAATTACCTTCCTCCGTCCAAAAATTAGGATCTTGTGGGTATCTAGTCTGTTTTTTTAACGCCTGCTCTCTTTCAAATTCGTACTGACTCATAAAGTCTAAAGCGTCGTCGTCTCCCGGCCATCCAGCAGATGCAATATCCCATCTGTTTTCTGTACCCAAACCTAAATTCCTAACCCATACTTCGGGAAGTCCATGAATACCCCATTCGTGACCACTAGCTTCGCAGGTTGATTGATCAAAGAATCGGTCATCAGAACATCCGGGAACAACTGATGGGGCATTGGGAAGCGGCATTAAATATGTTCTTCCGTAGTTGTTCAAAGCTATTGATCTTATATGCTGATAAACGCCTTCTTCCATCAAGCGTTTTTCTTCTTGTTTTAATTTTAATTCACCTGTAGCATCGGAATGATTATTAGCTTGCGGGCTTGTATTGTTTCCTTTTTTAACTGGGTTTATATCAAAAACAGCACCCATTACGTCAGCCGCACTAGGATCTGCATAATCAGGACAACACGACAATTCATGAGTGCAGCAAAAAGCTGGATCTCTAGTTCTTTGAAAAGTTTTCCAAGCATCAAAACTATGTTCAGCAGCTCTTAGTTCTGATAAAGTAATTGTATGGAACTTTTGTTCACCAAAAAACCCTCTAACATTTGATAGTTCAATTGGTATAGTAGCTGTTTTTGGTCTAGTAAAGTTTCCATCAATCCATTGGCCTGCTATACTAGCTCGATCTTTTATAGGGGCAGCAGCTCTTCTGTTTGGACCTCTTTGGCAAGAATCTGGATCTGTTGAAAATGGATCTGTATAACAAAATCCTTTATTTCTAACTTCTACAACTATACCTTCAGCAGGATCTGGGTCTTTTCTTAGTAAGCATCCTGTACCTTTTGTCAAATTGTTATTTTTTCTTGCTACTGCGTCATTTAGATAAACTTTTTCTTGAGTGATTGCAAACTTGGGCTTACCAAAACCATCAGTGTTATTGGTTGCTGGATCATAAGCTGAAGGATCCCATTTTTGTTGTAGTGTGTCATGATATATAGGAACAACAAAACCATTTGCACCAGTACCATTCAAAAGTGGGTTTTCGCACATATCCCGAGATGCTACTGAATGATTATTTATCATGCCACCTTTAAACAGTGGAATCTCTACTATTTTATTTGTTGCTCCCGGACTATTGTTTCCACAATTTCTAACCTGCACATTAGGATCGTCACACTGATAACATCCAAGCTGATGAAGTTTTTTGAAGACTGTGTATTCTGAAGCAAAAGGATACCCTCTATCTGAACCTAAAGGACTACCTCCAGCAGAAGGCTGCTTATTGCAATAGGATGTCCATGTGGTTTCTTCAGGAGAACCTTGATCAAAACATAATGCTAAATCAAAGTTATTTTTTGTTATCCATGTTTGACCTGATCTATTTGATTGTTTTAAAGAAAGAGAGGTTTGAGTATTTGGCCCTATACCATGATTTATACACTCTCCATCGTATGGATTGTAATATGAGTATTCAGCCATTATTCCTGACGAATAATCATAATCTCTATATGGATCATCATCATTAAAAAGACCCTTTATTGGTTCGCCACTACCACTTGTTGTAGTTACTACGAGACCTTTTGGGTTTATCCAATCTTTACCAGCTGCTGCACAAGTTTTTTCTGTTTTAAATTGTTCATCAGAACATCTTCCATTATTAGTGATACTTGTAGTGTTATCACTAAATCCCCACATAGGATAGAGATCTATATATCCGTCTCCTACATTCCAGTTATTTTGAGCAAATTCATCAGCAGTTCCTGCATCTATCTTTGCTTGACATAAAGGTTGGGTAGTTTGAGCATCAACTATAACATCAGTTGACACAATAGGCGCGGTTCCGGGAGAATTGGAAGGAATAACCCATGCTTTTCCGGCAGCTACACAACTACTAGAATCGTTAAAGGATGATATCTGTCCGCTAGTTGTTTCTACACATACACCATCATATAAATCTGGATAAGCTGTTTCACAATTAAAGTTGTGAAGAAGATTGCTATCACTTACATCTTCTGTGTCTCCAATAATTGGATCTTCAGCACTAGCATCAGCAAACCAACCAGCATAAGCCCCACCTAAAGCCTGTACAGCAGTTTTAAGATCAAACTCCAAAGCAGTACATTCATTTGTTCCCTGTCGGAACAAAGGCACTCTATATTTTTTACCATCAAACTGGCAAGAATTAAATTGACAAGTTTTTTTGCTGCAAGCACCTAATAGGTCATATTCTTTTGTAGTAGAGTTATATGAAGATAAACAATCTCTTTTGTTACCGGCCACTACCTGCACGGCTGTTACCGTTTCGCCAAAGTTAAGATTGTTTGTTACCTTATCAAAAGAACAGGCATAACTAGAACCCCTAGAATAAACAGAATTAAGAGCATCTAAGTCAATGAATTTATTTATCATATTAGCTGACAAAGGTCTGTCAGCAATTTCTATTCCGCCCTGAGTTTGTGGAGCATGTCTAAACCACTGATAGCTAACATAAGCGTCGTTATTAACTATTGTTTGTTCCTCAGAAGTAGCTACCGTGTAAGCTGGATCTCTGTAATTTTCATCATCTAAAGGAAAACCATTTAAATAAACTCCATCTAGCTCAGTAGAAGGAAGATACTCATAGTAAAATGGATCTTGACCAGCGCTGGATTGTGGTAAATCTTGATCACTAAAACCTGTGCAATTAGAATAGAAATCATCCCAAGTGCAATTAACATTTGCTTCACATAGTGATTTATTTAAATTCCAACACTGAGACCAATAGCTATTATTTTGATCTATGAATATTTCTTTTCTAGCTTTTCTGTCACCAATAGGAGTAACACCAACAACTCTAGTTCTTGGTCCACCAAACAAAGTTATATTAGAAACAGCGTCAGTAAACTCTCTACCTATTTCAGCATTTTGTACTCCGCCTATGCTTTCACATGTCTTTACTTCATAATTCCAATCACACCTAAGTCTTTTAGCTAAATCAGGTATGTCTTTAGGAGCTTTATATTCTAGGGGTTGTGTTTGATGGTCAGGTGGAAATCTCCTAGCACAATCAGCTTTGCTTAATGCACGACAATCTGTAGAATCGGAAGCCCACGGACCTTTGTGGTTTTCTACAGCATCATGAACGGCTTTAGATATAATGCCAACTTTAACAGGTCTATTTCTTTGTATAACATTTACTTTAATAACGCCTGAGTATTGTGGAAAATTAACATCGCTAAATCTACTTCCAGAATAGACAGTATTACTTGGCGAAGCTGAAGCAAAGCACCCCGGAAGTAAACTAATGAAAAAGTCAGCACCAGCTGTGTCACAAACTTGCTGTATTAAACTAAGCAAACTCATACTCTGCCCGTTTATGTAATAATCGTTAGGTATTGTTCCTCCCCAATGCATCTCGCCATTAGATTTAAGATAGCTTGGATTTTGTACACTATGAAGTTTTCTAAGCTCCGTTAAATCTAAAAAGTAGCGATAAGCATGAATTGCTTTTTTATTAGTTGTTGGTTGACCTGTCTTAATAGTATGTTCAGCGTGCGGCCAAGGAAGCCTACTATTAGCTCCAACATTTCTAGCTGCTATTGTATTGTTGTTATACTGTAGAGAGTCCATAGCCCCGTAAAACAAACTACCACCAAAAGGCTCTCCAGTTTGTTGATAACTAGCGTTCCATCCACCAGTCATGCTTTCTAAAGCCCAATGAATTCCGGGCATATGAATATAGTTATACATCCCTACTACTTCAGATTGCCATCCCGGATTTCTAGAAGGTTCAAGATCCATCATCCAAGGCAACCCAGATGCATTACTACCAGAATATCCTAGCTTGTTGTAACCATAAGGAAAATATGTAGGCGATATACTTTGAGAAGTATCGTGTCTTAATTCATAATACCCAAAAACATTCAAAACATTGTAAGATCCAGAATAACCTCTATCTAGCTTTCTTTTTACTCCCGCTCCTCCAGCGTCAGTACCCACTGAATCTAAAATAAACATGTCATTGTCTGGAGGAGCTGTAAGACCAATATGGTCAGAAAGAATAACCTGAGTACCCTCTAGGACACATCTAGGATCTTCTATATTTACAGAATACGTCACCCCCGAAGACTGGTCGAATTTTTTGTTTACACTCTTAAGTATGCCACCAAAGTTTACTACCGAATAATCCCACCTTTCTCTTAAATAATCTCTTGCTACAGAATTGTCTGTTTGTATATGATCAATCCAATCTCCAGTCTTTGGATCTTGAAAATCATAGTATCTTTTATTGTCAAAGTAAGAAAAGAATACAGCAGACCCTTGAGGAGGCGCCCAAAAGTAATCACCATTTTTGTACAAATTAGCTTTAAGCTTTGCGTAGCTACTTATCCCGCCGCCATATTTTTCGTTTAATTCATCCCAAAGAGATACTGGAAAAAGTTTGAAGCTATCTATACTGTCGTAAGAATATCCCTCTTTTGCACCATTAACATACATGTTATGAGTCAGATCTTGACCGCTTACATTATTTTGAACGCCTCTAAAATTGACATCATCTGGTACTAGATTTACACTAAGAGAACTTGAGTTACTTCCTAACCCAAGGTTAATGTTAAAGTCTACTATAGATGCGCCTAAAAAGGTCTGCTGAAAAACATCTGACATATTTTATATTTCCTATTACTCTGCCTGTTTTGTTTTACGTTTCTCTGCGCCATCGAATGTTGCACCCGGATAAGGATATCTAGCTCGGTTGTGATACTGCTTGAGGTTACTAGAATCCCATCCATGTTTAGTGTAACTACCGCCATAAAGATCGTTAGTTACTTCATAAACCCAACTAACACTCCAAGACCAAGAACCAGTTTTTGGATTCCAAGATTCACTAGGAGCATTCATGAATACTTTTAATACCCCTTCAATTCCTTGTATTGGTCTGTAAGCATCTATGATTTCTTTTATAGCTTCAAACTGGGTCTCATTTTGACTTGGCCTTTTTGCCAATGGGCTAACCCAATCTCGCGGCGGTGTAACGTCCTTCTCGTTGTAAGGATGACCATAGCCATTTATATTCGTTGTTTCATTTCCTGTTTCAATCTTATCAGTGTTAACATTAAACTTACCAACCTGAAGTTCGGTTCTTGTTGATACATCGTCACCCGTTTGGTCTTCAACTAAACCTTCGTGCCGTCTATCTATGTTGAACCCTAAATCAGTATCCAGATCAGTGGTTGATCTGTACTGATCATCTAAACGGTTTGGGTTTTTAATTGCTTTCTCTTTATTGATACCATCTGTAGCATCATCAAAATCAATTCCATCAATATCTCCAGAACTATCTGTTATATTCGCCATTCCATAATCATAATCATCAACAACGTAGTAATTGTGAACGTCTACCTGACAACTGATACTGAGACTTCTTTCCCATTGTGTTTGCGTTCCTATGTCTTGAAGAACTGGACCGCCAGCTCTACCGATAACAGCTGTGCTACCAAATATTTGTCCGGGATATGTATCCTGAACATCTATATCTTCACTTACTACATAAGGTATAAAGTTCATCTTTCTATTATTAAAAGATAAGCTATAAGTTATCATACCAGTAGAGGGCTGCATAGCCACGCTAGATGATGTTGGCTTTGGATTTAATTTAATACCCCATATATAACCCTTGCCATCCTTATTGGTTCTAGCACCACTATTTCCAGTTTGGGTTGTTTTATCGTAATGATTGTATCTTTTGAGTCTGTTAACATAATTTTCAGCTATACGATAAATCATTCCATGAATTTCGTTATAGTGTAATTCAGCATTTTCATATTGAGAATTTTTTAGTCTGGCCGCAGCTAACGCAGCTGCATCAGCAACTGTTCCTACGGGGCTATCAGAAGAATCTGTAGGAGTCTCGTCATCACTTATATCCATATGTGGTGATGGTTGTGACAGCTCTGAAAA
>TARA_R100001163_G_C5068254_1_pt1 | contig 10315 bp, 2 predicted proteins | sample TARA_R100001163 | Tara Oceans TARA_R100001163 (sample SAMEA2621285) | marine metagenome | biome: marine biome (ENVO:00000447); feature: deep chlorophyll maximum layer (ENVO:xxxxxxxx); material: "saline water (ENVO:00002010), including plankton (ENVO:xxxxxxxx)" | depth 120 m
CGCTGTGGGTATGTTTAATAAAGTCAACCTGTTTGCATTGGCGGAGGATGGAACTGTAGCTGGTGGCAGTTCTAATTCAAGCGTGAATTTGCACGCTCTAGGTTCTCCAACCATAACGTCGGTTTACTCTGACTCAGCAATGAACCTTTACATTTCTTCGCCAACAGTACTCGAAGAAACTCTTCCTTTGGTTCTCTTTGGCGACGGAAGGATAAGTGATGATTCTGCATCTGAAAATATGCAGCTGTTCACATCTAGCTACTCTTCTGCTGCCGGAGCAACCTCGTTCATGTGGAACGGCCAAAACTATGGCGGCAATATTGTTGTTTCTTCAGACATCAGGAATGATGATGAGTTCTATACTTCAATCTTATCTAATGACGAAATTCGTGGTGTAGATCTGATTGGATTTGGCTCTTGTGAAAGTGATAGCCCGAAAAAGATAGACCGTCAATCAATGACTTCTCACGGAACAGAATGGTCTCCTCTAAGCTGCATTGACGCTGGAATATCTAGAGCGCATAGTACATATACAAACATAGACGTTGGCTACAGTGGGCATTTCTACGGCATAGTCAAGCAAAGCGGACTACAGCCAAACACTGTATTTAACATGACTATGCAGGGAAGATCTGGAAGCAGCAATAAAGTTGATCTTCCAAGAATGTGGGAAGAGTGGGAATATGGAATATGCGGGCCTACACACCACGCGGACAGCTGCTGCGGGGACGATACCTGTCAAGAAGAAATAGCCTTCTCTGGTGTTAAGTTTGTTGGAGACTACCCATACATGAGCGGAGACGCATCACTAAATCCTCCTTCTGGAAGAAATGCGTATGACAAGTTCGGCCATGCTGTTTCAGTCGATAATACAACAATGGCAATATCAGCTCCATATCAAGAGATAGCTGACGAGTACGGAAGCGGCTTGGTAGACGCAGGGGCAATATTTGTATATGACAGGCAGGCTCAAAGCTACGGTGGAAGTAAAGCTCCTTGGCACATGACGCAAAAGCTTACACTACCTTCTGGATTTGTTGGCGACTATAGCCTTCCACACACATCAGCCATAACATTCCCCGGTATGCCAGCTATCCAAGACAGGAAGTGGCAAGTTGGCCAAGAAGGAAGAGAATTTGGTTACTCGTTAGATCTGACTAAAGGAAGCGGGCTGGATGCTCGTGAGGTCGTAGTAGTTGGGGCTCCCGGAGCAAGATGGTCTAGGACATTTGAAGAAATTTCAACAACACCTATTCCTGTTTGTGTTCTAGTTGTCTCTGACGAATTTTCTTACTCAGACAATCAAGGTTCCGACATTGAAGCAGAGGTACGTTACTGGGATAAGCTTTACAAGTATTACGCATCAGACCCTGCTGAATTAAATCTTAAAGTGGTTGTTGCTCAACCGACAGGTATATTTGGAGGCTTCTCTCAACAAGGTGCGCTTCCAGACTTCATCAGCCATCAGAAAATAGGTAGAAACAATTTAAATACTACTTCAGAAATATACGAAGGCTTAAGATCAGCGTTCCATAAAGCTTGGCCTTACGACGCTACTAAAACATACAACAATATACCCTGCGTTCTTGGTATATATGTTGACTCTAGCCGGTCTCTTGGTAGAGACGCTGTAGAGCCAGCAATAGACATGTTCAAGGATTACTATAGGCAATATAGTTATCTAAGCGGCGTGCAAGACACAGATGGGGTTGTAGACACTGGACACCTATACGAATACTTCCCAGATTCTCCTGACGAAACCGAAGAGCATAGAGAAGGCGATAGCTCTTTATCAGAAGATTGGGTAGGAATGTCCAAGAAGATAATTAGCAACACTCTCGATACTGGTAGGTTAATAGAGAATAACGCTCTAAGATTTATAACTGGCGGTATAGGTGCTCAGTATGCAAACCTAGACGCCACAGCCTTCAATATCCCACCTGATTCAGGCGGAAGGGTATACATATTTGAAAGACCAAGTGGCAACAACAATTTTGAATTGATACAAGAAATCAAAACTGGAAACGACGTTACTTGGGATGCTAAAGACAGGTTTGGTCATTCAGTGTCAGTCTCTAAAGACTCTTCCACCGTACTGATTGGATCTCCATACACAGAACAAAGCTGCCTTGCATACAAGCATGACTCACTTGCGATTGACAGCTTATACAGCGGTCTAGAAAACTGGCTGTCTTCAAAAGGCACTCAGTTTACAGTAGAGATAGATCGCTTAAAATCATACCAAGGCGAAATGTCAAAAACGGCAGCCGCTAAAAAGCTATACAATGAATTGAGCCCTAGCGGAAAATGGCAAGCAAGAGTTGATTTGGATATCAATGAATATAAGAAGGTATTCGCATACGGTTATTCCAGCATACCATATCAAGGCGGATGGAAATTCATTGCTGATGAGTATGCCCCTATTTCTAGATTAGGGTACAGTACTGCTGTAGACTCAAATGGCTCAGACATCGCCTTCGGCGCGCCAACAGACAGCTTCAATGAGTTTGACGACCTAAATGTGTGGTACAAAAATAAAGGCGATACTAGAGACGGTTTGTTGCCAAAGACCGGGCTTTGGGCCTCCACCACAAACGCAGGTGCCGTAAGAATATTTACAGGTAGGGATTACTATCAGCACAACAAAGCTGTAGAGTTTACTAGATTTGGCAATTTAGATAGAAATGCACACACCGTCAATAACGTAGAACCAGCGCACTACAGTGACTTAAACAATATTTTCCATGGAAATGGTGTACCTTCATTTAGTAGAACAGAGTATTCTGATAACAAGATTCCAAACGAGGCGGGTCTCGCGTTCATCATCACGCCACAAATTGACGCATCAAGCGATGAGGTCATTGATAATATAAAAGATTGGTTGTCTTTAGGTGACAGAACTCTTGTGTTAGTGGGTAACGACCCTGTCTGGGAAGAAAACGGTAGATATGCAGAGTCAAACAAAATCGTAAACAAGATACTTGAAAAGCTGGATTCCAGAATGAGAATTCATCCAGCTAGAAACAAATATGAATCGCTCCCTAGCTGCGCGCCTGAAGGAAAACCCAATGTCGCTTCCGCTTATCGAACACAAGGAGCAAGGTCTAGCAGCTTGATGCAATTCTCTGGCCCACTGTACGCTAAGGGCGTTGGTGATATTAGAATACATATTCCAGACTTTGGCACCAAAACATCACCTTGCGAAGATGGGTCTTCTCCCGCAACACCCGTCTTAAATGACAAGTGTAACATGTGGCTTCAACATAATGGCGACTTAAGAGCAGAATGGGTTGAATCATGCGTGGCGGGCTCAAAATGCAACCTTAGCTTGAAATACCAAAGAAACTGGTCTCTAGAATTTGGCACTTCGGTACCAAACTGCTGTGACCCAATACAAACCCACGTCAATAAGCCGGGCCAAGAACCTTTGGCAATATTGACCGCAGCGGAGTATATACCAGAAAGAGTTACGGTTATACCTGCCACAGAAGGTCACTACGAGCCAACTGAGCAGTGCACAAAACATTATATAGAAATTCCTGCTAATGAGAAATACTTGGACTTTGCTGAAGAGAACTTAGCCGAAGTACAGTTCACTTGGTCTGAAGCTGGGTTTGACGGTAGTAATTTCCTAATTGACAGCTTCAACAATCCAGACACGTTTGAGGGCAGAGACTCTGTACTCAGTAAGAAAGTTTCGTCTAATATAAGAACTGTCACGAAAACCAGAACTATACTTGATCCTCTACCGCTTGTGGGGGAAGAAAAGTTTGAAGGCTCTAAAGTTGTAATGATAGCATCTTTGACTCCTGAGAATCAAGAAAGTATGCTGTTTGGAGATGACCACACAGTATCCTTCTATCTCAACTTGGTAGCTAAAAATTGCACAGAAAAAGGTCGCATACTACAGCTCGGAGGTTGGACTGGCAGGGACAGCTTCAAGAGTGCAAACCCAGACTCTGTGCTTAAAAAATTGTTTGACGTAACGGGGAATCCAGCCACAGAAAACTGGAAATCCAATCTAAACACTTATCATAACGTTGCTTGGGTAGCTAATGCAACTGGGCTTCCAAGCGAATCAGAAGCAGAAGACATAAAAAGTTGGTTGGGCACCGGAGGCAAAACTCTAGTCATTACTTATGATAGTTCTTTAACCTCCGCGAGAAATGCTCACAACTTGTGTAAAACCCTTGGTTTGACTATGTCTCCTGTGTTCTCAGAATCAGACGGTGAGTATAAAAAATCTGTTTTGCGGTATGGTTCTAGCCCATACGTAGGAAATGTAGATTCCTCTAATAGCATCATTAAAGGATGCTCCGAAAAGGAAACGGTCAGCAAGTTTGCGGTACAAAATTCATCTCAAGAATCGTCAGACTTATATACACAAGAAGAATACTTCTATCCAATACAAAACTCTAATAAAGTGTTATGGCTGAATGGTCAGGTCACAGAAAGTTACGAAGACGCAAGCGACCAGAAGTTCTATCTTAAGACTGGCGTCGCTAGAGCTGACTTTGATGTTCTTCCCGGCTCAGGCTACAGAATATTCTATAACTGGGTTTCTGAGACCCCTTCAGAAGTTATGCCTCTTAGGTTCTACGCAAGCGGAGTTTCTTTAGATGTAAATCTTAAAAATGCTGGAGAAGCACAAGTTAAAGATTTAGATAGCAAGCAAAGGCTTGTCAACAGGTTTGATGTAAACCTTAAGCAGGACATGGACTCACCCGGAATATTAGGTCAGATAAAACAAGAGTATGTAGATGTTCGCATACCTGAAGACGTGAATAAGATTACGCTTTGTGTAGAAGGGAATCAGTCCTTACCCATAACTAGCCCCAGCAGTGTCAATAGTCAAAGCTCAACTACTAGGTTCTTTGCAGCTTCTGGCTGTCTTCTGCCAGTTCTAGAAAAAGTCAAGAGCTACACGCAAAAGAAATTCTCTCATACAACATGTGAAAAATCGGAAGTGTTTATTGAAGGAGACCCTGAAACTGTCGTTATAACACCTGAGCAGTTCAGACCGATTAAAACAAACCACTTAAAATACTGTGTAGGATATTCTAGCGACACTACGGTAGACGAGCATGTTCCTAGTGAATATGAAAGATTTATTCAAGGGCAACTGCCTGATGCGGAAGAATTTGCAAAGAGAGATGAAGACTACGGTGCCGATGATGGATATTGTGGAAAAAGCAATATTGAGATAGAAGACGGCCCAGTTGTTGTTGCTGAGGAGCCTGAAGTATTCTCTGCATTTGTCAACGGCGAGAAACGATCTACCATTGTAGTTATAAGCGACTCTTCAATTGTGCAAGGGGACTGCGACTTCTATAGAGCTAGGAACGCAGCTTTCATATTAGGATTGTATCCAAAGAATCCTCTTGAGAACACAAATGATTTTGATCCTATTTCTCTTGGTGACAGTACAACCACAGACAATTACAATAAATCGGCGGAGCTATTCCAAGGAACAGTATACACTGAGAAGCAAAAGCTTATGGCTCCTGACAGAGGAAGCCCTCATAAGTTCAAAGCTGCAGCTGCCCATTTATCCTACATTAACGAAGAAGGTTCTGGGTTATTGGCTAAGAAGTTTGATGGCGCCACATTTACGACTGTTCCGGGAACATCCTCGTTCTACGACTTAGAAAACAACTACTTGCCGGGAGATGTCATAAGACCTGATGAGCCAGAGACAGACGAGGAAAGAAGAGCTGCTTTGCAGGCCTTCTTGAGCAGTATAATACCTGCGGTTGGAGCAGCCCCTTGTTTCAGCGGTGGTATAGATGGCTACGAAAATTACGGAGACGCAACGATTGGTCGAGTTGGAATGCCTAGACTAATGAAAGAAACAGGTTATGATTATGTAGATTTTGACGCATACCCATCAGGATATCCCGGAGATCTATTTGGTTATTCAATAGCAATGCATAACGACAGGCTGATAGTAGGAGGTCCTTTTGATGGCTTTGATGGTGAAGACATAGTCACTTGGTCAGGTATCAAAGAAAATCCCTCCGGTTTAAAAATTAGTGGTAATGGTGGTGCTGGTGCTGTTTATTACTTTGAAAGAACAGGCAAAGGCTCTACACTAGCCGGTGACAACCAAAAATGGCAATACATCAGCAAGATCAAGCCTAGCAGCATAAATGCTGGATATGACGGTTGGACAAATCCTTCCAATCCAGATGCAGATGACGTGCTAGGAGACAATGACTATACTGCAGAACACTTAGCTGACGCATACATAACAGATCAGTTTGGCTACTCTGTAAGCATAGACGAAGACTTCATTGCTATAGGAGCTCCCGGACACGACTTTGACGTCTACCATGAACACATTTATGGCAGAGAACAAGACGGTATTTCTTATGATGGCTCGTTCCTCAGAAAAGAATTCGACTTTGAGTTTGACATACCATTGCACAACGTGTATGACTTAGGGTCATCAGGAATGAGAGATAGTGTGCCAAGCGGAAATGTAGTCCTTAACAATGGCGCTGTTTACACTTACGTGTATGACGTCATTGATTCTGGACAGAGCGTGAATTTAGAATGGCCAAGAAGAGAAAAGGCTTGGCAATATGCAGAAAAAGTATTGGCTCAAGGGTATGGCGCTAGATCTGGAGTTTACGCCTACGATGATGGCGGGACTGTAGTTTATGCGTCTGGATCTGAAAACGACATGTTTGGAAGGTCTGTTTGTATCGACAGGGTTTACAACAGAGGAGACGCTGATTATACTCTACTAGCAGGCGCAACAAACCACAAGTATGGAGCTAGCGGACAAGCTGACACGATGTTAGACGCCGGCTCTGCTTACTCGTTTGACGCTATGCTCAGAAGACAGACACCCGCTTTTGCTAGCACAGAAGGGTATATGACAGCTACTGTTGGCCTCACTGGTTCTGGCGGATTACCTTCTCCAGCTACAGAAAGATTTGGAATGACAATACTCCAGTCTAACGGTTTGGATAAGACGTATCAAGTTTCAGGATTGGCGCTTTCAAGTCCAGAGGGAGAGATATTCTTAGAGGTCTCAGGTACAGACCCTTCATTGAAAGGTTTTGCTGAGCATAGACCGTTTATAGAGTTTGTTAGAGGAGATATGGCGATAGGAACGCCTGCAAATAGCTATATGTCTCTTTATACTGACGGCCAAATTCCTGCCCCAAGTAGCGCTATTAACCTAAATATTAGTGGAAGTGGTTTCTTAAACGTGTATAATAATATGAATCTATATAGTGCTGATGGGGTGAGCGGGATAACAGATTCTTCTTGGACTTATCCGGGGATGTATCTATATCTAGCAACAAATGAGCACCAGTCTTCAGGCTCACTAAACCTGTTTATAGCAGACCCTAAAGAACTTGATAATTCGTTAAATCTTCGTATAAGAGGTAAGTAATGCCAATTACAGTATGTTACAATAATGACAGGAATGTTCCGTGTACACTACGGCCAGCTCCCTTCATATCTATAAATACTGAACTCATTAAGACGGGTGCGGGAGAGATGCTTGGTGTTACTTATTCAATAACACTCAGAGGAACCCTGTTATCTGATAGAGGGTCTCCTTTTGGCGCTAAAGCTTTGAACGGCGAACCTTTTTCAGTTCAAGACGAAAACGGCTCAATATACATTCCGACAGTAGGTACTTCATCTCCGGGAGCCGCTGGCAGATACGGCCCTATGAATTTGTTTTTCTCAGGCAGCAACTTTGGTATCAATGGTCCTCCCCCACAGATCATAGACAATGATTATGCGTTAGACTCTATGTTTAGCAAGCAGCAGGCGATCAGAGAGCTTTTTGCTAGAGACGGCCAGCTTATGGAAATTACGCCTATTCATGGAGATGCGGGTAGTCTTTGGTGCAACCCAACAGTAACAAGCATAACATTCACCGATGGTGTCTACGTTGATAAGTGTGACTACACGATAACACTTAGCGCAGACACTTTAAGGAGCGGCGACTGGAATGGTGATGTTCACAGAGAAGGTTTAGCAAAATATGTTAAAGACGGCTCAATAGATGCGTCTAGCGCCTTAGACGGAACTGTTCTTTTAGACGGGACAGAAGCCGAGTTTTTAGCCAGCGGAGTTTTTATATCTGACTTCTCGGAGTCTTGGTCTCTTGAGGCTGACGAAACCGGAGCGGAAACCCTAGACGGCGGCTACTTAAAACCCAGAACATACAAAATTTCTCACAGCATGAGCGCGACTGGAAAAACTCATTACACGCCAGAGGGCAAAAAGCTGAGAGCTTGCGACCAAGCAAAGAAGTTTGTGCATGACACCTTAGACTTAGCGCCCAATAACGATAAGGTCTTTAACTATCCAAATTCAGAAAACACCTCTTTAAACCCGGATGGAGACCCTACGAGTTACTCAAACAGGCTGCCAACAGCAATAGGTGGACTTATTGGATCTGGTACACTCGATTTAATATCCAAGTATGGAGGCTTCAATAGGCTTGTCAGTGAAGACATTGACGAAACTAACGGTAGCTATTCTATTAATGAAACTTGGTTACTTGCTAGCGGTACAGCGTATGAAACTTACAACATGACTGTTAACTCAAGCATGGACAGTCCATTTAGAGAAGTTAGTATCAACGGTACCATCACTGGCCTTAGTTCTGTTAGTCCTAGCGGCTTTGGAGGAAGTGTAGAATCCGCAGGATATCCTAGAGACTATGGAACTAAGGTAAGAACAAGCGCCATTCCAACAGATAGATTTGGAGACCTCCCAGACAGACACCCACGGTCTCCTAGAGACGCAGACGGAACCTATCTGAATACCGCCTATACCAACGCCACATCAAAGTGGAGGGCTGTTAGTGGAAACGAAGCTCTTGGTATAGGTTCAGAGATATACAAAAGAGCAAACTATCAAATCACTAACGATTTGGATGGATACAGAAAGCTCAACCCGCAATATATGTCAGTATCACTTGCGACAAACGAAGTAGATGGAACCATTAGCTATAATGTAACTTATAACAATAGGCCTCTAAACGTCCTGTCCGGCGTTTTGTATGAAAATATTAGCATCAGCGACACTAACCCCGGCGATGTTTTCTCTGTCATACCAGTGATCGGCAGAAGAACTGGCCCAGTGTTGCAGTACATTGGTGGTCGAACAGAATATAAAAGAGACGTGTCAATAGAAGTCCTTGTGTCTAGAGAAGATAGGTTCTGGGGAGATCCGACGTATGATAACATTTCTAACGTTGGAGCCGGCTTTGGAGTATATAGCTCAGCAAATCCACACTTAGGTAATTATCTTAACGCAAACTTGACAGCTACAGGCAGAGCACTATTACCTGCTAAACCTAGCATTGTCGAGCCAACTAGAACCCAACTACAGCAACTGCTTATGGAGCTCAGTCCCGTAAGCGAGCCGGGGATTAGAAAATACTTTGTAAACGCACCAACAGAAAGCTGGGACCCTAAGGAGGGAAGGTACACCCTTAACGTGTCTTGGACATATGAGTTAGAGGTATAGAATGGACAGGAGCTTTTTACATCCAACAGGAATACCTCTTGCTGATGGTACTTCGTATCAACAATTCCATCCAGCCCTGTCTAACGCTTCAGCTAATAGGCAGGCAATGGAGTTTGCGGGAATTACGGATTTTTCGGTTTTCAACCCGTATGTTCATTATGTGCCACAGAAAAGAAAATCCGGAACCGTAGACCCCCTTACAACCCTAGATTTTGATAAGGAAGCTGTGACACTAGATTACAGACTAAAGTTTACATTGGGACTGACTGACGAGGAAAACACAGAAGAGGAACAATCAGGAAATGGCTAGACATTTATTAATACCACCATCAGGAGACTATCCTGCAGGTCAGTGGCCAGCAGGGGCTAACTTGCCACAGGGACAGCATGGTGGTATATCAATGGCTGACTGGACTGCCGGAAACGCAGGTTTTGTACAGCAAACTTTTCTGGGAGCGTCCATAAGAAGCTGGAATATGAAGGGTGGTTTTGGCTCTTCTAGCTCTAGCCTTTCCGTCAACGTAATCATTGACGAGTTCAACACTTCTGACAAAACCGTGCAGGGTATTGGTGATGACGTATATCACAATGGTATCCACGATGCGTTTGTTCCGCCTCCAGTTGGAAGCCCGGTTTTTTTCAAATTTGGTCAGAATCACGCCACGATACAGCAGGCTTGGTTAAAAACCCTTGACGACATTTATTACGAAAGAATCTCTCCCCGCAAAAACCCGAAGCCTTGTGGTGGCGTAACCACAAATGTACTCTCAACAACAGGCGCCGTGACTGCAATTCCCGGAGCTGTAGA
>TARA_R100001163_G_scaffold11398_2_pt1 | contig 10293 bp, 13 predicted proteins | sample TARA_R100001163 | Tara Oceans TARA_R100001163 (sample SAMEA2621285) | marine metagenome | biome: marine biome (ENVO:00000447); feature: deep chlorophyll maximum layer (ENVO:xxxxxxxx); material: "saline water (ENVO:00002010), including plankton (ENVO:xxxxxxxx)" | depth 120 m
GGGATAATTTAACCTTCTCAGGGGCAGGTGGAGGAATTCCAAGCATTAGGTTAAATGGGGTTAGTAGTTTAATCAGCCTCACAGGTAATATTCAACAAACGTCCAGTAGTAGTTTATATGAAACTGACGGAGATGTAGAGGTAGGTGGTGATATTACATTAACCGCCGACGCAAGTTTATTTAAAAATTCTGGAACTTCTAGATTTAAAGGAAATGTGAGGATAGGTTCAGTCACCAGCGGAGCAGATTGTCCGCTATTTGTATCAAGTAATGGGGGACAGGCTGGTGACACCAATACCACTCGCTCATATTTTTCAGCTGGTTTCAATAATGTAGTTACAAACAAAGGCGGTTTTGGTGAGATTGCTATATACGCTACAAAACACATATTGACGCAGGGATTTTTTGTCGCCACACAAGCGTCTTTAACATCAAGTGATACAAGAATTAAAAAAGATGTTAAGACCATAGATGAAGCAGAAGCATTAGAAAAAATAAGAAAAATAAGACCAGTTAATTATAAATATATTGACGAACAAATAGACGGAACTACGACACAAGTAGGGTTTATAGCCCAAGAAATAGAAGAGGTTTTACCATCATCAATCACTAAAATGAAAAAGCCCATACCCAATATTTACGAATGCGTTAAGGTAAGTGATACATACACCATAACATTCACAAAATCCACACCATTAAATGTGGGTGATGGAATAGAGTTTTATGGGTTCTCTAATGTTCCACTCAATACAACGATTACAGAGGTCATTAATGATACAAATATTAAAATTAAAGATGATTTAAGTGGTGAATTCTGCGATATGAGTGGAAACAAAGGCGGTGATTGCTTATTTTGCTATGGCGTGTTGGTAAAAGATTATCAGCATTTAAAATACGATGAGGTCTTTGTGACACTATTATCAGCGGTGAAATTGATGGATAAACGCATTACAGAATTAGAAGCCCAAATTAATAAAATATAGTTTAACTATATAATGGCATCACTTACCGAAGCTCAAAAAAAGCGGTTGAAAGCCCACTCAAAACATCACACGAAAGCCCATATGAATAAAATGGTTAAGTTGATGAAGGCAGGTAAAAGTTTTAGCGAAGCCCACATCTCGGCGATGAAGACCGACCCACCGAAACAAAAACAAAAACAAAAACAAACCCAGTCGCAAAAAGTCGTCGTTAATGTTGGAACTATGCCTCGTCGTCGTGGTCGCAAACCGAGAGCTGTTCCTCGCCCTATGTCTTACCAGCAAGACACAGCACGAGTTCTAGCCCAATTCGCCACGCCATTTGGAATGCCTCAACAATTTAATCCCACACCGACTATTATGCCAACTCCACAACCCAGACCATTTAGACCAGAAGTGTCCCAAGCCCAGATGAGCCAACCTAGTTTAGTGGAGGAGCTACAAAGAGCTAGACCCATACCAGAACCAGTAAAATCCATACCAGAAAGACAAGCTATGAGACAAGAACGTATAAAAATGCTAGAAGAGGACATTCGTTCTAGAACAGCACGTCGCAACGCCAATTTAGACGACACGCCACAACAAGCAGCCGAGCAACCGATGGGTTTGTCAGCACCAGCTCCGCTAGGTAATAGACAGATAAGCGACATTACAACAGCACCCAACACGCCTTTTAGAGAAGACCCACTTGACGAAGACGAGGAAACTATGTATGGTTATTAGTATAATTTAAAAATTTAATTTATTATAATATATATATGGCTGATATGGATATTATAAATAGTTTAGCAGATGAACCAATTAGACCGCCAGAGTTCGTGTCGTTAGAGACAATCATTACCGAAATACCCAATATGAGTGTAAGCAACCCAACCGCATTTTATTTATATTTGTATTACAACGATAAGTTTTTGAGCGACGAGGAAAAGAGCCAAGTAGAAAAGGTCATACATAAATTAAAAGTCCAACGAGACGCAGCTACACAAAAAAATATTGAGTATTTAGAACGATGGAAGACAAGTGAAAATGAGGTTATATAGCAATAATGTAATGTATCTATGTAATATAATGAATACAACGCTGAAACATTTAGATACTGGAAATGTAGAATATTACACTCCACGATGGGTGTGGGATTTATTAAGTCCATTAATTCCAAAACAATTAACAATATGGGAAGCATTTAGGTCAAATGATATAGCTTCTTGTGATAGTGCGAATTATTTGCGTGAATTAGGGTTTAACGTTGTAAATCCGTTGTGTGATTTTTTTGATACGAATTATGACGATGTAAAAGCAGATTGTTGTGTATCAAATCCACCATTTAATAAAAAGAAAGAGGTTCTACAAAGATTGTTAGAATTTGATAAACCATTTATGTTGATATTACCGAACATTATTTTAAACACGATTTATTTTATTGAGATGGCGAAAAAGCATAGCGAACTACAAATAGTAATATTACCAAAACGAATAGATTTTATTAAACAAAACAAAGAAAAATCGGTTGCGTCTTTTCATACGCTCGTCGTTTGCTATAAATTTAATCTACGTCAAAGATTAACTTTTTTGTAATATAATTATAAATATAATATTAATATATATAAATGACCTCACAACCAGCCCCTATTGAGGAACACGTCATTACAGAAAGCCGTTTAATTAGTTTAAATAGTAAATACGCAACGGATTTATTTAATGGTGATAAAAAGTCAAGTGTCAGTTTTGACTTTAACGCAATTGTTCGCAAGGATAGTAGAATTTTATACCATACCATAGCAATACAAAGTGCCGAAATTCCAGCTAGTTATTATAATGTAAATGACAGCAATAACACTATTAACCTCACGGAAGCAGCACAAACATTTTCCGTTGTAATCCCACCAGGTAATTATGACGCAAACTCATTTATAGCTGCTTTTATTTTAGCCCACAACGCCCTCTTCACGAACGACGCAACCTTATCATTTAACACAACAACAGGTAAGTTCGCATTAATGAGCGATGTAAATGGTGTAGCAATTGTAATGAATTTATTAAATACCACCGCCCAAACCTTATTAGGTGTCAATAATGACTTACACCCCACCAATACTATTAACTTCCCTTACAACGCTGGAAACCCAACGTCTATGGATAGACCAGCAAACTTTTTAGGAGTAGTAAAAATTAAGGTGTCGTCCAACGCACTCGCAGGTGACAACTACGATAGTGTCAGTTTAAATACCTCTACGTTAATTGACACTATTAGCACAACAGCAACCACATTCGGTTTAACCATTTACAATAGTTTAGGGCGTGAAAGTTTTGTTAAGGCAAAACGGATTGATGAAATAGACATACAGCTACACGACCAAGACGATAATGATATTGACTTTAATGGGGCTGATTGGAATTTTACAATTATTTTAAATAGTCATCGTAAGCAAATGTTTAGTAATGATGATGGTGTAATTAATTTTGACAAGTTAGAGGCATTCAAGGAAGCCGTTGAGAAACCAGAACCGCTCAAAAAGGAAATGGAAGGGCTAGAAGTCCAAGAGGTTAAGGAGGTTTTTAGAGAACCAGAGCCAATAATAGACGATTTTGACGACGATGTTTTACTGAATTAAATAAAATAAATTAAAATAAAATAAAATATTTATTTAGTTTATAATGGCTGCCCTACCGAAAGAAGTTCAATACAACAAGCCGATGGCTTCGCTTCCTGCGGAGACCTCGTCTATGAACGTTAATGTTCGTCCGTCCAACGGACAGACCTTCACTCGCTCTGGCGGTGACATAATCCAGTTTGATTTACCAGCCCATAGTTTCCTTGTTCCCAGTTCGCTCACATTAAGAGGACTTATTCAGCTCACCCCTGCTGCTGCCAATATTGATGCTGCCGATGTTAAGGTCGCAGGAGTTCCAGGAGCGTCGTGGATACAGAGGGTAGAAACTATTGTCGGTGGTGCTTTACTTGAAAGCATAAACGACTACGGACGCCTTTACAATCTTCTAGGTCAGGTTAATATTGACTACGCCACGAAGGCAGGTCTCGCCCAAGAGCTAGGTCTTCTCGGTGGAACTGGTGCTTCACGGAATGGTTTAGACCCACTTGACCCCAATTACAATAACCTCAACGGCAGAGCTGGACCGAACGCTGGTGCTGGTAATGACGCTGCGGCTGGTGAGTATTCGTTCGCAATACCTCTCGGCTGCCTACTTTCGTCGTGTAGCGAGTTAATTCCGCTCGGTCATATGGGCGGAGTTCGCATTCAGCTCACCACCGACCAGATTGCCAACTTTATTTACAATACTGGAACTGGTGGTGCTTTACCGACTATTCGCTACTCCCAGCTAGAACTTAACTTTGACCTGGTTGATTTCGGTAATGCTATGGACGGAGTTGTTCGCTCTATGGCTGATGCCAACGGCGACCTCGTTCTCAAATCGCAGGGCTGGAACATTAGCAACGTCAATCTTCCAGTCCAGACCGCCAATAACCAGAGCGAGTTCGTATTTAACGTTCGTCTGTCGTCTATTAAGTCGGTAATCTGTCAGGGAACAGGCACAGCCAAGACCGAGTGTGTAAATGGTCTCTACGATGCGGTTCAGGTCGCAGGACCTAACGGCTCTACGCAGTTTTTTATCGCTAATAAAGCTTACCCCCAGACCCCTCTCCGTGAGGACAACACCTCCGCTGTAATGTCGGCTCTCCGTCAGTCGCTCGGTCAGGCTCACGATATTTACCATTCTAGTATTGCTATTCCGCCGAAGCAGTGGGATGATGTCGCCTCCCTCGCCACCACCACCGCCTCTACCCAGTTTGAACCTGCGTCGCACTTCGTCGGTATGAATACCGAGAAGCTCTCCACCAACTCGGTTATGATGAGTGGCGAAAGCTCCCAGCTCACCCCCATTAACATTCGTCTCAATCCGTCGGTCGTAACTGATGCTGCTGCCACCCTCACCCTCTACTGCTGTTATGATGCCCTCATCGGTATTAATGTAGCTAGTCGGCAAATCCAGGTTAGGGTTTAGGTTGGTTATATATTATATTAATTAATTTATAGTAATTTAATATAATAACACGTTATTACATATGGAGTTAGTCAAATTATCAAAACCAAAACTCAAACCGCCTGGTATGGTTTGCGATAAACCTTTACACCCCAAATTAGACAAATATGAGCTGACTTCTTACCTTAACAACCACTCAACAAATTTACTTTTAGGAAAACCAAAATCAGGCAAGTCAAGTTTGCTGTGGGCTATGTTGAAGGATAAACGTATGTTAAATAAGGTATTTGACAACGTGTATTTATTCCAGCCCTCGCACTCACGAGCGTCAATAAAGAACAATATATTTAAGAGACACCCAGAGGATAAAATGTTTGAGGAATTAAACTACGAGGATTTAGACGAGGTTATAGAACGAATTAGAGGCACAGACCCAAAAGAAAACAACGTAATTATATTTGACGACCAGTCCGCTTATTTAAAAAATAAAGAGACCTTGCGGTTATTTAAGGAGTTAATATTTAACCGCCGTCATTTAAGAACTAGCATTTACTTTTTAAACCAGACCTTTTTTTCTGTGCCGAAAGAGTTACGTAGGTTGTTTAGTAATATATTTTTATTTAAAGTCAGCCGTAATGAAATGAAAAATTTATTTGAGGAGGTTGTGGAGCAAGACCACGTGAAAGAATTAATGCCACAGATTAGCAAATTAGTATTTGACAAACCTTATCAATATTTATTTATAAATACAGACAATCAAAAATTTTACAAAGGGTTTGACCGAATAGATTTCGCAGAGGATTAATTTTATTAATAAATAAATAAAATATTTAATTAGTTTATAATGTCGTTTTTCAATAAGGGATTTTCGTTAATGCCTGTTCGTTCGTTCTTTAACAAAGCTACTGGTGGTGCTAGGTCGCTATTTAATAAAACGCCTGGTGCTTTCCGTGCCTTGTCAAGTGGTTTAGGGGCTGCCTCACGTGCCGTCGGTCGTGCTGCTGCCGAAGGTGATAAATTAATTAGTGACCCTGCCGTCAATAGACTAGCTCAACAGGCAGGGCTGGGTGGTTTCGTTGGTGGTGCGAGGGGTTTGACTGGCACAGCTGGTTCGGTGTCGCAACTACTCGGTTCGGCTTCACGTGCGACTAGTCCTGCTACATACGCAGGACAATCCCCTGCTGCTGCTGCTTCGTCAGCTATTGAAAAAGCAAAGAGTTTAGGGGGTCAAGCTAAAAATTTATTTGTTTAAAAATAATAATAAGTAATATTATAAATGAAAACCTACCAAATTTACATAGATAGTAGCGAGGGTGCTGTTGTCAGCACCGCTGAACGTAGCTATAAATTTGACTGGAATGTATTGCCAGAGGGCGAGTATGAGATGACATTTTCGTTTGTTAGTCAATTACAAAAACTTACAAATGCCGAAGCAGAGACAACCACCTACGCCAATCAAATAGAAATTAATATTCCTTTTTCTGGTAATAATTATAAAATATCAACAACAAACGGAGAAGGGTTCGCAAGAGGCACACACGTATCAGGTCTGCTAGAAATTAAAGACCAACATAAAACTTCTAGTCATACGATGCGACTACTAGTGGCGGACACAACTCTCAACCCATCAATTACTTTGTATGGAAGACCGCAAGGTATGGACTTTAATATTAAACTATTACAACACGGAGGAACTGATGCTGTGAAAGTGCCACTTTATAATTGTGTGATTTTTTTAAAACATAAGTGTTAATATATAGATGATTAAAGATAGTATTGACGAAGTCGTGAATGACCTTAAAAGTAAAAGAGATGCCCTCCAACTAGCTCATCAGCAATTAAAAAATGACAGCGATGACTGGAATAAAGGTATTATTTTATTGAGCTTGGCAACTGGGGGGTTAGAAAGTATTAAGATGAAATTAAAATTAGATGGGGCAGGTTGGGCGTTAGTGCCAATATTATTAAGTAGTATTATAGCTGCTTGTAGTGCTTTAATAAAATTCCGTAACTTTCCACAACGTATGGAAACCATAATAAATGCTAGTGGTTTAATAACAAATATTTTAGGAAAAGCAAGGAATAGGACTGCGATAGATGATGAGCTATTACACGAATATAATGACGCTCTTACATATTTAGAAACCTCGCTGTATCCAGACCAACGCAAAGTTTTTTTAAAACAATCACATACCAATTTAATTAAAATAATGGAACAAGAACAAAAATACTATGATTTAATTGTTAAGGTTAATAACCACGAAAATATAAATTTAAGTGATGATAGTAGCAACAGCGATGATAGTGTTGTCGTAAAGGACGAACTAGACATAACCGAAGCTAGACAGCGACCATTACAGCCCATCGTAGAAACCACCGACGAAAAACCTAGTCCGCTTGACGATTTGTAATCCATTATAAATTAAAACATTAATATTATTTTATACACGAATTATATAATGGATTACAAAGCACGAGCCACAAAGCTAGAAACTCTGTCTAGGGAGGATTTAAAAAGGGCTGCCAAAGTTTTAAAACTTAAAGGGTTCGGTAATAAAAATAAAACAGAATTAATATCAGCAATAATGGAAGCAGGTAAAGAAGTCAGCAAAGCCCAGTATGACGCCGAGAGTGCCATATTAAAAGTGAGGGAAGCACTCGGTCTCTCAACGTCAGGCAATATTAAATCACGCACACAGGGATTAAGAAAGTCCAAGAAGGAGGACGCAAAAACACCCAAACAAATTGCGAGTGAGGCGATGTCTGCTATGCGTGAGGCACTCGCCATTAAAGACAAACCTAAATTAAAACGCCAGTTCCTAGCACGTATGAAAAAGGAAATGGAGGACTTTGAGAAGGAGCTTGACAAAATAACCTCACAGCAACCAGCAGTAGCGTCACGTAAAGCAGCTAGTAAAAGGTATAAGGACAGCAGTCAATTAAAGCAAGATATTTGAGGTGAAGAGTTTTCTTACTTCTACATAAAATAGAACCATATTTATTAAGACAAAGGTAATTGTCTCAATAAAAAATCTGTATAGCTGTATCTATTTTTTGTAGAAGTAATAATACTTTTCACCACAAATAAAAAATAATTATTTATATAGTATGGATTTTGAGGAATTAATATTATTTATTTTTTATGACTTTGAATTTTAATTTATTTATTTACAAGTAGAACCGACGACGGCTTGGCGACCACTTGCCAGTTTTAATAGCCCACTTGCGAATAGCATTAATAATAGCTTGGTATAGGGTCACGTCGGCAACACCTAGTTTAATGGCAAGACGCTTTGCCGAGAATATGTTGTGACAAATATCTCGTTCCCTATGTGTCATTATGTTACGGCTCGTGCCACACTCCTCGTCCTCACGTTTGCTTATGACACGCTCACACTTGGAGCAACGCTCGGCAATACCCCTTTGAATACGCACCTCGTCGTCAAGGCGGACACGTTGTCGCCTCGCCCTCCTTACAATTGCGGTTTGCTCTACTACAATAGTCGTGTTCCTAATACGCTGAACCATATGGTTTTTATTGTCATTAAGAATTTTTAGTTGCTTACACGCCTTAACATAGTCGCCGTCTTTTAGCTCTGGAATTGCCTCAATAATATTGAGGAGTGCGTTGAGAGCGTCCATAAATGCTTTTGCCTTGTTATAGTTTGTCGTCATAGGACGTTGCGGTTCTTGTGGAGCTTGTTCCTCTTCGTCTGGCATAGCAGCAGCCAGAGGGTCTTGCTCGTTGTTGAGAGTATTGGTATTCTCGGTCATCTTGTCACGTCGTGTGTGCTTCTCCCATACTAGGAGAAGCGGTAGTTTATATGCGTATGTTTATTGTCTATTTATTTGCGTCAATTTTATTTTTTTGCCATAATAAATGCCAAAGCTTTTTGTATGTTTTCGGCAAGTTGGTCGTCATTATTATTGGAGTAGTTTGGTGTGGCAACGTCCTCCTCGTCGTTTTCTATGGAACGTCCAATAATGTCCTCCCAGTCGGCTTGGTGGGCGGTGTTACATAACTCGTCATTTGTTCCCTCGCTACAAGCACTAGTTTCACGGCGACCTTTTAAAGCTTTCTTCGCCTCCCTCCCTCCCTTTTTAATAGCTTTTGCTTTTTTTGCTTTGAGACCTTTCGGCATCTTGTAGTTTATATGCGTATGTTTAGTATGCGTAAAGTTAAGTCAATTTTTTGTTTAATTGACTAGTAATTGCTTGTTTTCACGTGATGGGGGCTTCTCCATTTTGGAGAAGCCATAGTTTATATTATATAGTTTATTGTGTATTTATTGCGGTCTTACTCCACCTTCATTAATGCTCCAACTAGCCGACGCCGACTTTCTGGCGGACGCTCTACATTATGCTCTAGGTCTGTTACAAAGCTCGTGCCACACGCCTCGCTACACCTAACTCCATATGTTATGTCGGTTCGTCCTGGAACTTTCCACTCTTTTAGTAGTTTGGTAATTTCTTTTTTGGTAATAATAAATTTTTCATTACCATTATTGCCAACATATTTAATTGCGTGAAACTCCCATAAATGCTTTAGAAGTGGGTTTGTGTTTTTTAGTTTGGCAATATTACCACCCATACCATTAACGTCATTACCCCACGTGTATTCCTTGAGCCACCCTCTCATATTTAACCTTGCTCGGTGTGTGTCGGCAGCACCATTACTACCGACGAGTGTGCCAACGGATTTATACAACGTCAATTTACAATATGGTTGTCGGTTGTCGTAGCGAGACATAGGGCTATGCCTCTCGTAGCGGTAATGCTTCCATTCGCCAGTTTTACACATACGACCATTCCACATTTTTTTCCCCCAATTGTGTCGCCACGTTGCCCTATGGGTTAGTGCCTTTTTAATGCCCTTTTTGTGTGGGTCGTCTGCCACATAACTAAATATGTGCCACGCTAGTTCTGGACGAAGCCAGTCATTAACGAACTCATACATACTCACTTTGGCAAGTTGTCCTTGCTTGTGGTTGCGTAGGGCTTCTTGTTGCTTCTTAATGTCCGCTATTTCTTGCTCCTCCTTTTCCTTCTCGTCAAGGTAAAATTGGAGGTTTTTATGTGCTAGGTAAATTTGCGTGGCAAGGTAGTCGTCAATACGCTCTTGCTTCTTGGAAACCTCCGCTTCTAGCTTATTGACGTGTTTGTTGGTAGATGCCATAGTTAATATGCGTATATATAGTAAGCGTTTTTTTGCGTCAATTTTATTTTAAATTGCTCGGTAAATAGGTCGTTATAAACTCCTTGTTTTGTTGGTAATATGCGTCTAGAAGTAAAGTATATTTTCATTTCAATT
>TARA_R100001163_G_C5068250_1_pt1 | contig 10289 bp, 8 predicted proteins | sample TARA_R100001163 | Tara Oceans TARA_R100001163 (sample SAMEA2621285) | marine metagenome | biome: marine biome (ENVO:00000447); feature: deep chlorophyll maximum layer (ENVO:xxxxxxxx); material: "saline water (ENVO:00002010), including plankton (ENVO:xxxxxxxx)" | depth 120 m
GATTCTTTATTATCAATAGACAATAAAGTTTTGATTTTTTCTAATGTTTCTTTCATTGTATAAGAGATTTTATAATTATATATAATTAAATTTATATTTGTTTACAGGCTACCTATTTATAGTACCCCTTTTTATTGCCGAACAGATTTTAGCAGCAGACTTTTCTCCATACTTTTTTTTCATATCAGCGATACATTGCTTCCAGGGATATTTTGCTAATGCCCTTTTTGTAATGTATTCTTTCATTAACTCAAATTGGTCTTTTTCATCTTGAGTTATAATCATTCTAATTCTATCTAATAAATCTTCATCAGATAGTACATCTTCTTTAGTGTATTTCTTTTTCTTTTTATACTTCTTTTTAGAAGCCTCAATTAATTTGTCTGTAAAGTACCCCTCAATACTAAATCCTCTCACTTCTTTGTTCTTTACTTTTTCCCAGACTTCATCATTGTTCACTTTCATTTTTACAAACCAAGTTCCTGTAGGCATTTTCTCAAACCCAAATTGTGAGGATTTGTCATATTTTTCATCTTCCTTAATCCAGCTCTCTACAACACTTAATCCATCAATAGGTAGCTTATGCTCGTAAGTAGCACTATTGTTCCTTAAACTGCTCATAAATAGCTCCTGTGCGTGTTTAATAGTTTCTTTACTAAAATACACTACATACTCTTCATTTTCTTCTTGGTCAAATCTTGGTATTTCTTTTTCAGGAATGAGAACAGCACCCACGAGGGTTTTCTTTTCTTCATCTAATTTTGCTAACGATAGGAAATTGTCTTTATTGAAGAATACCCAATTTTCTTCTATGGCTGGAAATTCAACGAGGCTGATTGCCTCTACTCCAAACCTTTCTGATTCTTCATCTATGATTAGTTCTACTAATCTTTTTACTTTTTTTTCTGCCATTGTATTATTATATATTAAAAGTTAATATTTTGTTTACAGGGTCGCCTGTGTATTAATCTCTCCTTGTAGTGTTTGAGCTGTACTAATATCTGATTCTACTACATACGCTTGTATTGGTGGGGAATCAATATCTCCTAATTGTCCAACTATTCCACCTGGAACATCCCCTGACATATCTCCACCTAAACTTCCACCTGTATCAGAGATTGTTTCTGTTGAGCCAGGCACTTGTGTTTTTGCTATTTCTGCTAAATTTTTAGCACCTGTGGCTATAATTAATCCTGCTTGTATCCAACCAAATGGAGTTCCTTTATATGTATTTAAGGCAGCAGTAGCTGCAGCATAAGTGGACATAATTGTTTCAGCACTTGCTAAAGCCTTATATGATGCTGTTCCTTGTTCTGTTAGTGCTACAGCTTTTTGCATAGAATCTGAAGCACCTTGAGCAATTAGCTTTTGTTTATTATCTTCTGTTTTTATTTGGTCTTTGGCTAATTCGCTACCGAGTTTTCTCATACGAGCAAAAAACTTTCTTGAACTCTCAAGCCTTTCATTCTCATACTTTTCATCTATTGCCTTTAAAGCATCCGTTTCTTCTTCCTTTAATCGCAGAGTATCATCAACACTATTTTCTGCCAATCCATATAAAGCATCATATTTCTCTTTCGTTTCTCTAATCTCCTTTTCTTTAGCTGTTTCAAAATGCTCATCCAACTTTTTCTGTGCTTGTAACCTCAACTCCTCTTCAGTTTTATTAAATTCCTTTCGTTGTTCGACCATTAAAGCATTAAATTCTTTCATTATTTCAGCCTCTTTATCTTTAGCTGTGTCAAGCACTCCCATAACTTCATCTATCCAAACACCTGAATCAGCTTCTCTTACTACCTTTAGTTGCTCTCTTACATCTTTTAAATTTTTATAAAAAGCTTTAGCCATCCAATATTCATCTTCTTTCAGGTATTGGTCATACCAATACTTTTCCCATTTTTCTAACTCCTTTATTTCCTTGTTCCTCTCTACTGACCTTTTTGTAGCAGCCTCAAACTCTCTATTTTCCTCTTCTTTAATCAGCAACAGCTTTGCTTCCAACTCCGTTTTAAGCATTGCCATAATTTTATTATGAGCTTTTTCGGCAGCATCTACTTGGTCATTTATAGAGGTTGTTATTTCTTCTTTTACTTCTAAATCCTTATTCTGTAATTTTAATAGTTCTTCTATTTGTGATTGCCTTTTTTCATAAGCTGTTTTCTCTAAATCTATCCGTTCTTGTTCTAAAGAGTTTAAGTTTGTTAATTGCTCTGACCTCTGACTTGTTATCCTTTCATCAATTTCCATCAATTTTACTTTAGCATCTGTTAAAGCAACCTGTTTATCTATATTATCTGAATCCAAAGAAAGCTCCATTTCGGCTAATCTTAATGCCTTTTCAGCAGCCTCTGTTTCTACTTCCATCTGCTCTTTTAATACTTCTCCTAATCTTTCATTTGCCTTTATTCTTTCATCTATTGTTAGTGAGGTATCATCTCTTAATTGTCTTTGTATTTCTGCTTCTTTTTGGTATTGTAATTGTGTCAAGGCTAATTCTGCGTTCATTAACTTAACTTCATTTCGTAGGTTTACTAAAGTATCTGCAAAGTCATTATTTTGCTTTATATTTATTGTTCCTAATCCTAATAAATCTCCAAACCAATTAATAGCTTGTACAGCGTAGTCTATTAGATTTTGTATATGCGTTAATAAACCAGCTATAACATTTCCCAAACCCTTAAATAGAGGTTGTAGTTTTATCATCATCTTGGAAAACTTATCCATCACTTCTTGATTCTGTGTAAATACCTGCGTAAGACTTGCCATTAAAGCAACAATTAAGCCAATCCCTGCAGCCTTTATAGACTTACCAACAAACTGAAAACCTCTACCAACCATTCGTAAGCCACCTGATGCAATTTTACCACCCAACCCTACTTTCTTCAAGCCTGTACCAACCTCATCTATATCTTTCTTTGCTTTTTCAGCTTTTACCCTAAATATTAAATCTAAAAATTTCTGACCTATCATAATATTAATGCTCTTTTTAATTGTTTTTTAACTTTCTTAAAATCTTTTGTGTATTCTTCTTGCCCATAAATAAAATAAAATTCCTTTCCATCTAATTCGTGCTGACTAATTATCTTTAAAATAATAGGAATCATCTTTACTGCTATATTAATTTCTTTTAATTCCATTCTAAAAAATTTGCGTTTTGTAATAGTATTCTGTCATCATTTTGGAATATAGCAAAATCAGATATATAGGAAAATTTATCTATCCTTTGCATTATTAACTCCAATTTCGCAACCCACTTAATTTTATAATCAGCAGAGGATGATGTAATAGTTAATTTTAAAAGATTAGTGTCTGCATTTACACCTGTAATGCTTATTGTTGGTGCAGGGAAATTAGTATCTCTATTTGCTTTTAAAACAATACCCCCACTTGCTCCTACATAATCTATTACACCATCAATGTTTTTTATTATTGTATCATACTGAAAATGTCCTGAATCTCCTACATTAGTATCATTATCTGCACCTGCTATTGTTCCTATTAAATCCATTTTCATATAGGTCATAGTATTATTAGGTGGCTTCATTTGAGAAGTAGGTGTCATATTTCTTAATTCTACTGCTGTATTGTCCTCTGATAAAGCTGATAGAAATATTGTTGCATATAAACCTCTTTCAGATGCTGGTAAATTTATTCTATTTGCAATCGTATTGCTTGGCATAGGTAACATACTCATAAATGGAACATCTTCAACCTCTCCAAAAACATCTTCAGGAGTAGTTGTTCCACTTGGATTGGTTATTGAGATGGTTAAATTCCAATAACAAGTACCAACTCCTGTAGCTTCATTGGTTTGTACAAAAGTCCAATCAGGATTTAACTCTTCACAACAAGTATTTGTAATAGTAACAGCACCACCACTTGGATTAGAGGGGTCCACAAAAGTAATAGTTCCATTTAAATTAAATGTAGATGGCTCTGCTGTACAATCATAGGACAATTTTTCAACCACTTTTAATAGTGTTACCTTTGTACTTTTATTTCCACCTGTTAAATACCCATCAATACTTAATATTCTCCATAAAGTATTTTTAATATAGTATGTGTTTTTAAAAGCATTAGCCTCAAAATCCCTTATATCAGCAGGAGTTAAATACAAATAGCACTCCATTATCCTTGCTTCATCACTATATACCTCATTTATAAAACTTGCCCAATACTCCTTAAAATATCCCCTTTGTGTTGTATTATCTCCAAAAGCATTAGCAGACCAAGAGGGTGCTATAAATCTTGGGCTTACCCATCCCCATAATAGCTGTTTAGTAGTTGAAGTGATTCCTGCTGAATCCGTAACATCATCCAAGTCATATTGACTACATATAGGAAATTTTCCATCTGTAGCTCCTGTTTGGTCGGTAGCGTAAGAAGTCCAAACATCATTTTGACCAAAGGCAGCAGATAATATATGAAAATCTAACGCTACATTAGCAGGTGCTAATTCAGTATTAGTATATCCATCTACTGTCTTAGGAGTTCCCCCATAATAGAATAAGCTTGGTTTTTGTTGGTCTAATACATATCTTTCTCCATTATCATTAATTCCGTATTTACTCGCAATAACATAAGGTCGGTAACTTGTTGTAACTATATCCCCATCTCCATTTCTTGTAGGTAGCATTTGTGATATAAAGGGTGTAAATACACTAAAATTATTAAAATCTCCACTTACAAAGTCATTTAGATTTTCTCTTATATTAGCACCATATACTTTGTCGTATTTTTCAAAATAACCTTTATTTAAATAATCATCATTTTCTTGGTCTTGAAAAATTAAAAATTTATTTTGAAGCTCATTAGTAGGTTTTAATAATTGCTCTTTAGATAAGTCTAATTTATCTGTCCAATATTTCGTGCTTCCACTTGCTATATAATCTTGATAAGGCTCTATGATTAGATTATATTCATTATCATTATCATTTACTATTACTAAATTAAATCTGTTTATCAAATCTTTTATAAAATCAGCTTGTGTAATATCAGGCATATTTTGAGCCATTACTACAGTACCATTTTCTATACCATTACCAAAAAGAGTTTGACCACTATTTATTGATTGAATAGTAAAGTTTTTTAAATAACAACTTAAATAGACATCTACATTTTGATTACCTGAAACACCTGGATTTATTTCAGGACACATTACGCTAATCTTCCAAGATAGAGTAGCCCCTGCTATACCACTAACATCAGGAGTATTAAAATATAGATTGTGGTATTCATCAGCACCAACTATTTGTTCTGTTTGGTCTATTACTGTGCTGTTATATACTCCTGGATAATCAATAATCCATTTAATAGTTAATTCTACTTGGTTTACTGTCTGACCATCTGATGTAGTTCCATTAAATTTAAACTCAAAATTAGATTGTAAGTTAAGAATATATCCATTTGTAATTCCCATTGCATCTGTAGCAGCTGGGTCTTGAGCTTCAGCTGGAAGGGTAATATAATTTTGATAAAAATATACTGTTTGATTAGTTTGAGGTACATATACACCATCTGATACATAGCTATATAAACTCGCCTCATCATAGTTTATTGTATTACAGAAAAAGTTAAATGTATTATAAGCCCAATGCGTACCTATATCTTGATAATTACCATAAAAATTCTGCATAAAGGCAGTGCTTTTTGAAACGCTAAAATTTAATGCTGTATATTGAGTATATGTTTTTGGGTGTTCATCAGCAAGGGTCATAAATAATCTGGCAAAATATGGATATGTAACACCCCCACAGCTTACACAATCCCCATTTGAATCGTAACACCCTGCACTACCATCTCCTTGAGTACAGGCTTCTCCAATAAATGTGCCATTTTGATTTATACCAAGAAATGAGCTTGTAATAGTGTATCCTGCTTTTTGTGCTATAAGGTAAATTAATCTACGAAGCCTAATTGCTGGTTTCATATTACCAGGTTGCAAAATACCATACTCATTTAGCATATCTGTCCAAGAAGAAAAGCCCACCATATTATCTAAATAAGATGGGGGAGTAAACATTGAATCTGCATAAGGCAATGTAGTATGTCCATAATCAATAATGGGGTACATTACATCTTTATCTGCAACACTATTTATTGTGGTTACGCCTGTAGTCCAACTATCAACAATATTTTTGCAACTCAAATAGTGGTCTAATTGGTCATCTATTACATAGGTAACTTCTCCATCAGCACCTACTTCTAACTTATTTTCAAAAGCCTTTTTTAATTTCTTTCCTTTAATATCAGAAAAAAAGTTTCCTATATTACCAAATAATACTATTTCATATAATTGAGCATTTAAATATATTTGTTTTAATTGGATGTAGCCTTTCATTTGTGGAACACTATCTACATATACCACCATATTAAATTTATACTTTGAATTAAAAACCAAAGTATCTAAATTAACATCAAACCAATTCTCAAAAAATTTATTATTTCTATCCGTAAAAGGTAATTTTACTGTCTGGGAATAACTGCCTTTTCTTTGGTCAGGGTTTTTTATATCTAACCAATTAAAATTAAGAATAACATTTGGGCTATCCTTTAAATCAAGCTCATATTGAGTTAAATTATAAGGGTCTGCTATTGCTATTGATGACCTTTTATAAGCTACTAATCTTACATCCATTAGTTATTTGTTCTTATTTTGTTTGAATACTCTAAATTAATAGTGTATTGAATTTTAATTTTATTATTAACGCTTGTTTTTTTAGTGTATGTTTTATTGGTTACTATAACAGGGTACACCATAGAGCCTCTTTCTAATATCTGAACATTAGTAGATGTAAATAATTCTTCTAACCAAGCACCCTCATCTTCATTTAACCAATCACTATTTATAGTCAGCTTTCTTTTAGCATCTGTATATAATGCCTTTTTACCTGCATCATAATTTTCATAGCTAAAAGTAGATGTATCCCAAGTTCCCACTACTGCTTCTCTATATTGCTTTTCTATATCTACGCTTTCTGTTGATTTGCCTCTGAAGTTCATATAATCCCAAGCACCTAATCTATTTAACCAAGCCAATCTAATATTGTCAAATCTCGTACAGCTTTGGTGTCTATCATCTACATTTGTTCCACCACCATATTTATAAAAATAATAATGTTGCGTTTCTTGAGTTCCATCTACTGCTGCACCCCATACCTTATAATACACCCATCCTGCATTTGCACTTGGTCTTGCATCTGTGTCATCAGCTTGGGTTTGTAGGTTTTTAGTTCCACAACCAATATATAGTAAGCTATTTTTAACATCATCAGCAGTTGCTATACCACCCCCTGCTATTTCATTTACAAACCAATGCGTTCCTATAGTTGTTCCATCTGCTTGATGGTAAGACACATACACCCTAACTATAGAATCTATATCAGATGTAATTAATCCCTTGTTTAAAAATGCCAATGTTAGCTCATCCTCATTATCTGCTGAAGCATCTCCACCCCTAACAAATTGTATTGTAGGTGCATTTGTCAAAAACTTTTTTGCACTTGTTCTTGGAAGAAAAGCATATAAAGTTCTTTGTGAAGTAGCTACATCTAATCCCCCTTCTTGAGTTCCATTAGCTGCAAATGGTGTTGTTGCATTTATAACATAAGAAACATTAGATAAATATGTTCCTGTTGGGTCTAAAGTTTCTACAGGAGATGTAGTTTGACTTGTTGCCTTTTCATATCCTGCTGAAATTCTAACCCCTATTATTTGGCTTTGATTTGATGAGAATGGTCTTGCTGTATCTTTTACTCCAACTGCGTGTATAGAACTATTAGCACCTGTTTGAGTTGTGAATGTTCCTGATGGATTTTCTATAACACTTGCCTCTTGTGTTTCTATATAACTATTTATTATTTTAGATATATCTGCAATAGCTACAGATGCTGAATTTTTAAATAGCTTTATTTTTGCTATTGTTGAAAATGTACTCGCATCACTTGGGTCTGATGTACTTATTTGTACTTGTATTATATATCTAAATTTAGCTGCACCTGTTATTGCTCCATCACTTTCCTTTACTACATAAACCATAGGTGCATTAGATGCTGTTATTTGGTTTGGTTGTTGTTCTATTGAGTATGCCATTTTATTTCTTTTGTTCTATTATTATATTACCAGGTAATTTATCCACTAACTTGCTGAAGTCTAATTTAAATGCTTCTATAAGCTCATCAGGAAGCGTTTTAAGAGCTTTTGTAACAGGCTTTGTGTAAAACATTGTTCTTTCTAATCCACGCCTTTTTATACCATATCCTATTGCCCAAGCTGCACTATCTATAGAGCTTTCTGTTAAGCTAACAGGCTTATTTCCTATCCATCTTTTTATTGATTCAACCATACTTAATGATGGCTTTGCATATTTAAAACTAAAAGGGCTATTCATACCCCTTGCCATTCCTGTTGCCCCTCGTTGTGTTACTCCTTTATCTTTTCTTCTATCTTTTGCACTCTGACTTTCATCTCCATATCCTACCCCTCTAACGCCCTGGTCTACAAACATCCAATAATCTTCTGCATTACCAAACTCAAAACCTAAAGTGATTGTACTTTTGGTGCTTTTCTTTGTATAATAATAATTGCTAAATAATGTATCTGAACGAGTTCTTTTATTAGAGCCTGAAAGTCCTGGTTTATTTAAAATTGCTCTACCACCCTTAATTACATTAGAGGCAAATTTAGTCATAGCAGAGCTTATATTCCCTGTATCGCCTTTAATGTATTTTCCATCTGGACCTCTTAATCTAAATACTACTGCCATTATGTATTAGGTGCATTATCGGATGGCTCTATAGGAGCATCACAAAGGTTATTAGCATTATTTACTTGTATAGACATCCCTGCACTCCATCCTGTTAGAATATTAGCAAATCGTGCAGTAAAAGGCTCTGTGCTGATTGGTAATTCTAATACTGCCTCATCAGGAACATAGCTAAACTTTTTATTAATATCTGCTCCTGAAGTTTGTACAGATAAATTTTGCCTAAATTCTGCTATTATATCTTGTGTTGTTTGTAGCGTATTTGTCCATACTATATTTCTATTACTTAAATCTTCTTTAAGCATATCTAAAACAAAGATGGTAAATGAGTAGGTTAGAACACCCATATCAATAGTAGCTGTTCCAGGCTCACAATAAAGTATAGGAAAGTCTGATTGGTCAAGTTTATTTACATCTACCTCATCTAAAAAGCCTGAATGAAAAGAGTTTATTAAATAATGATTAGTAGCTATATTGCTAAAATCATCTATTATATTTTTGAATGTTACCATAGTTATTTTTCTGTGTATTACTTTTGTCTTGTTGGTAGCATAAATAGGTTAATACTAAATAAAGCTCCAATTCCGTTATCTTTTTAATGTTTAAAATATTATCATTTGCCAATGAAAATATCAAATTATACCACCCCCATTTTCCTGTCAAGCTGTTTTGCTCCTCTTCATCCTCTCGCTTTTCAAATATTTGCCCAAAGCGTTTGGTAGTAGTTTCCCTAAACGAAAAAAAAAACTCAGAGCTGAAACTGATGGAAGTATTGGGAAGTCTAAAAACTCCTCTTCTATTTCTTCGCTTGGTTCATAAGCCTCTATACTATACCTTGTTTTAGTTTCTTTTACTATTGGTCTATATAGTATGCTCATTATCTTGTTTATATTCTTCTCTGCTTCCTTGCAGTATTGCTCTATGTCAATATACTCTCCTGCTGTTATCTCACTAATATTAGGAATAAAGCCATATTTTTTCCCATTCCAATCCACCTTTTTTACAAGCTCTTTATCATCAGGGATTTTTGTTTCTAAAAAATTAAGTGTTTTAACTATCTCGTTTAAACTCTTAACTTCTAACTGCTCTATCATTTCTTTCTCCAATCCACAAATAACACTCAATACCTCTAAATTAAACTCCTCTTCATTTAATTTCTTTTTTTTAGCTTCTTGGAACTTCTGATACATCCGTATGGTTATTCCACTCCAATCACTTGGTATTGCTACTCTCCTTTTTTTTCTTTCCATTTTAATAGTATATATAATTTGTTAATAATCGTTTATAAAATATAGTATTTGCCACTATGATTGGTCATTAGCTTATTTAAAGCAACATATCTAATGGCATCAATTAGGTGGTCTTGTTGATTGGTGGCAGGTTTATTTACTATGTGTCCGTTCTTATCCGTAAGCCATTTGTAGTATTTAAACTCATTCAAGGCATTTACACTATTCTTTGTAATATGTAGCTTAAATCGCCTTAAAACATCTATTCCCATATTAATAGAATCAGAGCCTTTTTT
>TARA_R100001163_G_scaffold44355_1_pt1 | contig 10149 bp, 15 predicted proteins | sample TARA_R100001163 | Tara Oceans TARA_R100001163 (sample SAMEA2621285) | marine metagenome | biome: marine biome (ENVO:00000447); feature: deep chlorophyll maximum layer (ENVO:xxxxxxxx); material: "saline water (ENVO:00002010), including plankton (ENVO:xxxxxxxx)" | depth 120 m
TCTAAAATAGAAAGCCAAGGAACAAATTCATTATTATATTGTTTATAGTTTAAAGGTGGTGATTTAATAAATTTTAAATCTAAACCTTCATTTTTAAAATCTTGGGTGTCATATAATTCTTGACCACCAATAGCATTTATATAAGTATTAGCATTTAATTCTTTACATATAGCTATTACTTTATCTCTTGATTTTAATGTATGATCTATATTTACATCTGATGATACTGTTATTTTAGTATCAACTCTTAAATATGAATTTAATAAATGTATACTTCCTAATATAAATTCAAATAAATTAGTATTAGGTAATTCAAAAATTGAACTAATAATAGGAAATACTCTATCATAATAAGGTGCTTTTCTATAAGCAGCTTTAATTTGATTTAGCATTTTTATTTTTTCTTTATCCCAACTATCAGCCAAAAATCTATCTTTAACATCTAAATAATCAGAGTCTTTTTTTAGAGGTAATGTTAATATTTTATCATTACCATTAACTAAAATCCTATTTCTATTAATCCAACCCTTTTTAGTATATTGAATATTATCATAAATTACAAACTCATCTACTGAGTTTATTAAGTGAAAGTATCCTACATACGGAAGAAAGTAGGGTTGCATTATTGCTACTCTCTTACTCATACTATTGATTGTAAATTGGAAATTTAGATAAGTCAGGGTAGGGCATTGTCTTATCTTTATTTTTTATAGGTTTTTCACCATTCCAAAATTGACCCATTAATAATAATCCTCTAGCTGCTAATTCAGGCATCATATAAAAATTCCATCCTAACATATCAAAATTATCATCATGATACGAACATTCACGTCTACCACTGTATCTAGCGCGTTTAAACCAAAGGTAAGCATCATGATCATCAGTTATAATAGCTCCACCTTTACTTAGTTTAAAATGTTTAAATGGACCAGTAAATGACAAACACATATGTGTATTTGGTTTATACATTCCATAAGTAAAACTTAATGCTGCGTCCCATACTTTAGTTCCTCCTAAATTATAAGCCCCTGTTATTGTTTTACCTTTAACTTTTTTCCATTTAATTTTAGCTCCAGCATGAATTATTTCACATGGAACTGATGGGTAGGTTCTATTAGGTATTTCAATCTCTTTACCTTTAACTCCTTCATACATTAATGATAAAAATATAGCATTACTACAATTATCAAGACAAACAGCATAAGGAGCTCCTGTATACTCAGCTAATTTAGTTTCTAACTCATTGGTACAATCATAAACATTATTCATAACTTTTTATTTTTTATAGTTCTCCTTGCATTTTAAGGAATTTTTTTATTTTATATAATAGTGCACAAAATATGGCTAATCCTATTCCGCCGATAAATAATCTTACATTTTCACTAAATGGTTTAAAGGCATATCCATAAACCACCATAGCTACCATATCAACTCCAACCATCCCACCAGCAATACCTAAAATATTATCTTGAAATCTTTTACAAAGTACTACTATCAAATTAGTAATTTGAGCTAATAATACAAACGAACCAAAACCTAATAATAAATCTTCCATAATTTATTTTTCTTCTGTCTTCCAGAATTCATAAATTCCTTTATCTAATTCATACTCACCCCAAAAGAACCTTTCTCTCATTGGTTGTGTTTTAGCCCATTCCCACATTTTAGTTAATCCTTCTTCTAAATCGATTTTATGATCAAAATCTAATAACTCAATTGATTTTTCCCAAGTAGACCAAGCATGTTTAGCTTCATGTCTACCTTCTAGATATTTAGGTTTTAAATCAGTACCTGTAACTTTAATTAATGTTTGACAAGCTTCATTTATAGTATATTCTTTAATACCTCCTAAATTAATTATTTCATCAATACACTCATCTCTTTGTGATGCATTCCAAAATGGGATAATAGAATCATCTACATAACTAAATGCTCTTACTTGTTCCCCATCACCAAATATTGTTGGTTGCATACCATTCATAATTTGATACATCCAAATTCCTAATACATTTCTATATTTGTCCCAGATATTTTGGTTTTGGCCATAGAAATTATGTGGTCTTACTATTGTATACTTTAAACCATGTTGTTCAAAAGCAATTTTTAGATCCATTTCAACTCCATATTTAGCTACAGCATATGGATCAATTGGTGATTGTTGTAAATCTTCATGAAATGGTGGTTCATATTTATTGCCGTAAACTGACATTGAGCTAGCAAATACAAATCTATTTACATCATGTTTAATACTACAAGTAATTAAATTAGTTGATGCTATTAAATTATTTTCATAATTATATTTTCTGATAAATGGGCTTAAACCTTCAGCTGCGTAAGCTGCAAAATGATATACAATATCTGGTTTCCATTTCTCAAATAAACTATCTACTCTATTTAGAGATTTAAGATCAAATTTATAAAATTTAACACCTTTAGGAATATTTTCAATATACCCACCACTTAGATCATCAACACCTACTACTTTATAATCTGTGTTGTTAATTATCCAATCAGCTAATCTACTACCTAGTAAACCAGCTACTCCTGTTACTAATACTACTTTTTTACTCATAATGTACTATAATAATTGTTTTGTTTTACTTGTTTTTCTATATCTTTAGGATGATACAAAGCAAATCTTTCATCTTCATGTAGATTAGACCATGTACTATATCCTTCTAACACTTCATGTACTTTATTTACCCATTTAATTTTAGGGTGATTTTTATAAATTCTCCATTGAAAATCAGGCCAATTAACCCAACCTTTTTCATTTACATTCCACCTCCACTGTCTAACATATTCTTCAGTTAATCCATTTACAGTATTTACTCTTGGAACTCTAATCACTTCATTTTCAGGATTACTTAATATTATTTCTGGTAGTAATTCAATTAATGTTTCATGTGGCATTTCGTCAGCATCTATTTGAAATATCCAATCTCCACTACACATTTCAGTTAGTTTGTTTTTCCAATTAGCAAAATGTCCATCAAATTCACCTGGTATCCAAGCAAACTCACCATTAATTGATTTTGCTCTTAAAAATTGTTCTATTCCTTCATGACCATTATTAATATCATATAATACAACAATATTATCTTCTGGTCTTTTATTTTTTAATAAAAAAGGAATTAATCTTTGTATTTCTACAAACTCGTTGCAAACTGTGATTGCATAACTTATGCTCATATTATTTTCCATTCCATCCATTTGGTTTATATTCTATATTATTATGTTCTGTCATTGTATAAATCATAAAAGTAATAGTTGAAAAAACTAATACTTTCCAAATTTCTTTATCTTTTTTTGGTCTTTTATTATCTTTAACATTAATAGCATCAAATAAACTATCTGGTGCTGGGGGTTGATCAATGTATCTAGGTGAACAACTACTAATTAATATAATTATACTGAATAATAGTGATGTAACCTTTTTTCTCATGTTATAAGCTTTGTATATAATATAATAATCTATCTTTGGGTTTCCAACCTAAGAGATCAATAGCATCTTCATTTTCACAAAGTGTAACTCTATAGTTTCCTGGTTGGTCTTCTAGATAAGATATTTCACAGTTAAATTTATTTTGGAACATTTTAGCTAATTCATTAATTGAATAATTAATTCCAGTTCCTAATTCCCAAGCATCATGGTGTTCTATATTTTTCATTCCTACTTTATATAAACCATCAACTATATCTTTAACATGAGTAAAATCTCTTCTTTGTTCACCATCACCAACAATTTCAATATCAGCTCCTCTATCAATTCTAGATCTCCAAATACCAATTACATTACCATCTACTTCATCTAATGCTTCATCTGGTCCATAAACATTATAAAACCTACAAATTTCAACTTCTAAATTAAAAGATTGTTTATATAATTTACAAATACCTTCTCCTAAATATTTGTACATAGCATAGGGTGATGTTGATGGATCATGATGTTTAGATGAAGATCCAGCATATACTACTTTAGCACCAATTTTTAAAGCATATTCACATACTCTTTTAGTACCTAAAACATTAGAAGTAAATGTTTTTGAAGGATCCTCAAATGAAGGTTGAACTCTTGATTGGGCAGCTAAGTGGTAAATTATTTCATAATCATCACTAAGAAAACCTTCAAAACTTCCATATTCACTTACATCACCTTTATAATACTTGATTGTAGGTAAATGATTGTTAGTATTGCCTGTAGTGTAATTGTCCAAGGAATGAACCTCGTGGCCTTCTTTCGCCAATCTCTCTATTAAATTGATTCCTATGAATCCTGCTCCTCCTGTAACTAATATTTTCATAATTGGTCATATTCTTTAATTTTATTTCTTACTCTATCTGATATTGGAATTGGTTCTCCCATTTCATCTATTCTAACAAATGTTATGTTAGTAGCGAGTATAACATTTTGTTTACCATTATAAACATTATGAGAACGTGCTTCTAGTAATAAAGTTATACTTGTATTTCCTACTTTTTCAACACTACCATATATTTTTAATAACTGTCCTTCTTTAGCTGGTTTGTTAAATATGCATTTATCAATTGATTTAGTCACCATTCTAGGTGTGTCACAAAACTCAGCTGCAAATCCAGCTGCTGCTGCATCTAACCATGCTAACAACTTACCACCAAATAAATTCCCATGAAATCCTAAATCTGATTTTTTTATTGGGTGTTGAGTTATATAATCCATTACACTTCTGCTGAAAAAATTCCTATATAATCTAGAGCTTCAATATAATCTTTCTCATCAAATTCTTTCATAGTATCCATATCCATTCTCCACTCATAATATTCACCTTCTTTATTTGGAATTGGATACTTTTCCTTTTCTTCTTCTTTAACAGGTACAGCTAAAACAGCTGCCCACTTCCAATTATCTATAGATTTACCATTAGCAAATATCATACCTTTTTCTGGTTGGTTTACAGTTGAGGGCATCCAAATTTTTCCTGATTCATCTTCTCCCATTAGTTCTTTATATAAATTAGGTAATAATTCTAATTGCTCTTCAAAAAATCTACTACCTTTTTTTAATAAGGTATTACTAATAAAACCACAACCATAACATTGATAATTGGTAATTTCTTCATTAACTTCCTGAACATAACAAGCATCAGAACCACATCTATCACATACTTTTAAATCATCCATTTTATACTTTTTTTAATGTTGGCATTGAAATTCCATCTAATTTTGGAATATTTAATTTTACTTGTGTAGGTACATCTACATTTTCATCTAAAATTTCAATAAGTAGATTTTTCATTGCTTCAAAACTAAATTTTCTTTTAAGTTTACTACTTAATATTTTAGATTTTGAATTCCATTGTTTATAATTTTTCTTTACATCTGTTAAAAAATGTCCTAAATGGCCATGATCAACATCAAACCATTTTGATCCTTCAATTAACATATCTTTTGCTTGTGCTGATGGATGTATATCACCTAATTTACCTCCCATTATAGGAGTTAATTTTGGATCTAAAAAATCTGTGTGGCCACTCCATCCTGTTGCTATTGTTGGTTTTCCTGTTATAGCAAACTCTAATAATGGTCTACCAAATCCTTCACCTTTAGTTGCTGATACATTAGCTTTTATTTTTGGGTGGTTATATAATTCATTAATATCTGAATCTGATAAATCACCATGAATTAAATATACATGAGGTAATTTATTATTTGGTACTGATTTTTTAATTATATCAATTCTTTTTTGTATTTCTCTCCTATCCATATGGCAACCTCTACCAGCACTTGTTTTTAAAATTAAAGCAGGGGCATTTGATTTATTTTTAAATACTTCATAAAAAGCTTTTACTAATAATCCAACATTTTTTCTATCATGACCTAATTCACCTTGTAGCCAATGTCCTATAAACAAATAAGCAAATTTTTCTGGGATATTATTTATATGATTATATAATTTTTTATTTTCAAATTTTTTAATATTTTTGTAAACGTCTAAATTAACTCCTTCAAATAATACTTGAACAGGAGTTGATAATTTTATTGATTTTGTCTCACCTGTTTGTTTATTATTAGCTTCATATGTAGTATTTTCAAATACTTTTTTAGAATGTGTTGATGAAGTTAATATTAAATCCATTCTATTGCAACCTTCAATCCATTGAGGAGCACAAGCTGTTGTCTCAATACCAGCTGTAAGTCCAATATTGTATTTTCCTACTTTTTGAAATTCATTAGGAACAGTTACCTGACACCAAATATCAGGTTGAACATTTAAACCAGGTACTATATGTTTTTTTAAAAATTTCCACTCTTCAAAATCATCCAAAAATCCTTTTCTAGTTTGACCCCATCTTTGAGATAATATTTTAACATCATACTTATTTGATTCAATTAATGCTTTAACAAAATCCCTACTTCTAGCCCCATAACCTGAATAAGTATCAACTGGGCAACTTACGTAAAATGTATTCTTCATTTAATATATTAATTTATGGTTTAATTGTCTTGGTTTATAATCATCATCTTGTAAGAATACAAACTTTTCTCTTGGTTTCCAAGTAGTAAATAATTCTTCCATTCCATCAGCAAATTTATCAGCCATTTTTGATGCTGTAAATCCAGCTTCATCACCTAATGCCCATTTTCTTCCTACTTCACCTCTTCTTTTTCTTTCTTTATTACCCATAGCATACATTTCTTTTAAATTTTTATATGCATCTTTAAAATCACATCTACTATCCCAAATGTAAGGAGTTACAGGAGAACCAACTAACCCTAATGCTTTAGGATAAACAGGTAATACCCATTCTCCATGTTCTGTAAATGTTTTATTATGGTTTGAAGGTATTTCTTTTGAATTGGTGTACCATTTTCCATTATGGTCTATAAATCTCATTTGATCTTGCATACCACCTGTTACATTTGCTATAAAAGGTGTACCTGTAAGTAAAGACTCTGTTAATGCTAACCCCCAACCTTCTGCAGCTGATATTAAAATAACAGCATCAGCCATATTATATAAATAATTCATTTGTTGGTGAGGAATTTTTTGTTGTGAAATTACAATAGATGTATCTTCAGGACCCATTATATATTCTATTACAGCCGGAAGATCAGTACCATGATCACTTACAGGTTCTGTATGTAAAATAAATAAACATTTTTTCTTTTCTTCTTCAGGAAGATCATCTATAAATAATTTCCAAGCTGCTATTGAATCAGGAATTGATTTACGTCTAATATTTCTAGAGTTAAAAAATAATATAAAATCTTTATCAACACCTCTTGTAAATCTATTTTTGAATTCCTTATATTCTTTTGTTTCTTTTTTTAATGGAAAATACTTTTTTTCATCTAAACCGTGGGGCACATATTTTATAACCTTATTATCTGCTTTATCACCTAAAACAATTTTATTAATTGCTACTGTTTGTTTTGATATTCCAAATAAGGCATCACATGAATCATAAAATTCTTCATTATATTGAGGTGCAGGCATATCATCCCAAATATTTAAATACGCAATTGGAATATTTGCTCTAATTTCTTCTTCCATTTGGAACACCCATTGAAAATATCTTGGATCAGTAATCAAAAATAAAGCATCTGGTTTTTCTTTTTCAATTACATTTTTTAGTAAATCAGGATCACCATAACCATTACAAGGATATAACATAACATAAGCATCATCTATTCCATTTTCTTTACCACAGTCTATTGAAATATCAGCTATTTTTCCTTTTTCTGGATGTTGTACTGATCCAGCTAATTGTGTCCATTTATATCTATGGCAAGTGTTAACAACTATTTCTCTACCTACTTGTGCAACTCCAGAATGAACTCTAATGTCATCCGTAAGTAATAAAATTTTCTTTCTATCACTTGGTTTAATATAACCTTCTTTCATTTATTTTTACTCTTTAATTTCTAAATTAATTTGATTGTTTATTTGTTTTCTAAAATCTTCATCTGTAAGATACAAAAAGATAGCTCGATCAGCAAGCTTTTGGAAACTAAATTTTCGTTTTACACATTCAATTTTAAAATTTTCAAATAATTTACTTCTTACTTTAACACTAGTTAGTGTCATTTCTTTATTATTTGTCATAATTTTTATATTTTAATATTTGAATATACATATATGTGGATTCTAAAATGTTGCGGGGCATAAATGAGTTTTATAAAATGCACACCAATTGCAATTATTATTTGGATTATCAGGAGTTGGTTGATGATCCACATCAGCATAACCTTTCCTATCAAATACCTTTGTAATAAACTCATCTAAAGCTTTTGTTGCTTTATTCATTTTTACTTTCCCAGATGCAGGTACAAATCGTTGAATTCTTGGTATAGTATAATCTTCACTTTCCCACAATTTTCTTTTAACTATAAAAAATTCTATATTTATTTTTTCTAATGGAATATTAAAGGTTTCACTAAAAAATTTCTTATATAAAATTAATTGAAATTGTTTGTCTTCATCTTTTTTAGCCCATTTACTCCAACCTTTTGTTGATGTTTTAATATCAATTATAGTAAAAGTATCACTATATTCATGATATAACACAACATCTAAGTAACCTTGGTATACTACGTTTGTATAACGTTTATTAGGCGTAATAATTATTGGTACCTCACAACCCGCTAAATGAGTAGTTTTTCTTGAAAAATATTTACCTCTATTCTTTTTTAAATAATTGATAATATTAACACCGTCTTCAAAAAATTCCCTTAATTCTACAGCATCACTAAAATGACTATCTCCATTCTTTTTATATTGTACTCTATATTCTTCTGATAGTTTTTCTTCAAATATTCCTATAATATCTTCTCTATCTGCAGCAGCCCCACTTTTATCATACATTACTGTTAAATAATATTGAAGTGCTTCATGTAAAGCAGATCCAAATACAGTATGAATTGTAGGCGTATAGGTTTTATGACCTTCTTTGTATTGGAGTGACCATTTTTTAGGGCACTGTCTAAACATAGAAAGTTGTGAATAAGAAACATTTTTCTGAAACGCATGATTAATGGGTTCAGGATTATAATTTCTTATTAATTTTACTATAGCAGGTATTTTTCTAGCCAAAATTTATTTTTTCCATTTATTACGTCCTACTAACATTCCAATTATTCCATAATTAGCAATATCAATAAACGTATCTTCCATACCTTCTCCTCTAACATAATTTCTACCATTTGTAAGTAGATTTTTTAGTCTTGAAATTTTATCTGTAAGTCTAATACATAAACCTGTAAGTGAAAATTTTTTATCTGACGCATTGGTTAGATCACCTCCTAAAGCAATATTATTTAACCCATAATCCATATGTTTAGCAGCAAACATTTCATACATTTCTGCTTGAATTTTTTTAAATTCATCTGCTAATTCAGGATATTCTTCTTCAAAGATTACTACTGTCTGAGTTAAGGTTTCTTCAGTAATTTTACTTACTTTAGCTTTTAATCTTTCTTCATCTTTCATTTCATAATATTTTTCAACTGTGCTTCCCATTATATTACTTCTTTATTATTAAAATATTTTTCTAATATTTCTAATCTTTCATCAGCGGATGCTAGTAATCTAAGGGCTTCATTACAATTATCCCAATAGTCTTTAGTTGAATGATCTCCAATACCTGCTGGGTGATTTGTTAATAGTTCAATACTAGCTAATGCTTTATTTTTATCTGCTTCAGCTTCTGATTTTAAAAATTTGTATACTTGAGTGTTCATAATTTAATTAATTTGGTTATTGATTTTTTTTCTTGTCCCATTGATTTTAGGATATTTTTTATTTCATCCATATCCAGAGTATCAATATACTCATTTGCTTCATTAAATCCACACTCAAAATAACTAGCAATTAATTGTAATAATTCTTTGTTTTTTGATTTTGTTTTAGATTTAATGTATTTATTCCAAACCTTTTTTTTAGGAATCATATTACAATAAAAATTATAAATTCCTATTTTATCTGTTGGATGCATCCTTTGAGCTATATTAGCTATTTCAATATTATTCTTACCCATAGATATAAATCTATGAACCATATAAGAATTCCAGCTTTCCCAATCATCACTTGTAAATTTTGATGAAGGAGATTTTGTAACTGTTATTTCATCTAACCAATCCCAAAGTTTCATTATTTATCTTTTTTAAATC
>TARA_R100001163_G_scaffold65816_1_pt1 | contig 10146 bp, 4 predicted proteins | sample TARA_R100001163 | Tara Oceans TARA_R100001163 (sample SAMEA2621285) | marine metagenome | biome: marine biome (ENVO:00000447); feature: deep chlorophyll maximum layer (ENVO:xxxxxxxx); material: "saline water (ENVO:00002010), including plankton (ENVO:xxxxxxxx)" | depth 120 m
TGGTTGTGGTGCTTTTAAATTACCACCAGTTTGTTTGTTATAAGCGGCTCTACCAGCTGCGGTCATACCAGCACCTTCTTTAGCTGTAAGAAAATGTCTGCCCTTTCCTTTAGTTGTTTTACGTAATTTATATAAAGGTGAACCATCGTTTCTACGTCTACCACAACTAGTTACAGGAAAAGGATTACCTTCTTGAACAAAGCTTTCAGTTTTTTTAAACATACTATTTTGTTTTTTACTTCCAGGCATATTATCTTATTATATAGTTAACACCAAATTTAAAATCGTACCACTCTCTATTCCAATATTTATTATACTTGCCCTCAGCAAACACACCTAGTTGTTTGTTTAGCCTTTTACCAAGTATAACACCACCAGAGTAATCGTACCACTGTTCACCGTTGTTGTAGTTGTGATAACTAAACTCTCCTCCATCATTATAATGGTATGGTAGTAAATTACCCCAACTGTGCACCCAAAACTCTTTTGTATAATGATAAAAATCAAACCCAACCACTAAAGAGTAGTTCCACTGTCTATCTAGTTCGTTTCTTTTTTTAATAGTGTAATCTGATAAAATACCTGGTATTACAACCATTTCCCAAACCTCAGGTGAGTTAGCTACAACTTCTCCAGCTGGGTTGTAATATACACTTTCGTAAACATCTATATTGTAACCTTCTTGTATTGCTAAATAAGTATAATGTAAATTACCATTATCTAACTTCCACTCATCTAAAGGATCATAACCATAAGGCTCCGCTATTCTTTGCGCTGCCCCTATATTTAAAGATAAGCTTTTGCTTATTTTATATCTATATCTTTGTGATGTTTCAAAATAGTCTATATCTGCAAAACCGTCTTGAACAAACTCTCCTTTTAAAATGTATTTATTAGCAACATATCTTAAAAAATGATTTTGATCAATATAGTTGATACCTTCTTGTCTTTTATAATCTAACTCAAATAAAAATTCAAAACCAGAAACTTTACCTATAGTTGCAGCGTCACTATAACTAGCTTCTGTGCCATCATAAAAAGTATTAGCTTTGTTTTCATAACCAAATCTAGCTATCTTTCTCACCCCTAACGATAAATTGTAATCGTAAGGTGTTTTAATAGTTTCAGTTTCTAGACCGTTTATAACAGAAAAAGTTTCTATATCTGATATAGATGTACCACCGTTAGCTGCCACATAAAAAGTGGAAAATTTAAATATTTTTTCTAAGTTAATTTCTTGAGAAAAACTAAATATTGGTAATAAAAGCAGTATTAGTATTTTTTTCATTTTATGTATTTTTTCTCTATAGTTCCATCATTATAAATATAAAACAAAACTTGTTTGTTTTTGTTTTTAGGATTAACTGGTCTACCTAAAATATCAGTTATACTTAATAGTTTTTTATCTATTCTTCTCGGTATTGGTCCAGTCCAAGTGCTATCACAATAGTTATAAGTTAATTGACATATAGTATCCCATTCATTTTCACAACAATATTCATCTACCGTTATAACCCAAGCATAACATTCATCGTTTAACCAATAAGGTATACTATCACCAGTTACGCATCCAGCGCTATATAAACATGCTTCGGGTTTATCTACGTTCGCAAACGGGTTATAATTGTACGCATCTTGATCCATACACCCTTCAACAACAGTAACACACGAACCATTATCAGTATTAGCTGTTGAATCATAATTAAGGGCAGTAGAGTCAGTACAACCATAAATATAAGCGATACAACTAAAATCTTCCGTGTTAGCTTGCGGGTTGTAGTTGAGCATAGATGGATCAGTACAACCATACACAAAAGGAATACAGGGAGTAATATTATTTTGAACATTTGCTAAAGGATTAAAATTAAACATAGTGCTATCCATACAACCATAAACAAAAGGCTCACAACTACCATTATCTATATTTGCCAAAGCGTTATAATTAAACATTGTTGGGTCAGTACATCCGTAAACTACAGCAACACAAGAGCTATCATCTACGTTTGCTAGTGAATTATAATTAAAAGCTGTAGGATCTGTACAACCAAGCACGGTAGCTATACAACTTCCATCGTCTGTGTTAGCTAAACTATCATAATTAAAAGCCAACGGATTAGTACACCCGTAAACAAATGCTATACACGTGTCTGATATATTAGCTAAAGCGTTGTAGTTAAAAGCAAAAGCATCCATACAACCAGTTACAATAGGAACACAACCACCATTATCAACATTAGCGTTTTGATCATAATTAAAAGCCGTTGAGTCTGTACAGCCAAATAAAGCTAAAACTTGACAGCTATCTTGTACGTTAATATCAGTATAGTAACCATTAGTTGTGTCTGTATGATATTCTAAATAAGCTGGACTAATACAACCTGGGTAATAATAACAAGGTTCTGGTGTGTTAGCTAAAGCGTTATAATTAAAAGCGATTGAATCTATGCAGCCTTCAACTATATCTACACACTCGTTACCACAATAAGTAGTACCTGTGTATATTTGAAAAGGAATAATAAAAGGAGGAACTACACTTATAACTGTGTCACCCATTGGGTTTTGCAAAGTGAAACCACACTCTAAAGCGGTATTAGAGGCTTGTTGACTAACAAAAAACTTAGCTTTAACTATCTCAGGAGCGTTAAGTTGTATTGTAAACTGTTGGTTTAAGCCTGGTTGGTTCATATAAAAAACAGTTGTATCTTCTTGATAAATCTCTAATCTACTACCAACCCAACCATTACCAACAAGATCATGTAATATAAGTGTATAATCACAACTATCAATATAATCCATAGTGTTAGCCGTGGAATCATAGTTAAACATAGCACTATCAGTACAACCATATACTTTTAATACGGCGCAACTACTATCGCTTACCGTAGCTAAAGAGTTGTACTCTACATAATCTTCATCCATGCAACCTGGTACCGGTGGTGGAGGTGTACACGTGTCAGAAACGAATGTATGCGTGGAATCTGTCCCAAAGTTAGCTACATCACCGAATACTAAGGTATCGCCACATTGAAGTAAATAATACGATCCGTCATTACCTCCCCACAAGCTACCAGCAAGTCCATCTCCATAACTATCATTTATCGTAAACGTTAATGGACCTATAGGTAAACACACTAGTATAAATTGTGGTTCGTAATCAGGTACGTTTGGATAAGGCCCTCCTGATAATAAAATATTACCAATTGTATCTTTTATTTCCCATGTGGTTTCATTTGTAAACTGATCTAAATTTATATTAACCATTGCTGGTACACAAGGGCCAACTGGTGGTGGAGGATTAGGTAAACACTGTGGAACTAATCTATTCCAGTACATACCAGAATTAAAGTTAGGTGTAGGTATAGATACTATAGTATCATTACAAACGCTAACGTAAAAACTACCTGGAGCATTAATACCGTCACCATAAGTGTCTCTTATTAAAAACGTAATATTAGTTATAGTATCAGCCAACATAATCGTATCAGTGTATGATGTGTTAGCAGAAGTGTAGTGGCCAGGCGAAACCGCAGCTATAGTATCACCATAAAGCGAATCTTTCATTAATATCCAATAAGTTTCCGATGGATAACTGTCCGTAGTTACATGTATTATAGTTTGTTTTTGCCCAAATAAAGTATTTAAACAAAACACCATTAACATTATAATTATATATACTATTTTAGACGCGTCTTTTTTCATTTTAAAAATCTTCCATTAATAATTCATCTATAAATTCTTGTATTTCTTTTCTAGTAGCTGCCATTTTAAAGCTTAAATCAGCTTGATATCTTTTAATCTCTTCACCATCTTTAAAAACCACTATGGTGGGTACTACAACTATATTATATTTTTTTTGACAATCATCCTTACCGATATCCATTTTTTCTTTTTTAATATCTGATAACTTATTAAACCACTCAACATCATTAGCAGAGTTCCATCCAGCGTTAAAATGTATTATTTTTGTTTGTCCAGATGCGTCTTTACTAACAAACAGTAAAAGTATTACTAGTAAACAAAACCAAAGGTTTTTCCAATAATTTTTCATTTAAATTTATTTTAATTTATCAATTTTTTCTTCAATACGTTTCATGTCTTCTTTTATTTCAGCGACATCTTCTTGTGTATTTAATATAGTATTACGTATCATTTGATCTTTCATGTCAAACTCCATACGTGTAACTTCAGGGTCTGGTGCTAGTGGTAGTTCTTTTGCCTCACTTATGTCTGCTTGAAGTGTAAACCACATACCAACCACAGTTACTACCACAAAACCTATACCTATTAATGTTTTTGCACTTAGTACAAAACCAGTGTCTTCGTTTAATTCTTTAGCCATTTTTTAAACTGTTTGTTATAATTAATATATTCACTTGTTTTTAATTTTATTTAATCATGATAATAACAATACCCACTTTGAGCTTTTGTTTTCATTTTACATCTTTTACCATCAGATTTAATTTTCTTACACTGAGACTGCTTGCCATCTTCTCGCATTTTAACTTTTTCATGAATCGTACATTTACCTTTTTTGTTTATAACAACTTTACATCTAGTTCCATCACGACTCACAGCGCTACAAGTTATATTTTTTTCACCCTTGTTGTATTCTTTTCTTTGGTCTGATTCAAACTGTTGTTCTAAAAGTAATTGTTCTGATTTTTTTTCTTGTTTTTTTATTTCTTTTTTCTTTTCTTTTTCTTTTTTCTTTGTTTCTTTTATTTCTTTTTTTAATGTTTCTACTTCAACATTAACAACTCCTAAGTCCCAAGTGTTCCAACCTGATAACAAAGCTATTCTTTGCCACCATTCGTTATTAGAATCAGCAGCTTGTTTTAAATTATTAGCTTTTTGAACAAGCCTACCAGCAGGTATATTTGTAACACCTTCTATAATATTACCAGTAATACTCCAAACAGGATTACTTATATTAAGCAAGCTCATTTCTTTTCTTAAGTCTTCGTTAAACTTTTCTGTTTGTATTGCTGAATATATTTTTCTAAGCTTACTTTGTATTGGAGGTGAAAAACTTAAAACAGACAACAACGTGTAAGCGTGATCAGCTCTAAAACCTTTAGCATCTTGTTCTAAATACTCCATAATAGAGTTTTTTACTGTAGATATAGCTCTTCCACCAAAGCCTATACCTACTAAAAGGTTGTCTACCATGCCGTTAAAAAGTCTAACCCATCTACCTTTAACCTTCTCTTCTTCTTCGTCACTACCTATTAAAGCCCAAATAGCTTGCTGTAAGGCTGTAAATATAAAGCTTTGAACCGCGCCGTAATATATTATTTTAGACACGTGTGTTTTAGCGTCGCCTCTACCTGCAACTAAATCTCTAGCCGATTTATTGATTATTCTAGCGTACTGCATAGGTGTATTAGCAAAAGCCAGTATTAATCTACCCATTGGGCTAGCTTGTTGCTGAGATATTAAATCAGGTCTAGCAGACTGCTGAGCCGTTTCAGTTAGCTCTTGAAAATCTAAAAAAGCTTTTTCTTCGGCTTTAGCTTTAGACATTCCTTGCTTTATATAAGTTTTAATTCTATTTCTATAAAAACTAGCTCCTCCAGTAGATATAGCAAAACTATCAGCTATCTGTGTAGGTAAAAACCCTTTGTTTAACAACCAAGCTATAGCAGCTTTAGCAGGGTTACTACTACCAACAACAGCAGACATAAGTTCGTTTTCGTTAACACCTCTTTGCTGACCTTTTCTTCTTTGTTTTAACATGTCAGAGTTAAAGATAAACACGAAGTCTTTCCAAAACTGTTTTTGATTTGCAAAAGCAGCTGACGCTTTCAAAAAATTATTATCACTCCAATTTATATAATTAAAAGTAGAAATAGTTTGAAGTAAAGCAGACCTCATGTTAAAGAACATGATAGCGCCAACAGAGTTGTTAACCCAATTCATGTACAGATTAGTAAGTCTGTTTTTACCCATAGGTCTGTTTCTACCAGTCTCCATACGGTATAAAATATCTTCTAACGCTTCTCTAAAGTTAGCACCATAAAGAGCTTCTATTTTATTTAAATTTTCTTTAGAAAATATAATATTTTTATTTTGTATCCACTCTGCTAAAAGCTCTGACCTAACATCGCCAATGGCTCCATCACTAAATAAATCTGAAGCTATATTTTCTATTAGCCAATATTCACCAGGGGCTGAATAACCATCATCTCTTTTTGATATAGCACCTAACATGTCAGAAAAAGATTGTAAATCTGGATCGTTTTTAATAAAAGAAACCAAAGAGTTTAAATCTCTTTTTGATAAACCAGGTACATCAAATCCAGCTTTATCCCATAAATAAACTCTTACAGCTTGATCTATGTTGAAATTTGTATCACCAACCTTTTTCCTAAGCCTTTTTTTCATCCCAGGATATTGTTTTAACAAATTGCTATAATCGCCCCAAGCGCTTTGTTTAAGCGAGTTTAACTCTCTCACGCCTCTAGCAAATGGATCAAATAAAGCTTTCTTAAAAAACTCTAATTGTTTTTCACCCTTTTTACCTTTACCTATAAAGGCGTATATTAAACCACTAAAATCTTGCGCAGACGGAGGAATTATAAAATTAAATCTACCTTTACTAGCTCCTCTTAGTTTAGCTTGAGTATCAGATAATCTTTTATTTGAGTCCATACCAGAAACGTCTTCTAATATATCATTAAACTTAGTGTCCATCGATTTACTAAATTTAACCTTAGCTTGTTGTATTTTAGATTTAACATCAAATTGATCTAACATGTTTTTAACGGCTTGTACATTTTGCAACGCGTCGTCTGCAAAGTAAAAATCATTATAACCTTCTGCAACTTTTCCAGCGATCCAAAGAGCTTTAGCTTCAGAGGTTGAATTGGCTAAACCAGTTATATTTTTTATAGGTATATTTAAACCATTAGCTTTAACAAATTCATGTATTGCTTTAGCCGAATCAGCTGGTCTAGCTGTTAGTATAAACATATTTTTTGGACCAAACTTATCTTGTAGTTTTAAAGCTTTATTGAATAAAGGAGCTGTTTTACCTTTTACAACTTTGCTAAACTCAGAAAAATCAAATTTATAACCTTGAGATAGTAAATCAACATAATCTCTAGCGTACTGCTCTGCGTTTAATTTGCCTTTTGTACCATCTGGTTTGGTAAATCTAATCATAGACTTGGTGGTCGCTAGTGTGTCATCAAAATCTAAAACAGTTATACCTTTACTAGGATTTACGCTTCTAGATAATTTAACTGACTTGTTAAAATCATTGATAGCTTTTGCTTTTTGCTCAAAAGTTAAACTATGTAGTTTTTTAGGCAAAACCTTATTAAACTGTACTTCTAACTTATCTTTAGTTTGTTTTATTCTTTTCCAAGAGTCTGCGTATTTTTTACCATAAGTTTTGTTAGTATAAACGTCTACAACAGCGTGAGAAATACCAGCACCCATAAATACATTATACCATCTTTTTGGTGGTATATCACCTAACTTATAATCAAAATGCATTCTTTGTTTAAATATTTTTGATAAATTAGCGTTCATATCTTTGTGTACCGCGCCAACAGAATAAGCTTCTTTTAGTAAATTTAAATCTATTTTGTTACCAGCCCAATGATTGTCTAGCAAGTGAAGCATGATAACCTTAGCTGGTATACCATGCTCATATTCGTAATTGTTTATATTTTTGTCAAATGGATTAACAACAGCATATTTAAACAAAGCAGAAGATCTAAGAGAAGTTTTCATGTTGCCTAAAAACCCAGCAGATAGCATAGCTAGCTCAACCTTACTGTAATCTTTGTTTTTAACAAGATCTACTCCTATTTCTATAATTCTGTTTAAAGTATTCCAATGAAAATCAGCAAACTTTTTTCTAGTTTTCTTGTCTTCAGCAGACATAGTATTATTAACCATATCTTGTGTAACACCTTGCTTTGGTTCTTTTGGTATATCTAATTTAATTTCTTTACCATTTTTATCTATAACAAAATAACCTTTTCTGTTATCTACTTTTATTGTAGGGTCTATTTTATGTAGCAACTGTGTTATAAACTCAGACTTATTTTTGTAAGCCATAGCTCTTTTAGGATTAGAAGTTCCATTTTCTATAAAAGCTTTTATTCTTATAAGATCTATAATTAGTTTTCTATCATCATTGTACTCTTCTTTTAGTTTTAAAACTATGCTACTTATAAAGTCTTTATATTGTCTAAGAGAGTTTTTATTTGCAAAATAATCAACCACAGATTTATCTAATTCAAAATAATTAGAAATCTCTATATTAGAATCAGCCATGTCCACCATTGATGCGTATTCTTCTACAGTTAGTTTATTTCCAGTTTTTGGATTAATAAAATCTACATTACCACTAGTGTATCTTTCTTGTATAGTGGCGAAAGGTTTTAACATAGAATAATACTCGTCTACTATTTTTTGTCTTAAACTTTTGTTATTTGTATCTTTAACACCGCCTAAAGATTTGTAAATTAAATCGTACGCATATCCTATAGATTGTTTAGTAAACCCGTTGTTAGATATAGCTTGCAAAAACTCTGGTCGCATAGCGTGAAACAAATCTGACATTACATCACTAGCGTTAGCATCTACAGATCTTGAAAACTTATAGTCTTTATCTCTGTTTATTTTTTTTGCAATTAAAGCTATTTCGTTTTCTACTATATTTCTTTGAAAATGCTCATTTAGCGCTCTTCTTCTTTCAATCACGCTAGGTGTTTGTACAATCTCCATGGTCGCATCAAAAGCCATCTCTATACCAATAATCTCAGCCAAACGGTCTTTACGAGTGCCTTTTAAACCACTTCTTTTACCTGTTTTAGGATTAATAGCTGGTGGAGTATAAAACTCAACAAATTGCTTTTTAGTTGGTTTTTTAAATCTCCACAAAGTATTACCAGCGGTTCTAGATGTTCCTTTCGGTACTCTACCTTCGCTTATAGCTTTATCAGTTTGAGTAGGATTCATGTTTTCTATTTCCACTTCTGTAAAAACTCTTTGATCTCTAGGTAGATCACTTTCTATTTTTACCCAAACTTGTATTGGTACTTTGTCAAATATAACTGAATAAAAATCATTTAAAAAACTTTCATACTTTTTACTACCTCCCATTAACTTAGCTATAGGTGTTTTTAACTTTGCTTTAAATACATTTTCTAAAGCGCTTCTAAACTCACTGGAAGTTACTTCTGGTAGTTTAGTACCAAAAGTTTTTTCAACGCTAGATAAAATGGTTTTATATAATTCGTCTTCTTTTTTAATTTTAAGAGACTTTCTTAAACTTTCTTTTTCCTTAACAACTTCAACGTCGGTTTCTTCATCAACTGGAGTTCTACCACCTATATCAGTTACATCTAACTCAAATTCTGTTTTTAAAACTCTATTAGCCGCTTCAATTGATCTAGCAGATAAAAATTTATTAATATAAGCAGCTAAAGGCACTCCTGATTTAGGATTGTAGCTTCTAACTAAATCATATATACCTCTTTTACCAGTATTTATTTCGTCTATTAACAACTGTCTATCAAAACCTGGTACATCTCTATATTTATTAACTATATTACTAACTATAGGTGCAAACTCACCTAGTATTTCCATTATACCTCCTTCGCCTTTTTCATTGTATACTTCTTGAACTCTATTACTTGCCTCAGTAGATAGTTTAGATTTTGGTTTATCTTTTATTTTACCTTTTCGCTTAGCTATTCTACGCTTCGCTACTTTAGATATTTTACCATTTTCAACATTTTCCAAAAAAGCCATCATATAATACATGGCGTCTTTTTCTGTTTTTATTTTAAAATCACCTCTTATTACGCCTCTTAATTTATTCATTAAGCTCTGGCCAATTTCCTTTCTTAATAAATCTCTTTCAACATGGTTGTGATTAAATTGAAATAAAGACTGCACTTCTCTTACGTATTCATCTTTAGCTTTATAACTCTGCTGTTCAAACGTAGCGTCTTCACCGCCTTTCCAAATACCCATTTCTATAAGATTTTTTATAGCAAGTGAGTTTATGTGGTTTAATTTTTTGTGTTTACTAACAAAGCTATGTAGTTTAGTGGCATAGTTTATTAACTCTTTCTCAGTAAAAGCCATGCCATCTATAAAATGGCTTATCTCGTGATATAAAGC
>TARA_R100001163_G_scaffold65820_1_pt1 | contig 10105 bp, 3 predicted proteins | sample TARA_R100001163 | Tara Oceans TARA_R100001163 (sample SAMEA2621285) | marine metagenome | biome: marine biome (ENVO:00000447); feature: deep chlorophyll maximum layer (ENVO:xxxxxxxx); material: "saline water (ENVO:00002010), including plankton (ENVO:xxxxxxxx)" | depth 120 m
AAGTCTTTAATTGTTGCGAAGAAATTTAACATTTCTTCTGAAATATTTTGATACGGGCTCTTTTCTAGAGCAAACATATAATTTACAGGTCTAGTTTCTCTGGTAAATACTTCATCATCAAAACTTAATATCTTAATTAATTCAGAGCTTTGTAGATTCTCAGGAATTGTTTGTTTTAACGTAGATATGTAAGTCTTGTTAATTATATCAGTTTTGTTAGCCGAGAAGTTATATCCTATGCCAGTGTGATCTTTCTTTGTGATTGCGCTAAGCCATCCATACCGGTTTAAATGATCGGCCGAGCCTGAGGCTTCATCTATAACAATAAATTCTCCGGAGTCGTCGCTCCCGGTAATATTGCTAAAGTTCCAGTTTAATGCCAAGGTCTCTATCTTCGGAACCTCAAAAACATTTTCTATACTTCTATTGGTATCAAATATTGTATCGTTGCGAAGAGGGTGTTCAACACCATAATTCTCTAATGATATTGCGTGAGCTTTAATTTCCTCATCAGAAATATCGCTCAACCAGTGTCTTAAATAACTAAACTTAACATCTGTTGGGGTTTGAAGAGAGCCAGTAGCGTCTTCATAGTGCGCACCAACATAAAATCTTCTATTCCTCTCAAAGAATGTTTTCCATTGAGAATGTAAATCTGTATCGAAGGTTCCAGAGATAGCAAATTGCCTCTTTGTAAAGCCAGCTTCTGTATTAATTCCATGGAATTCAGCTATAATATTATTAGTGCTGCCAGAGATAAAACTTCCGCTTACTTCATCTACAAAGGGAGTCTTTTCATGTCTAAATCTTACAGAAAAATTCCATTTTTCGTTATCGTATACGTCTTCAAAAAAATCTGTCTCTAAGCTTGGAACGTACGCTCCAGTAAGCTGGAAATAAACTCCTGTGTCTTCTTTTTTGTTTCTGATAGCGTAAACTTGGAAACCTGCGATATCGCGTGTTTGTGTCTCATAATCTGTTGCGTCATCTTTAGCTGTAAAACAACCAAACAAAGAAGAAGAAGCTTCAGTATACGGCTGCCAATATTTACTTCTCTCAGAGAACTTTAATGGGAAGTAGACTTCTGCTTCTGTTGTTACAGTTAAATTAGTAGACTCTTCCTCCGAGCCTGATACATAAGAAGTTGAATTTGAGTTAGAGGGGTCGGTATATTGATATACCGAAGCTTTTCTAGTTCCCTCTGTTGTGCTGCCGCTATTAAAATTGACAAGCTTTTTAATCTTTGATGTTTCTCTGTAACTATCATCAAGAGTATACGTGGCATTATTTGAATAAAGGTTTAGTTTGATTAGTTCTTCATCAATACCAAAACATCTTAGTAAATTTCTAAAAGACTTTTCTGTACCTTTTGTTTTATTAATGTGTACTAAGTTATTGTAAATATTATTATAAATTGTATTTTTTACATTATGAAGCTTCTCTCTAAAGATCCTATCGTCGTCTCGGTCATCGAAATTTTCTAGAAAATCTTCATCGTAGAACAATTCAGATGTGTCAAAGCCCATGTTTTCTAGTATTCTGTCGTTAAAGAAGTATGGTTTGTGGCTACCAGTTTGATATTGAACATCTTTTAAAGTCGGTAAAGCTTCAATTTGAAGTTGTAAGGTATCGAAATAACTTGACATTATTTGTAAAAGATCTTTTAATTCTTCAGAACCTTCGTCTTCGCTGCGCATCCACCCTGGTATAGTATTGTATAAAGACGCAGCATTGGTGTGGTCATACGTTCTACCTTCTGTTTCTAAATCAGTTCTTGTTGATTGTACTTCTGGATGGAAATCATAAATAATTGGATCTTTGTTTTCTTCTGTCGCCGCACTTGCAGAAACAATAGCAGAACCAACATTTCTATATTGTGATCCTGTCATTCCGGTATCAATTTGCCAAGATCCGTTACTAATTCTGCCAGAATAATCTAATATTACAGAGTCTACAGATGCTGTATTTGTAATGCCTTCATTAAATTTGTAATAAACTCCAAGATCAACATTAGCATCTTCGGTATTAGTTCCACCGTTTACTTGTGTAAACCAATATCTGCCAATCTCTTTTGCTGTTCTAGCGTCCTTCCAGTATCTAAACTCGTCTATAGAGCCGGAAAGCTTGTTAGCGCCTCGGGCTACTGAATAGCTTGCTGGTGTATCAAAAGTACCTGGGTCTTTAATAAACTCTGGCCAGGTATTACTCGCTCCGAGAGTAGCAATGAGCGGTCCTCCGGAAATTTCTCCTAAGGCTTGACCCGTTTTTGTTAGTGTTTGTTGTAGTTGGCCGTCAACAAACATCTCTGCTGTTAAATCGCTACCGCTATTTTTAACAACGAAAGCATAATGGTGCCAACTAGAATCTGCTAATGTGTCTTTAGTGTAGGAAGTAAATAATCCTTCGTTATTAACACTGGCACTTAAAGAGTTAAATCCCTTAAAATCATCATCGATGCCAGTATCTTGACCTGTTGCGCCGGAAAGAACATGAAGTCCAAAAGCTGCATTTGAGCCAGTGCCATCATTATCAATATAAAGCTCAAAACGGCCGTAAGAAGCATTAGATGCAGTGATTCCGTTCCATACATCGAACACTGTCATGCGGTTAGTGCCGCCGTCAGAACCAATAGATGGATAATCATCTACCTTCAGCCAGAACTCCACTGTGGATCCAGAAGCTGGATTTATTCTTAGGTTGCTTAATTTGTTTTTATCTGTGTCGTAAACGTTTGCTAGAGAACTAGGAGTCTTGATATCTAAATTAGAATCGGCGTTTGGTCCGCCTTTAATTAAAATGTATTCTTTTACATCAGGGGCTCTGTATACCTTTATTACGCCACCTGGAGTTTCCCAGGCGGTAGTTGACCCTGCGGAGAAAGAACCATAGCCCTTGGGGCATAAATTGATATAACCGTTTGTTCTGGGATATTGGTTATCAAATACGTATTTATCTACATAGGAAGAAGACACATACCAGCGCATCTTGTCTTTTGCGGAGCCGTCATAAGGATATTGGTCTGTAATTCTTGTAAAAGCATCAGCATAATACTTTTCTGCCTGTCCATATCTAGCAAAGTTTTCAGGCTTATCAAACTCAATAGCCGGTATAAAAGTCTTCTTATCCGCTACATAAGCTTCTAAAAGATCTGTAGATTCGATCTCTTTGCCAAGTTCATTTTTCGATGTGGGTTTTAAAAACTTTTGGCCCTGATTTTTAAACAAGTCTTTTAAACTCATTTTGTGTGTACCTTATTGCTGATTTTCTAGCTCTTCTACTCTAAATTTAAATGATTGCGGTTGCTCAACATAAGAACCATTGATATAGTAAGCAAACTTAAAACCATACATATACCCTGGTTCTAATAATGACATATCATAATCAAAATAGCTCCCTGAGACATCATATGACATTCTTGTGTATGATGTTGCAGTGCCCGCAACTTGAGGCGACACAGAGCTTCCAGTGCCATATGGTAAGATCTCTGCATTGTCTGAAGCTCTGAAAATCTTGTAGTAGCCGTCTTCAATGGTGATACTATCTGGCATATTCTCAGTTGCTCTTGTATATACAGTTGGACACCAATCTCTTTCTCTGACATAAAGTCTCAGGGTTGGATTTTCATGAGTGTAGTATTTTGATTTTAGATTCGTTATGGTTGTTACATACTCGGGACTAGGATTAAAATTTGAAGCATTTAATAACTTAGGCGTAATACTGCCTGTATGCAACGTTGCTCCGTTTTCGGACCCAGAGTACCATACATCAAAAAGTGTCGTTAGAGGGCTAGCAGCGGCTGTTAGAGCGAAGGATGCAGTGTATATGCCGGTGTCTTCGTAGCCACCGGTGACAACTGTTCCTGCTACTAGGTCATGTTGTACAAGTTCTAGAGCATCGCCGGAAGGTTGTGATGAGCCTGAATAAATCTTTACATAAATAGGAGAGCCCTTAGAGTCGATTCCTGGTACATTCCTAAGCTGCCCTCTAAAATAATTATAGAAGAAAACTGTTTGTAAATTTTCTGACTCTGATGCCAGAGAGCTACTATAGAAAAACTCTCCTCTGTTATCTTTTGTGGATGAATCCCATCTTGCTTCGATGGCCGGCTTCTTGAAAAAGAACTCAGTGCCGCGGCTAAAGAATTTCTTAGTGTAAAATGATCTTTTTGCACCAGTTGGATTGTGAAGAACTGAACCAGTGGTGGTACCTGTTGCGGTGTCATGGCCGGCTGCTTGATCAAAGTATGCTTCCTGTGAGTCAATTAATTTGATGCCTAAGCCGTAGTTTGTATACCCGTCGGAAGATATCCATTCTTCTACAACCTCTGTAATGTTGACTTCTAGGTCTTCTGTACCCTTTTCTAAAGTTACCGTTGATATTGAAGCTGTTAAGTAATCTCCGCCAGGTGTTGTCCAGTTTGTGTCGCCGGCTGACTTCATCCAGTTCGACCCTTCTACATCCCTGGTGATATCTTGGTATTCTTCCATGTCCATTCCAAAACCTTCTTCCCAGGTTTTGCTTATTGGTAAAATTTCAAGGGTCATATTTCTAGGTACAGTCTGGCTATGTTTAGCATTGTATAAGCGTAAAAAGAAATCAACGCTACCGCTAGCTGGAACATTGTTGTTACTTCTATCTGTAACAATGTCGCTAATTGGAAATTCAACTAGGACTCTTGCTAACTCAGAAGTTTTTTCTGAGCCTGCTCCGTCGGCTGACGAAGAGGGCTGTATCGTTTGTCCGTAAATTGAAAAAACTTCTAGAACATCGGATTGCCCCATATTAGAGCCAGTACCGCGGTCAACCAGGTTGGCCTCAAAGGCGTTGGTGATTGTATTGTCTTTGTTGGCGAAATATTTTTTAATAGCCATTATTTAACAATGCCCCTAATATCGTCATTAATATATTTGATTTCATATATAACATTTTTTGGAATGATTATGTATCTGCCATCAGCAGAAATGTTTTGTTTTACGTTAAGTAATGTATCAGAGTACTCATCTCCGGTCTTTTGAAATACATCTAATTTAAAAGTGTCTACAACACCGTTGACATTATTTAGAACATTATATAATTTAGTAACATGGAACGGCTCTCCAATCTCTGGTGTGTTATCAAGATAGTCTTCTAGAGCAACGAAGCATCTTTGTAGTACTTCTCCTTTGTTTGCGCCCTCTTCAGACAAAACAGAGAAATCAATTCCTAAATTAATAACTCTTGCATCTAAAATATCAATTGTGTCACTTAACATTTTATACTTATTTAACCAAGTTTTTAAATTTTCTTTAATAGAATTATTAGCTTTTACAAGTGTGCCATCAAAATTTTCAGCAATTACGTATAAATTAAGGTTTCTTTTAAAGGAATCTTGGTCTAAAACAATATTACATCTTTTAATTGAACCAAACTTTGGATCCATTGAATAAGTTAGTGTTTTATAATCTTGTGCGGTAACTGCACGATTTTGTGAATAGAACGTGCCGTAAGCTCTGGCCTTTAGTTGATCTGTATTTCTATATTGTAAATCTCCTAAGATTGGAGTTTCATTAATAATATCAAGTGAGCCGCGGACATCAGAAACCTTAGTTGCGTCCAGGTCAAACTCGCTTGTAAAAAAGAAAGATGAATCTACCGGTATAGTTATTGCTCCAACAGGCGCATTAGAGTTTTCAGCGACATTAATTCTATAGACAATTTCTATAGTTGTATCGGTTGGGACAACACCAAACTTATCTGATGTTGTAAAGTTGTACGGATCAAAACTAGTATCAGTTATATAAGTCTTTCCTGTTTGATCAAGCAAAACTTTTGTAGGGTCAACAATCTCGTCGCTGGTTAAATCAGATTCTGATCCATATCCAAACTGCAAGAAAGTTCGACCGGGTTCACGGTCAACTGTAAATCTACGGGGAACAACAACTGGTTTTATAATTTTCGGAGCAGTTGTTCTTTGTGTTGTGTCAGGATTTTTAAACTCTTTGTATATAACATCTTGTGATAGGTAATCCACTTCAAAATATTCTTGGCCGTCGCTATCAGTAACCTGTATCACTTCTGATACATTCTCACCTTCAGTTAATTCTAGTCTTCTGAATTTTCTGTAGGATCCGACATCTATAAATTGACTTACTAACTCTCCAGAAATTACTTTACCATATGCCTTTACTGCGTAAAAAGTTGGGACGCCAGTAACAGAGTTCGTTCTAGCGACCACGATTTCATTATTTGGGTTGGCGAAATCAACGTCTTCAACTAAAATATATTTTGTTTGATCCTGCGAGGACATCGTAGATCCTCTTCTGAGAATTGGGTAGTAAGCCTCATCGGGAGCCGTTCCTGCTGTGTTGGCAGGAATTAAAACGTGGAATGCAACCTCGCCGGTACTAGACGGGGTTGATTCATATTTATAGCCTAGCTGTTTCGCGAGCTTTGCAATATTCTTGTATTCTATAGCGGTGTCAAGAAAGCTTTCGTTCGCTTGATAGTCCAAGTAAAAAGACATGATATCTCCAACATAGGCAACTGTATCAAGCATAAGAGCACCAAAAGAAGCTTCGTTAAAGTCTTTGAAAGTATCTGGATAATATCTTCTGGCATACTCCACTAGAGAATTTTTAATTGATTCAAAATCTCTTGCTGTGTACTTTATCGGAGTAAATGTCTTCTTGGGCATGAAAAAATCTCGCTATAAAATGTCTATTTTAACTAGTTTGAGTTAGAATTAATGATTAAAATATCTATTTGATTCAAAGGCTTTACAAAAAATTCAACTTTTACTTTTAAAAGCTGATCTGGCTCTCCCAAAGCAGAGTCACCCTCGGAGGTATTGATATCTAATACCTCTACGAAAGGCATGTATTTTTTTACTTGTAAAATTATTCTGTTTTTAATATTCGCTACCGTATTGCTAGAAAAATTTTCAAATAAGTAATGTTGTAACCCGACTCCAAACTCCGGGTCCATAACTTTTTCACCGGGATTGGTTAACATAAGGTTTTTTAAATTTTGTCTTACCGCTTCAATGATAGTCTTATTTAATTGATAAGAACCATCTACTCTGTCGGATTTTAATGGAAATTTTGGTGATATTCCGCTCATTGTTGTTTCCTCACAAATAAATATGTCTAAATATTATTTCTTTGTTTGATAATCCTCAGATTCAGGATCTTCGTTTTCTATATCTTCCTCTACAATATCTTCGCACTCTTGTGTATCTTTGCCAACCTTGTTTACTTGTTTGATGTGTTCTGCAAGATTTTCTGCGAAGTTTAGACCTAAATAAGATATGCCAAGAGGTGTAATTGGTATATTATTAAATCCTAACGGCGGGAATAGTGGAGGAGGTATTAATCCTAAAACAACTTTATTAATTTCGTTTGGATCAACTCCAAGCGCCAATGAAAGATATTTAGCTGTTACTACAGCGGGATCAATTGTTTCTGCTAGGCCCTTTACAATCATCGGGCCGGTTTGTAGAGCTAGCTTTTCAATTGCAGGCAGCGGATTGACTAATGTTGATTTTCTTCTGCTATTTTGTTTTTGTTTTTGGAATCCATCAGAATCTGGATCTGTATATTTATAATCGTCTCCAAGAATAGTTGCTTTAAATAATGAATTTAGAGTTTTCTTAGACTGTAAAAAGAATTTAGAGTTATCTATTGAGTCTGATTTTGGCATCACATTCATATAATCCAAAGTTAAAGTTCTTATTTCTTGTGGGTTGAAAAGATGTTTTGTTAAAAGCTCTACTTCTGGTTTCTTTTTTAGTTCTTCGAAAAGCTTAGCTTTATAGTTGTCTTCATAATTCTTATCAAAGAACCCTAGAAGATCAGGTAATCCTTCATAAGAATCAAGAATTTGCTTCGCCCTGAACGTTTTTAGTGGTGTGTTAATATGCGAAGTAAAACTTGCACCTGTTAATGACTCTAACTCTTCGTTATTTAAAATAATATTATATAAATAATCTGACAAATCATTAACATATCCTGTTTGGAACACTGGTTGTGCTAAGTCTGGGGAGTTTATGCTAGAGAAGCCTGTATATAAACCTTTGTCCTTGTTGTTGTGGAACACGGCGTTCATCTCTTCCCAGGGCATTTCATGCTGTGCAATTGTAAATAACATATGATCATCAACGGCTTTTACAGTCGCGCCGTCGTTTTTGAGATTTGTAGCATATTCAAATGCAATTGTAAATTCGGATAAATCTTTTGGCCGGATTGTTCTAACTATTCTTACATCTTCTGACCTTGCACTGACACTTTTGCCAAATAGGTCGCGGTAAAGGTCGGATGTGCCGATCTGTTCAACAAATCCTTGTTGTGTAGTATCTTGAAATAAGTCTGCCAACACTTCATAAATTGGTTTTTCGTTGGAGAACTTACCTGATTTTAATCTATTAGATTCTACAGGCTCCGAAGGTGTTTTATATACCAGTCGCATTCCTAATGAGAAGTTTAATTTTATTTCTTCCCCATGATCATTAGGGTCATTAATTAAAATATAGTTGTTAAACCTTTCAAATATTGCTTCATCGACTCCAAATAGGTTTTTTAGTTCTTGAATTTTTATCTCGCTTTTATTTTCAAACCCTATATGGATTGCCCTCTGTAATAAAATAATCTTTTCTAATTCTTTTAAAGATAATATCTCTAATTTTTTATTAACTTTAAGAGCATGTAAAGTTTCTGATGCTTTTCTCGAACTTAAATCATTAACATCAGCTTGATTTTCATAGATTTGTGCCGAATCTAACAAGAACATTTCTGGTAAAAAGAAGTGTCTTGTCGAGCTTGCGTTTCCATATTCTATTTTTACATATTTCTCTAGAAAGAAAGTACCAGCTTGGCTATCGTTTTCATATGATGTAAGATTATTATGATAATCTTTGTCCAATACAACGTTAGGCATAAAACTATATTCTTTTGTTTCTGCTAATAGTTGGCCGGAATCGGCTATAGTTGCTAGAGATGCAATATTGATGTTTACTCCAGGTATGGTTGATCCGCCAATAAAACCATCTACTTCATTAGTATCACTTGTTACATTTACCTGCGATGTCGCTAGCCTATATAGCTCACCTGGGCTATCCAAAACCGTATTTGATCCCAAGTAGAAGTTTAAGAAGCCCTCAAGGCCTGCTGGCTGTGCAGAATCAAATGTTAATTCTTCTACTATTAATCCTTCTAATACTTCAATTGTTTCTACAATCATGCTCTTGCACATGTATTCTAATGCTGTATAATTATTAAGATTTTCTTCTGTAAGAAAAAGGTCTGTATTTTCTGGATCAAACGGATCTGGAATATCAATATTTAAATCAATTTGATCTTGGTAGAAACTAACAATCGTATCGTATACTGAATCTCTCATGTCTTGCGCGAAAGTACTCAGAAACAAATCGGTGTTTTCTAATGAAGACCTTACAACCGAGTCTGTCATTAGTGAATCATATATCTTTGAATCAGTTAGTGCTATTAGATTATTCATGCAATATTCTATGAATCCTAGCTTTATAAGATTCATGATTCCTGCCTCTAGCATTGATTCTTTGAGAGGATTTAACTCATCGGGTCCGCGGTCTTGACAACTCTTAAATTGAAAATTTTCTTTTACAATCTGCTTTGTTCTCTCCACGTTGATTAAATCTAAGGTGTCTAGTACACCTGATGATCCTTCTGGTAAACATTTATTAGCAAGTAATGTGTTTGGATCTTCTGGAGTTAGGTCCAAAGACTTAAAGTTTTCCGTGTCTAATATAGGACTTTGTTTGAAAGAATTGAATCCGCCAGCTATGGCCATAACAAAGCTTTTCTCATATTGAGAGATTAGATAGTTATCTAAATGATAAATATACTGATCTAATTTCGCCTGTTGAAATGCATTTCCTGAAAGATACGAACTATTCAAAATACCAGCGACCTCACTTTTTAATTTCTTAGAAAGTAGTTTTGAAAAAAGTAGTGCCTTAAACGATTTAAAAGTATTCTTTGAAGCAATAGATAAAAAATCTACATCTTGTAAAACTTTACCCTGTGGGTATACAGTTTCGAACAAACTTTTACCATCAAAATCATCAGTTAAAGTATTTTTTATAAGAGAGAAC
>TARA_R100001163_G_scaffold15094_2_pt1 | contig 10067 bp, 10 predicted proteins | sample TARA_R100001163 | Tara Oceans TARA_R100001163 (sample SAMEA2621285) | marine metagenome | biome: marine biome (ENVO:00000447); feature: deep chlorophyll maximum layer (ENVO:xxxxxxxx); material: "saline water (ENVO:00002010), including plankton (ENVO:xxxxxxxx)" | depth 120 m
TACATTTTCCATATCGGGGTGAATGTTTTCGATGAGTGTACCCTCGTTGGTATCGGTCATCTTGTGTTGACGGTCAAGCGTCATAATGTCGTCGTGTAGTGCGCTGGAAATTTGGTGTGGGAGTTGAAGTTCACCTTTGAGCATACGCCAAGCGAGGTTCATTGGTTCACCAGTTTGAATAAGTGCCGACGCTTCGGGGGGAAGTGGAGGATAACCAGCACCACCGTAGTAATTTCCTCCCCAAACATACATACCGTTTCCAATATGAAGGGGTGCTTTTACTTCTTTTTCCCTTTCTTCTTCTTTTTGCTGTGCTTGTTGTGCTTGTTGTGCTTCAAATTGTTGAAATTGTTGTCGCAACTTACTTTGCGGCATAGCAATAAGCGGATTGGTGAAATCATCAGCGTATGGACTTAATGCTTGAACTCGTTGTTCTGCATCTGCTTGCTTCATGCTTCGACCAAGCCCTTGCGCTTGCATTTCCTCAAAGTCAATAGGTTGCATAAAATCACCTTCAAAATGGCGTTTATCTGCTTGACTTTGAATAATATTTTTATTACGCTGTTGTTGTGAAATACCCTGCCTTTGTCCCGCCGGAGGTGAATCACCGGAATAATCTCGATGATACTCTTCTTCGGTGAAAAGAGGGTAATGCTCGTGTGAGAATAAATTTGAAACATGGGTGACTGGAATTGTTTGCCTGTTTCCTGCTCCTATGTTTCGACCTGCTACGGTCACTATGTGGGCTTTCGGGTCATCGAACTTTTCGTCATGGTCGTGCCCTACGGCGAACACAGGATGATACCCTGTGTGCATTTCCCCTCTATCACTTTCAACTTGACTTTCTATTGGCTCATCAGTTGTTAGCAAAGGGAAAGTTAGGCCCGGAAAATTATCGGGGTCGGTATTATTCGGTGCCCGCTGTTTTTCATTCATTTGTGATAGTAAGTCGGGATGTTTTTGTAGAATTAAATCCAAATACGCCATTGCGAGGTCGTGTGGTGTCAATCCTTCTGCACCTTTTGGCATTTCTTGACCTTGTTTGTACCGTTTATTAAAACGGTCGTGGTAATGCCCTATGTCACGGTTTCCAACATGTGTTTTTGTTTTCTTTGCGTGTTCAATAATTGATTTTTTATCAAGACCTTCAAATCCACCAGCCCATGACCACGCTTTAAGCATCTGCCACGACATATCCATCGGTTCACCTGTGGTGATTTGCGAGCCATGTTTGGCTTTTTCGGCCATTTGTTGACCTCTTTGTTCCATTGAGGCTTGTGCTTGACGGTTTTTTTCAGCCATCTTTTCTCCTGCTTCTTGCGGAGCACCGGCTACTCGTTCTGCGGCGGCATCTTTTATTTTATCAGTAAAAGAACTTGTTGCGGCTTCTTTCGCCGCTTTCTTTCCAGCGGCACCAGCCGCCATACGACCACCTGCCATTGCCGCTGTAGTACCAACGGTAGCGGTAGTAGCGGCACCTCCGCTTGTCAATCCAGCAAGTAGTGGAGCAAGAAACGCCGCTTTACGAATAGCAACTCGCCCCCTCATAGTCCTGCCATGTGTCGTTATGTCTTTAAGTTAATTGACCATGAGATAAACATGGCGGGGGTTGCGGTACGCAAGGCTGATGACCCCTCATTGCAAGATGAGTTAGAACAAAGGTACGCCCAACTACCACCGGAGTTTTTACCCACTGCACAACAAATTCAAGACACCATTAGTGATACTGGTATCGCAAGAACACCTCAAGAGTTTGAGCAAACTGAACCCTTGGGTGGTAGAAACGAAAGAGCAAGACAAGGTTATACAGCAAAAAGATACCTTAATCGTTTAGCCACGGAAGGTGCTCTTGCAGAAGGCCTTGTGCGAAGAAAATTTCCATTACTCGATGAATATAATGTCGATGCGACAAAATTACCTGTGTTGAGAGATTACACTTCCCGTCAAACTACTCTACCCGAACATGATTTGAGTATGCAAACCGAAGGCCAACACTTCGATGAGCATGGAAACATACTACCCGGTGCTATTCCTCCTGTAAATGCAGTTAAAAGATTAGGCGCACCCGACATAAAACACATTGGAAGTGCAGGTAATTTTGGACTAAAACCTGTGAAGGACGCAAGAGTAAATTTTGAATGGGAAAGAAACATTCCAACTTATCATGAATCTCCGATTGATTTAGCACGACGACCCATATTTCCTGTTAAAAACGCCGGTTTTGTTTCACCAATCAATGCACTGGATGTAAGACAGGCGGAAGCGGGTAATACAGACCCAAGAAACCCAACCGGGTTAGTTGGAATAAGAGGTTTTGGTGCTCCTTCGGACAAGGCATTTTCTCGTAGAGACATAAGTGAGGGTAGAGAAGGAATTTACACAGCACCGATACCGCCCGAAAGACTTGTTGGAATACACCGTAAAGGTGGTCTTAAAGAAAAGGATTTAAGTCAAAACATACTTACTTCTGTTTTTGATGATGAAAATATAGCACAGCAAATCAATTTACCCGATAATATTCCAAAAAGAGATTTCATACTCAACGAAATGAGGTTGGCTGATTTAAATAATGATTCTAACCAATTTGCAATAGAAATGGACAATTTGTATGAATTAGGCGAAATAAGTGAAGAAGAGCGTAATGCCGTTTTTGGTGCCTTTTGGGAAGGTCAAAAATTACAAAGAAAACGAAATCGTGAAGAATTACCCGAAGAATGGAGTCAAGGCTCGTTTGGATTTAACAATCCTACTTTAACACCCGAAGAAAAGAAACAATACGAGCGTCAAATAATGGAAATATTAAGTCAAACTCATGCAGGAAGAAGAGCCGGTCCAGTGGGAATACAGGACATACAAGATTACTTGCGACGGAGGCACAGCCCTGTGCTTAACCCTCGTGGTGTGAAGAAAGCGTTGCCTCGTCATTGGTCAAAGGATTTTGATACGGTAGAAGAAGCAATGCGAGAGGCACAAGCGGCAAGAATGGCATCAAAACAAGAGTTGGGTAATATAGAAAACATTCCAATCACGCCGGGAACACTTGAATGGGAATTGGGGCTGACAAGAGATGGGAAAGCGAGAAGTTTAATTCCCGGTGTGAGTGCTGGAAGAGTGATTGACCAAGGTTTAGTTGACCAAGGTGGTGCATTTGCTTATCCTGCCCTTCGCCAATCATTTTTTCCTTCATTACATCCCGAAGTTATGGGAAGAAGAGCAGGTGTTCCATTAGGAATAAATAGAGAAAGGGATAGTCAAAACATGTTGATGTTCACAACCGAAAAACCAATGCTACATGCTACCCAAGATGAAGGTAGAGAGCAAACAGAAGCGTTTTACCCCGGAGGGTTTGACCCTGCACAAACTTATTTACTTTCCGACCCAACAAAGACATTTCGTAGGAATGATTTAGAAGAAGCAAATAGAGCATTTTTGGGAAGAAATGAAAGTAATTACGCAGAAGGTACGGAAGGAGCAGATACTCCTGTTGGTAGAATTATTGCTCCGATGAGTAATCTTGTGAGTGATACACAAAATCCACTTACTGTACAACCATGGGGGCGACCTCAAACTGTTGAAGATGTATTCCAGTTAAGCGAACCAATGGACATCGCTATGCGGTTGCTTAAAGAGCGTGTAAGCCCCGAAGCCAAGCGTCACAAGTTGGAGTACGACAAAAAGTACGAGTCCAGCCCGGAGCGTGTGAAGTATCGAGAGGAACTTAACCGTGAACGCCGACGCCGTGGAATCTATGGAAGCCACGACCATAAGGACATTAGCCACACCGAGGGTGGTAAATTGACCCTTGAAGGCGAGCATGAAAACAGGGCACGGCACTTCAAAGACAAGGGAACCCTTCGACATGAGTAAGTATTCACTTACCTCACTTATGTCAAAAGTCATGTCACCTAAAATGACCATAACTTATGTCACTTCATTCATAGGTCTTACTCTCAATATAATAAGTAAGTATAGGAGTAGTAAATAATGACACAAACTCGTATAGTCAAAAATTGTGAGTGAAGTTTTGACACAAGTGACACAAGCGAAAATGTTATAATGACCACGATGGTGACCACGGGTGAGGACAATGCAACAAGGTAGCGACACATCCGAAGCCGAAATCCGTCTTATGGGCCTAATTCTTGCACAATCAGCACTCGTTGGTTTAGCAATTGGTTTGTTTGACGCTGATATGTGGTTGAACACAGAAGACCCACTGGTGAACGGGTTCACATACGCAATGGCGGCATTTTTCGTCCAAGGTATTGCGTATTACTTCTTCAAGATGTTCTTTGAACGAAACATGCAGGAACGAGTTAGAATGCAGAACATTGAGCGAGAGCGTCAAGGCCGATACCGCAGTATGCAGTACAGTTTCGATAATCGAAGAGCCGAAATGGAACTTCGTATGCAAGAGGCACAGTTAGAGGCTGAAATGCGTTGGATGGAGCAAAATCCCGGCAAAATGCCTCCTTCATGGGGTGTACCGGGTGGTTCTCCCTCACTTGTACAACAACAAGAAAACATGTTGACTAAGAATCCACCGAGCCATTCAGCGAATTTGAAGAATCCTGTCAATCTTGGAATAAAGGAAGAAGTTCCTCTCACTAAAGATGGAAAACCCGATAAGCGATTCAAGAAAGAGTAAGCGGTGATGACTTGGGTCGCATTTTCAAAACACCTACTGATGATTCGACCGAAGCCACGCTTCGTGCAATGCACACACAAAACACGCTTGACAACTATTATGAAAGAGGTGTAGGGTGGCTACGCACATTTTTATTCAGTAGTTCTGCTGTACTCATTACCAGTTTTTGGGAAATGAAGACAGGGGAATCAGCATGGGAAAACACGGTGGAATGGGTATGGACAAAGATACAAAATTTAGCAGATTGGTTATGGGGGTTCGTAGATGGTTGAGCCAGCAAGCACAGCGGTCGTTGGAGCGATGGTTTGGGGAAAAGCCGCCTTCAACGCATGGAAGCCACGCAAAGTCGGCATTTACGGCGCAGGATTGACTGGTAAAACCACACTGGACAGGTACATGACAACTCCGGGTGAAATGGAAGACATACCCGAAGAAGAGCGTACTACACACTTCAAAATGCTTGGTAGGTTCGTACTACCGAAACCAACACGCAAAAGAATATCTTGGAAAGGGGAAAAGCGTGTTGTCTTTTCCGCTGATGTAGGTGGTCAAGAGCGTTTTTGGAATTTATGGATTGATGACATGGTAAATCGACAAGTCGAATGTATTGTGTATATGTTTGACGATAGAGCAATAAAAGGTGGAGAAGAAGCATTACAGCAAATTGCTGGCTTCAAATATCTTGTTGACGCCATTGTACACCGACAATATCGCTACAGGAATTTCAAAAGTAGATGGAAGGGTAAAAAATACGCTCCTAAGTTAATCATGCTTGTAGCGAACAAAGCAGATAGGTTCTTTGATGAAACTGCCATGATGTTGTGGCAACAGGAAAGAATCGGTGAGCACAAAATTTTTGATGCCTTCCGTGACGACCTTATTCGCTTACAAAAAGCAGGTGTTCCTACACGGAGAAGTTTCATGGCCACACGAATTGGGTGGAATGTAGAGCCAACATTGATTTCCCTTCTAACAGCATAGGTGATAAATATGACAAAAACGACGATAGCATCAGTAGGAAAAGCAAGTAATAGTGTTCGCACTGTCATCCCGATGTGGATTGCAGAATTGATGAAGTTAGGTAAAGGTGACAAACTTGACTGGACATTGATGTGGGATAAAGATACTCAAAAGCACATCATTGAAGTAAAAAAGGTGGAATAATATGATAAATTTTAATCGACAACCGCAACAGCGTTTAGGTGACGCAAACGAAGCACACTTGTACGCTTTGGCACAACAGGGCAATATGGGTTTAACCCACGCCGCACTTATGGAACAAGCGTCTGCACAACAGCAGATGCAGAATGTGGCGGAGCAAAAGAACTTACAAGTACCAAAGGTGAACTTTTACCCCTCTCGACACCCCGACCCGAATAAGGCTCGTCGTAAAGACATAAAACAGGCATACAAGTTGCTAATGCCATCAAAGCGTAGCATTTTCAATCCTGTGAGGTGGTTATTTGGTAGAAAGCATAGGTATGACAAGCAAACCAATGTATGTGTTGTGGATGGGTGTGATTGTGCTCAACTGATTCAACACGACAATCTTTATGCAAAAATAACCGATGAAGATACAGGTAGAAACCTTTGGGAAATGTATTGGAGAAATCCCGTCACCGGAGAAGCAGAAGCATTCATCGCTAAGGATAAGGTCACAAATGGAAGAAAGATGAGAGGAACATATTGTCCCGAACATCTACATCTGTATCACCTGTTGTGTAAGTGGGAAGCAGAAGACGAAAAGGTAAGAGAGGCTAATCCTCGACGCCTTCGTGACCAAGTAAAGCGTGGAGTGTCCATTGTGACAGTACCAGTTTCAGCAGTGGCAAAGAAAGACCCTACACCTACAATGTTGAAAAAATACGAGCCTTTCTTCGCAGAACTTGACAAAGACTCTCGCAAAACAAAAGGTATCAATGTGTGGCATATTGAAAATCCAATTACAGGACAAAATGACATTACTACCGTATCATTCGATTTGCGTATTTTTGAGCACGAGTTGGCTATGGAGAATCAACCTACAGCCGCTTTTCAAAATATGATGGGCGTGCAAAACACTCTTGAACAAGAACCGCTTGGGGGAAATGAGTGAGATGTTGGGACTCGGTAGTAATAATCAAGCGCCAATGAATAACGGTGCGTTAAACTTAGGCGTTTCATCACAACAACCAATGCAACAAGGATGGGGTGCACAACCACAACAACCAGCGTTTGGGCAAATGGCACAGAATCCATTTATCCAAGGTATGACAGGTGGTGCTTCTGCACAGTGGGGTCAACAACCAGTTGCTCCACCAAGTGAAATTGAAATGCAAATTATGTTGCTACGAGGTATTGTACCGCTTGACAGATTTATGGCCAGCCCACAAATGGGCACGCTTATTCAATTACTAAACAATCTTGTAAGTTTTAGTGTCCTTGAAGTTATGAAAAATGCAGTGTTCACCGAAGACGGCGACGGCAACCTCAAAATGGATATTACCAAACTACCTTCGCACCTTCAAACTATGAGTGCTGAAAATATCAAGGCAGACTTCAATTCACTACAAAGCACTGCACAGCAAAACATTACTGCGGCAGAAAACGGACAACAGCAAATTGCTATGATGGCTCAACAATCGCTTATGGGTGGTGCGCTTACGGCGGCACTCGCTGATGAAGGAATGATGGAAAAAATGGGTACAGGTGTAGGTAATGTTGCACGAGGACTTATCTTTGGGAGGCAGTAAGCATGGATAAATACACAGGGCAGTTCACACAATCTTTTGCGGCTACAACACTGGATGTATTGAATCCAAATCGAAGTGTCATTGTTGACATGATTATGGTACAAATACTTGCGGCTATTGTTGTGCTCTCTATGCTTTTGGTATTCAAAGGCGGAGAAATTGGGCAACAAAACGCTTCATACCTACTCGTTGGACTATTCGCTACTGTTTTGTTCTTGAGTGCTGTCTATTCTCGTATCACGAGAGGCTGATGGCCATTTTCTCAAAGGGCAACTTGAACTGATAAGTGAAGCCTTTACTTTTACAGAACAGCCGCACATATCACACCTTCTTCCACCGTATGGACAATTGTCGCAAATACGAATGCGTTCATCTCGTAAAACAATGGGTGCGTAGCGGCCTGTGACACCATCCAGTAAAGCGTTTGTTAGGCTTTTCATGGTATCAAATGTTAAGGGTATTTTTGCTATCCTTGGTCGCCTCGGCATGGTCCCACCAATTTTGTTTAATTCGCAATTGTTTTTAGTGTGTGCTACTTAACACCGCCATGGCGGGGGAGCGGGTGACCAAGCGTTCGTGCTCTTTCTGCACTCATGAAGACCGTGATTCACTTGAAGAGCAAATGCTTCAAGGATTCATTTCTGCCAAACAACTTGACAAGGATATGGGGTGGAGAAGCAACACGGCAGACCGCCATTTCCGCAACCATATGGGCGAATACCATATGGCATCTAACACCGATTGTGCACTTTGTACTACTCCAATGCGAGGTGAGTATGAAAAAGCGTATTTTGAAGATGGTAGTGTAAGTGAAGCCATTTCTCAAGAACTCGGTATTTCCGAAGACAATGTGTACCATCACATGAGGCATCATTTCCAACCACTTGTACAGAAATCAGCGGCTATGGAAGTGGCACTTGTGGCTGGCCAAGAAATCAATTTACTTCGCTCAAATGCAGAAAGATTAAATCATAAACTTAGTGAACTGCTGGATGAGGGTACTGTTCATGAAGACGGGTTTGTGCGAGATGCCGTTTCGCTTCACAAAGAAGTTCGTGAAACAGTCAAAGACCTCCTTCGCTTCCAAGACCAATGGGGAGCAAAGAGTGACGGTCAACAAGTCAATCAAACATTCAACATTCTACAGGTTGAGTTGGGCAAAGAAAGCCCCGAAACTTGGATGAGAATTAAGAAGCAACTTCAAGAAAATGCGGGGGTCTAAACATGCCAATGATGGGTAGAGGTTCGGACACTCGTATGTACTCACCACGCAGTGAGTCCGACAAAATGTATTCGTCGGCAAATGAGGATGAAAATAAATACAATCCTACATCACCCGAATACAACGAGAAAAAGCGTGATGAAAAGAAGCGCAAGGAAGAGGAAAAGAAGGCACAGCGTTCTAAAATCAAGCACATTAAAATCCGTGCGACTCAAGGTTTGGGTGGTAAGGAAGACCCAGTTGCTCTCGATGACAGCAACAAGCGGGATGAGGAAAGAGAAATCAGTCTTCAAGGTGGACCTGCTGGTAGTCGTGGACATATGCTTGACCTTGCTACAGGTGCAAAGTCCGGTACAGGTTCAGCCATGAGTCCCGGCCTTCCTATCGCCATGAGTGAACCAATGGAGGATGCTTGGAGTAGTCTATTGAAGGCAGACTCTCCACACGAACATGATGTTGGTGACGGTACGAGTAAAGAGCAACAAAGATACTTTGACGAAGAAGTAAGGCCCGATGTGATGAACCCCGATACTCCAAGACCGTATGCGCTGATGGACAACAAGAGATTAGAAGAAAAAATGCAAAGGATGGTCAATGGACTTGAGCCACTTGATGAGGAATTGGCTAATGAGCGCAACTACCGAATGGTTGAAAACGACATTAATGGACAAGGTAGTGTTGTTTCCGACGCAGGGCATGACCCTACTTTCCAAGATTTACACAGAAGTGAACCAATGGACGATGCTTGGAGTTCGCTACTCAAGCGTGAAACACCAACCAGCATAGAAGGGCGACGAAGGCGAGAGGCTCGACAACAATTCCGACCATCAACAGGTCAATTCAAAACACCACCGGGTGGTATGAGCGGTGGAGCGGGTGCGACCATGCGCCGTTTCAAAGCACACATGCGTGGTATCAAAGGTGGAAAGAAAACAGGGTTGATGAAACCTCACTTGTCGGTTGAAATGAGTCACCGTGGTATTCAAACAAAGCAACCACTTTCCAAAGACCCACAAAAATACACAGCATATCGAGGACAATCCGAGGCTCGTAAAATCTTGGGTGGTGCACGCACCACATTTTCACCACACGCTCGATACGGTGCTCGTTCCAACATTGCTGGTAAAACAGGTGGAGGTCGTCTTAGCGGCCTCTTGCCTAACCAAAGAGGACTGATGGCCCGACCATCTCTTCGTCGTATGCGTGTTCGACGCCCTCGTATGCCTCGTATGAGTGCTCCAATGCCACCTACTCCACCCGGTATGCCGTCAATGCAATCGAGTGTACCAAGTATGCCAGCGCAATCTTCAACCATTATGATGAGTGAAGATACATACCGCAGTGAACTTCTCAAAGCACGCAACAGCCTACACCGAATTGAATTGTTAAATTTGATGCGAAGGCTCATTCAAGCCAAAGAGCGTGAGGCTAAAATCAAAAAGAACATGACCGCTACAGATTCAGC
>TARA_R100001163_G_scaffold65811_1_pt1 | contig 10060 bp, 13 predicted proteins | sample TARA_R100001163 | Tara Oceans TARA_R100001163 (sample SAMEA2621285) | marine metagenome | biome: marine biome (ENVO:00000447); feature: deep chlorophyll maximum layer (ENVO:xxxxxxxx); material: "saline water (ENVO:00002010), including plankton (ENVO:xxxxxxxx)" | depth 120 m
GAAGATATGAAAAAGGTATTCCCAACATTAGGTAATGATTGGGGAATTTATATGCCTGAAGTTAAATATCTATCACCTGAACCACTAGTTAATTATGAAGATTTATCTCTAACTAAATATGATAATGTATATTTTGTAGGTGACGCTTTATCAGCAAGAGGTATTACAGTATCAGGAGCACAAGGAACTTATGTGGCTGAATCAATCCTATAATATTTATAATAAAATAAAATGGCAAAAATAGTTCTCTTAAGTTGTACTAAAGCTAAGCTAGACAAACCATCCGCAGCTCAGGATTTATACTCACCATCACCTATGTTTCAAAAAACAAAGGCATATGGTAAGTCTCTTAAACCTGATAAAATGTATATTTTATCTGCAAAACATCACCTAGTACCCCTAGATAAACAGTTAGAGCCATACGATATGACTCTTAAAGACTTTAAAAAAGCAGAAAAAGAACAATGGGGTAAAACAGTTATATCTCAAATGAATGATAGGGGAATTAAACCTGAATCTGATACTTTTATATTCTTGGCAGGAAGTGAATATATTAAACCTCTAAAAGACCACATTCCTGAAGAAAATATTATGACTCCTATGGATGGAAAACGTATGGGTGAAAGATTAAGTTGGTTAAATTCACAAATAAAACAACTTAAAGAAGTATTTATAAAACTTAAAAAACGCATCTATGAAATTCTCAAATAATATACCAGAAAGAATAACTCAGTATCTTAATGATATTGAAGATTATGGAAGTGATAAAGTTTACACTCCTGAGTATACTGCATTATGTGAGACAACTTTATCAGGAATTAAACCTCTAATACTAGAATCACTTAATCCAATGTTGATTTTAGAAAATTATAAAAAAAATCTTTCGGAAGAGCAAAAAGCAATAATGGATGATTTTATTCTTTATATAGAAAACATCTAAACATCAGTTTGGCTTCTTAATATTTTTTACTTATATTCATATAAAAATAAGAGTTATATGAAAAAAGAAAAAATTTATGAGTATAAAAAAATAAAGGTGAATGAAGCTATTCATCATTTATTTAGAGAAACAGGTAATAAAAATTGGTTACATCACAACCCAGAAGGACCAGCAATTGAGCCTGTTAATTCAGACAATAAGTCAGTTAAAAAAGAATATTATCTTTTTGGAATACAAAAAACTCATGAAGAGTTTAAAGAATATCAACAAAGCAGAGAAGGATTACCTTGGTATAAGAATCCATCAATGAAAGCTGTAACAAGATTTTAAGATATGAAAATAGGTTTTTGCGGTACAATGAGTGTTGGTAAAACAACACTTGTAAATACATTAAAAAAGTTCATTGAATTTGAAGAATACAAATTTAAAACTGAACGATCTAAATATCTAAGAGATTTAGGTATTCCTTTAAATACAGATTCAACAATTAAAGGTCAAACAGTATTTTTAGCTGAAAGAGCAGCTGAATTAATGAATGAAAAAATCATAACAGATAGAACAGTTATAGATGTTATGGCTTTTACTAATTTAGCTCAATCAATATCTCACATTCAAGCTGATGATTTTAACCAACATGCAGCTAATTTAATAGCAGAATACGATTATATATTTTATGTTTCACCTGAAGGAGTTGAAATTGAAAATAATGGGGTTAGAGAAACTAATGCTGAATATAGAGACTTGGTTGATTTTTCAATTAAAAACTTTTTAAATAGATATAATCATAGGATAAAGAATTTAGTTGAGATTAAGGGTAGTAATGAGGAACGTGTTAAATTAGTGCGAGAGGCACTAAACATCTAATATTTATATAAAAATATTATAATGAAAAAATTTGAACTTAAAGAAACAATCAAAGCCGAAATTAAATCAATACTATCAGAAGATAGAAAAGCTAAAGAATATATTCAAGAACTTCCTCCTGATGAACAAAAAGCTGAAATTAAAAGAATGTATGGTGATGATTATGTGAATGAAGACTCATTTGAAGGTATGACTCCTGAAGACATTAAACTTTATCAAGATGTTCAACGTCTAAAACATACCGGAAGAACATTAGATGATGAAAGAGAAGCAGCAGAAAGAAAAAAGAAAAAGAAAGAGGAAGAATACATAGACTATGGTAGTATAAAAAAACTAAGGGGATGGGATTTAAAAGAAGCTGAAGAATCTGATTTAGATAAAGTTAAAGCTGAAATTAAAAAACATCTAGCAATGTATCAAGACGCTGAAGGAGATATGGCTAAAAAATCAGCAGTTGAAATGCTTAAAAAACTAAATGTTGAGAAAAAAAGACTTGAAGCTGAAGAAATTGAAAAAGCATCTAGTATAGGTATGGGTCAAGAATTAGATTACGACTCTGAAGATTAAATTATAATATATGGGAAATCTTTTTAAAGATATAAAAACTATTTTTATATTAGTTCTTGCTGTCGCTCTTATTTTAAGCTTTTTATTTAGACCTACAGTTCCTATTGAAACGTATGAAACTGAAATAAACACCTTAAAGGAACAAAATAAGAGATTACTACTATCAAATGATAGTATAAATAAAATAAATCAAAAGTTACAAGATGAAATTACTGTGATATTATATGCAATAGATAGTACAAAAGTTATATTAAAAGAAACAGAAGAAAAACTTACAGAATTAGAAAACAAAAGAAATGAAGTATCCACTATCGTTAATAATATGGATAGCGATGCTATTACCAATTCATTCTCAGACTATCTCAAGAGGAGAAATACAGGAAATCGTTAATTCAAACGGTGATACTTTGGTAATAATGCATCTTGAAGACGCTAGAATCATTTTAAATGATTTGCTAGAGTATGAAATTGCTGACAGTTTATTAACAGTTTATAAAGAAAAAGATAGTTTAAATGCTAATACTATTTCATTACAAAAAGATGTTATATTTAAATTAGTTGAAAAATCTGAGAATCAACAATACCAAATAGAAAATTTTCAAGAAGTTTTAGACAATAAGAATGCTGAATTAAATATGAGGGAAGACACTATTAAACAGCAGAAAAAAGAAATTCGAAAACAAAAGCTACTTAAGTTGGCTGGGTTCACAACTTCTATTATATTACCAATATTAACATTAATAGCAGTATTATAAATGAGTGATATAAAGCAGGTCATAAGACAAGAATACCTAAAATGTGCATCAGATCCAGTACATTTTATGAAGAAATACTGTTTTATTCAACATCCACAAAGAGGTAGAATACAGTTTGCTTTATTTCCATTTCAAGAAAAAGTATTAAATTTATTTCAAGAAAATCCTTACTCGATGGTTCTAAAAGCTAGACAGTTAGGTATATCTACTCTAGTAGCAGGTTTTAGTTTATGGTTAATGATATTCCATAAGGATAAAAACATACTCTGTATAGCAACAAAACAAGACACAGCCAAAAACATGGTTACAAAGGTAAAATTTATGTACGAAAATTTACCATCTTGGCTTAAAATAGATGCAGACGAAAATAATAAATTAAATTTAAGATTAAAAAACGGTTCACAAATTAAAGCAACATCAGCAGCTTCAGATGCAGGTAGATCAGAAGCAGTAAGTTTACTGTTAATAGATGAGGCAGCATTTATTGAAAATATAGGTGAGATATGGGCATCAGCTCAACAAACCCTAGCTACTGGTGGTGGTTGTATTGCATTAAGTACACCTTATGGTACTGGAAATTGGTTTCATCAAACATGGGTAAGAGCAGAAAATAAAGAAAATGATTTCTTACCAATAAAACTCCCATGGTGGGTTCATCCTGAACGTGATCAAGCATGGAGAGATAGACAAGATGAATTACTAGGTGATCCTAGAATGGCAGCACAAGAGTGTGATTGTGATTTTAGCACTTCTGGTGATATTGTATTCTATCCTGAATATATAGAATTTTATGAAAAAACATATATTAAAGAACCTCTCGAACGTAGGGGAACTGATCGTAATTTGTGGGTATGGGAACCATGTGACTATTCAAGAACTTATATGGTTTTGGCTGATGTGGCTCGTGGAGATGGGAAAGACCATTCTGCGTTTCATATTATTGATGTGGAAAACAATGTGCAAGTGGCTGAATATAAAGGTCAATTAGGTACAAAAGAATATGGACATTTACTAGTAGGTATAGCTACAGAATATAATGAGGCATTACTTGTAATAGAAAACAATAGTATAGGTTGGTCTACAATACAAACAGTAATAGACAGAGGTTATACTAATCTCTATTACTCACCTAAGAGTGGAGAAGTAAGAGCTGATTCGTATTTTGAACAATATATGGATACATCAAAAATGACACCAGGGTTTACAATGTCATCAAGAACAAGACCTATGGTTATAAGTAAATTTCAAGAGTCATTATCTGATAAAGGTGTTACATTTCAAAGTAAAAGATTACTAGAAGAAATGAGAACATTTATTTGGAAAAATGGTAGACCAGAAGCACAACAAGGTTATAACGATGATTTAGTAATGAGTTTTGCGATGGGCCAATATATGAGAGATACAGCATTTAAATATAAACAACATGGAATGGATTTAACAAAAAATATGTTAAATAATATATCTTCTACAAAACCAAAGCATGTAGGAGCATATTCTCCATCCACAAATAGTAACCCATTTAAAATAGATAACCCATACTCCGGTGGAGAAGAGGACATTAGATGGCTTCTGTAATATTTATAATAATATAAGGATATAACAAAATGGCAGACACAAGATTATTTTCAAGATTAAAAAGGTTATTCTCAACAGACGTTATAATACGTAATCAAGGTGGAGACCAATTAAGGGTTGTAGATATAAACAAGATACAACAATCCGGTGAGTATGAAAACAACTCATTAGTAGATAGATTTAATAGGTTATATTCAACATCACCTACATCTTTATATGGTTATCAAAGTAACTTCAATTATCAAACATTAAGACCACAATTATATTCAGAATATGATTCTATGGATACAGATGCTATTATAGCTTCTGCCTTAGATATTATAGCTGATGAAAGTACACTTAAAAATGATATGGGAGAAGTACTTCAAATTAGAAGTTCTGATGAAAATATACAAAAAATATTATATAACTTATTTTATGATGTTTTAAATGTAGAATTTAACTTATGGCCTTGGGTTAGAAATATGTGTAAATATGGAGATTTCTTTTTAAAACTAGAAATAGCTGAAAAATTTGGTGTTTACAATGTTATACCTTATAATGCCTTTCACATTGAAAGATTAGAAGGTGGAGATCCAGATAAACCAGCAGATATTCAATTCCAATTTGACCCAGATGGTTTATCAACAGGTGGATATGGTTATTATAATGTTCCAACAACAGATAATGTAATGGGTAATGCTATTATATTTGATAATTATGAAATGGCTCATTTTAGATTATTAACTGATACAAATTTCCTTCCATATGGTAGATCATACATAGAACCAGCACGTAAGTTGTTTAAACAGTACGTTCTAATGGAAGACGCCATGCTTATCCATAGAATAGTTAGAGCACCTGAGAAACGCGTTTTTTACATGAATGTAGGTAATATTCCACCTGCAGAAGTAGAAAACTTTATGCAGAAGACTATTTCTAAAATGAAACGTACACCTTATATTGACCAACAAACAGGAGAGTACAATCTTAAATACAACATGCAGAACATGTTAGAAGATTTTTACATACCAGTTAGGGGTAATGATACAGCAACTAAAATAGATACTACACCCGGATTACAGTATGATGGTATTGCTGATGTAGAATATTTAAGAGATAAATTATTTGCTGCTTTAAAAGTTCCTAAAGCCTTTATGGGTTATGATGAAAATACAGAAGGTAAAGCAACATTAGCAGCACAAGATATTAGATTTGCTCGTACGATAGAAAGAATTCAAAGAATTATGGTATCTGAATTACAAAAGATAGCATTAGTTCATTTATACACTCAAGGTTATAAAGATGAAAATCTAACAAACTTTGAATTGTCTATGACTACTCCATCAATCATATATGATCAAGAAAGAGTAGCATTAATGACAGAAAAAATGACATTAGCACAAGCAATGTTAGATAGTAAATTGATTCCATCTGATTGGATTTATGAAAATATATTCCACTTCAGTGAGGATCAATATGATGAATATAGAGATTTAATTAATCAAGATACTAAACGTAGCTTTAGATTAGCACAGATAGAGGCAGAAGGTAATGACCCACAAGAAACAGGTAAATCTTATGGTACACCTCATGATTTAGCATCATTATATGGAATGGGTAGAACACAATCTGATCCAGCAAATGTTCCAACAGGATATGATGAGAAAAAACCATTAGGAAGACCAAAGAAAAAACATTCTAAATCACATACTCAGGATAGTGCTTTTGGTAAAGACCCAATTGGTAGAGATGGAATGAAAAAAGATTATAACGACAGTGGTAGGCTTAAACCAACATTTAAAGGTGGTTCTCCATTAGCTTTAGAAACTTTAAACATGTTAGAAAAAGTACCTACTCCACCTCGTACTGGAAAACAGTTGGTATTTGAGCAGGATAAAGATAAAAATAGCCTACTTGATGAAAAACAGTTGAAAGAGTAAATAATTTTTATATATTTATAATAAACTAAACATTGAAGAATGAACATTAAGCATTCAAAGTACAAAAACGCTGGCGTCCTTTTTGAGTTATTAGTTAGACAAATAACTACAGATACATTAAATGGTAAGGATTCTAAGGCAAGTAGTATTCTAAAAGAATATTTTGTAAAAACAGAATTAGGAAGAGAGTATAAATTATACGAAACTCTATTTAATAAGACAAGCATTACAGAAACTCAAGCTGATGTAATTTTATCAACTTTACTACAATCTTCTAAAAATCTAAATAGAAGAGCACTTAAACGACAAAAATATAATTTAATTAGTGAGATTAAAAAACACTATGATGTTACTAAATTTTTCTCCCACAAATTACCTCATTATAAAGTACAAGCAGCATTTTATACTTTAATAGAAAGTTTTTCTCAAGAAAATCCAAATAACACTCAACAGGTTATAGATAATAAAATTACCATCCTAGAACATTTATCAGCGGCAACAGTTGAAAAAGATAAAGTAAAAGAATCAGTATTAGAAGAATTTAAATCATATGATAAAGATTTAAGAATTTTAACAACTAGAGTTTTACTAGATAAGTTTAATGACAAGTATGAGGATTTACTTGAAAGTCAAAAAGAAATTTTAAGGGAACTAATCACATCAATTGATAATACTCCTAAATTGAGAGAATTTCATAATTTAAAAGTTAATGAAATCAAATCAGAATTAGAGAATCTAAATAATGAAGTCTCTGATAAAACAACCCAAATAAAAGTTAATGAAGTTATTAAGATGTTACCTACATTAAGTAAAACATCAAAGGTTAAAGATGATGATCTAACTAACCTATTACAATATTATGATTTAATAGAGGAATTAAAGAATGTACCGGTTCAAGCTTAAAGAAATAGAGGTTGGTGATGTTGAAGTTAAAAGTGGGAAACAATCTACTGTAACTGATATTGATGACACAACAGGTACTATTACCTGGGATGTAGAAGATGTAGCTGATTTTTCATCTACATATAAAGAATTAGAACAAGCAAAGAATTTCCTAAGAGATTTAGAACAAACAGGTAAAGCTAAAGATGATATAGCTTTAGATAAATTAGCTGATGAATTAAGCAGCATTTTTAACAAGTTCAGAACACACATTAGAAAAAATTATCCTGAAGAATATGAAAGGGTATTAAGATTAAAAGAATCAGTTAATGAAGGTCATGGTTTAGACCAAGTTGATTTAGATTACCTACAACATATAGCAGACAAAAATCCAGATGATACTAAATTAGAAAAAATTGTTAAGTTTTTAACTAAATCAAACATTTTAGTAGACAAAACAAAAGATTTATCTAAAGGTAAAGAAGTTGAAGAAGGTGAAGGAATAGGATACATGACTCCAAGAGCATTTGACAAAAATAAGAAGTCTACAGGAGCTGCTGATATTTATTATTATAAATTAGGTTTTAAACCTGTACCTAAAACTAAACCTAAAGGTTTTGAAGTAAAACAGTTATTTGAATATAGTGACTTTCAAGAAGGAAGAATTAGTGGTTTTGATAAAGTAGAAGAAAAAGTAAATGCTATTTCTACTCTTTTATCAAATGCCAAAAACGAAACAGTAAAATTTTATAATGAAAATCCAGGATCATATGCAGTAGTATATTCTACAGATATGGTAAATGAATTATTAGATGACATAGCAGAAATGTTAAAACAAAGTAAATAATGAAGACATTAACAGAACAATATAGATTAATCAAAGAAGACAAAGGTCATAAAGGTGTTTTCCTTAAAGAAGCAAAACGTCAATTTCCTAACCTTATTAAAAATAATGCTACATTTAATGAAGCATCGAAAATATTAAAATCAAAGAATATCATTTCTGAGAATTTTGTTGGTACACCTATGATAGGTAACCCAATTGAAAGAAAAAAAGAAGGATTTGAAAATGCTTTTGCAAATTTCTTAGCTGAAGCTGAAACAAAAGCTGAAGAGAAAAAAGTATCTAAAGAGGTAGAAGAAATTGATGAACATAATTACGATTATGAGGATAAAAAAATGCCTAATAATATGATATTTGGTCAAGTTCAAATGGGATACTATTGTGAGTATAAAGATCCTAAAAATGAAGGAAAAACTGATCCTGAGTTATTAGAAATTGTCTATAAAAATTTAGCAAAAGATCCTATTTTTTATACTAAAAATGGTCAATTCGGAGAAAAAGATTTAGGTTATACTGATGAAGCTCCTAGTTTAGGCGAACCAGTAGAACCAAAAGGTGAATATAAATCATCTGGTTATGGTAAACTTAAAGAACATTCAATTGCTGTTGCCGGTGGTATAGTAACAGGCACAGGATTTTCTCATAAAAATTATATGGATTATTTTGATTTACATGAAGAAGATACTAATGAAGCTGAAATTAATATTAAGAAAAATGATTTAGAAAATTTAGATACAACTAAACTTAAAGATGATGATACAGTAAATGTGACATCAGAAAATGATATTAGTGAAAACATTAGACCAGAAGTATTTCAAAGATTAGATGGTTTAATGCCATTACCTGCACTCCAAACTCTTGTTGATGAAATAATGGTAGCTTATAATAGTATAGAAGATGCTAGAGATGCAGTTCAAACAATATTTGCAGATGAAGAAATACGCGAGTTTGATGCTAGTGATATTGTAGAATATTTGGTTATTCAATCTCAAAATGCATTAGGTAGAGATTCTGATTTAAACCTAATAAAAAGATTAATTGGTCATTCAACATCATAATAATATGAAACAGGTACTTATAGAAACTCAATTATTTAAACCTACCAAAGGTTTACTATCAGAAGGACATATGTCCGAAAGAGGTAATCCTTTAGTACAAGGTATATTAGCAACTTGTGAAGTTGAAAACGGTAATGGTAGATTTTATTCCGAGGAATTATGGAAAAGAGAAATAGATAAGTACATGGAATTAGTTAATCAAAACAGAGCATGTGGTGAATTAGATCACCCTGAATCTCAAGTAGTTAACTTAAAAAACGTTTCACATAATATTAAAGACATAAACTGGGATGGTAAAAACATAATGGGTACAATAGAAATTCTACCTACACCATCAGGAAACATATTAAAAGCATTAATCGATAGTGGTATTACAGTAGGAGTATCATCAAGAGGAATGGGTTCATTAGAACAAAAAGGTGACATAATGGAAGTACAAGATGACTTTGAGTTATTATGTTGGGACTTTGTCTCTACACCTTCTAACCCAGGTTCATACATGACATTAAAAGAAGGAAAAGAAAATAATATAAACGTATACGCAAAAGCAAATAGTATAGTAACAGAAATACTATGTGCAAACGGTAATTGCCCAATATTTTAATTATGGATAATTTTGATTTAAGAAAATATTTAGCTGAAGGTAGGCTATT
>TARA_R100001163_G_scaffold65635_1_pt1 | contig 10045 bp, 7 predicted proteins | sample TARA_R100001163 | Tara Oceans TARA_R100001163 (sample SAMEA2621285) | marine metagenome | biome: marine biome (ENVO:00000447); feature: deep chlorophyll maximum layer (ENVO:xxxxxxxx); material: "saline water (ENVO:00002010), including plankton (ENVO:xxxxxxxx)" | depth 120 m
GGAAGCACAAACTTGCCTTCTTCTTCGGATGCCGCCATCGCCTCGCGCGCATACGAGGGATCAACCTCACGAAGTCGTCCATACTTACTGAGAGACTGGCTAAGGGCTGATGGGCGACTTGAAAGCGGTGCCAACGCCATGTTGTAGTCTGGGCCTTTGATCATGCCCTTGTACTCTCGTTTGGCTGTTTCGTAATCTTCCTTGGCCTTTTTGATCTGTGCGTCAAGGTCGTCAAGGGTAGGCTTATATGCCTCTGTTATTTTTTCTGGATCAAACGTAACTTTTTGGCCATAAGTTGTAACAGTTTCTTTTGGACCTCCACCCGGCAAAGATGCAAGAAGTTCATAATCCGATTTGCTAAAGCCAACAGATTCCACACGTCCATCGGGGTCTTCTTTTATAGCACCTCTTGTGAGTCCAAAAGCAGATGCAAGATATGCAGATGCTTTTCTAAATTGATCTTCCGAAATTTCTTTCTTTCGTAGTTTTCCCTCCAAAAATTTTTTCATTTCATGTGCTGCACCCAATTCATGAAATTCATTTCCTAATTTTGCATTAGTGACCAGGCTTCTCCAAAGGGTCAAAGCTGCTTGAGGGTCTTCTTTTTTCATACGAATAAAAATGTTGTGCATAGCCCCTTTAGCGTCCCGAGTATTTGCCCACGAAACACCTTGTTGAACACTCAACTTTTGCTTTTGTTTATTTTGATAAAGCTCAAGCATAGCTCTGCCTTGGATTGCACTTCCCCCGCCTGAAGATCGAGAATATTTAGTCCGTGGACCCGAACTGGCAGCTTTCACCGCATCTCTCTGCGCCCTGCCCATTTGTTGGACAAGCTGACGACGTTCCTTCATAAGGTCTGAGAGAATCGAGTATGCGTTTTTAGGATCAGCGGCCTTAAGCTCGCGAGCGTACTTTTCTTTGTTTTCCTTCAGGCGAGTACCAATAAAGGTTCCAAAAACAGATTTCAAACCGCCGTCACCACGCTCAAAACCAACGTCATACTTTCCTGTTACTCGAGCCATGATGAATCCTAAAGTTTGAAGTCTAATGAGAAGACATGCCACTGAGTGGATGATGCAATGAGAATAACAGATTCTTGGACGTTAAGTTCAATACCATCTGTACCATCAAGCTTGCCTGCCTCGGCTGTTAAAACTCGGCAGATATTTGCTTGATCCTTATCTACTCGTTTTACGTAGATCTTTCGACCAATGTTTTTAGAAGCAACTGGCAACGTCAACGTGACGGTTTGTTTCAAAGCATTCAAGAAATAGATGTCTGCTGTTCCAACGGTGGCCCTTTCATTCACTTCAACAACTTGATTTACAATGTTGGCAGCGTTTTCTGTTTCTTCTTCTTCGTCAGTGTCCACTATAGATGGATTATTTAATGACTTACCGCCAGCAGAAACATTTCCCCTGAAGTTCCAGGTCGCATCCATCTTGCAGTTTTGTGGACGGATTGAGCCTGGAATGATGTTGTCTGTATCGACAATGCCAGCTGGCAGACGAACTTCCAGAAGGGCCTGTTCTAGCATCCGCTTGAACTCCCCGTACTCGCGACGATTTAGCGAGCGGGGGGGCATTATTTATTCTTTCCTAAAACCACATCAAGTGCTGTTAGTTCAGGTGTTTTCGAGTAGTCTATTGGTCGAGGTAAAAAACGCTTATCGATGCCATAGTTACTACGAACTTGTTGTTGCTCTTCTTGAGTCAGCGGTGTCGGTGGATCTTTTTTAGTCGTCGGTGGCTCGTTTAAAAGACCCATGTCCCTAAGAAATTGTTTTGGATCTTCTGAAGAAGCCGCAACGCTTTCTTCCAGTCCTTCCGCTATAGCCAAGTCGTAAAGTTCACGGACAGGTTTATGAGTAGAGTTCATTGCTTCTGTAATACCGAACTGAACAGGATCGCCATCAGGCCTTCCACCCGTTCTAAGAGGATTTCTGGTCATGTATCCTCTTACGCTTGTGTAAACAGTCCACATACCACGTTCTTTGTCGTATTCGTAAAAATAGGAACCCTTTTGGTACAACGGGCCACCAACAAGTCCACCCTTTTGTTTCTGTTCGTAAAGGCCTTTGACTCGTTGTTGGTTCAGTTTGGCTTGATCACCGGCAAGAGGATCTTCAGTAGTTTCAGGTTGGTCTGTCCTTGAATAGTCTGCAGGTTTATAGGTCGGTATTGTCCCTATGGGAGGTGTGAAGTATGTTTGGTCTTTTCCAGTGCGTTCTTGACCTCTTACAAAGTCAGGGTCAAGACCATCTGTTTTAGCCGACTTCGACTCTGCAAGTTCTCTTTCTACTTGGGCCTTAGCCGCCTCGTCAGTCATACCAAGAATAGATTTGCCTTCAGCTACGCCTCTCTCTCCAGTCGCTTCTCCTCCACTACTTAGATCAACTTCTTCGTCTGCCTTTTTAGCAGCCTCCATTGGCCTATCCATCTCAAGCTTTTTATTGTCAGCTTCAGTTGCAGCAGGCACAGTTCCCAGGGCTTTATTGAACAACTTCTCAACTCTTCGTGGACCAGCCCGTCTTGCAAGCCGAATGAACTCCGCGATTTCTTGCTCGGAGACCTTCTGTTTCTTCAGTTCAGCAACTTGTTCATCGATGCTCTTCGCAGGAGCGTAGGCCATCATAGTTCCGGCAAGTTTTCCAGCATCGGAAATGAACTTGTGCAGTGGCTCGCGGATGTATTTGTTCCGAAGTTCCAGCATCATTGCATCTACTTCTTCAATGCCTTGCCTCCTCTTCTCGTCTTGCTGCTCTTTCAGTTGCTGACGAGTGAGGTCCTCTTTTGCAATATCTGCCTCAGTCTCTAGGGCTTGTTGACGAATTTGTGCAATCCCCGTCTCACCAGCAGCAAGCAAACTACGAACTGAAACATCCCCAGTTGATGCAGCAACCTTTTCTGCGCGCCTCTGAACGGCTTCTGCCCTGCGTTGTACTGGAGCAAGGCCAGCTTCCCTGCGAGCTTGTTTCTCAGCCTCTGTGAGGTAATCAGGGCCTTTCCTGAGTTCAGCCGCAAGCCTCGCCTTCTCTTGACCCGCTGCTTTGATCGCTGGGTCACCAAAAACGCTTGCACCAATACCAAACTGAAGTGCTTCAGCGGCTAAACCAGCACCACCAGCAATTGCAGCCTGCCTTCTCTGGGCTGCTTTTTCTTGCCTGTACAACTCAGGAGACATTGTCTTTTTGACGAAATCCCCCTTGGCTTCCGACCAAACGTACTCATCGCCAGTAACTTCGTCCTTCTTGGTCTTTTCTTTTGTTTCTTTGTTTGTTTCGGTTTCAGCCATTTTTTTCGCCTTGATTGGACTTTGTTTTTTATACCACTTCCCACCCATTGTTGGATGATCCCAAGGGTATTGATCATATTCTTCAGCCACGTCGATTAACCAAATGTTCTTTGTTCAAAACGATCAAATTGGCCCTTACCACGACTGGTCACCGGGGCCTCTCTCATTGATGAAGCCAACATTTGATCGTCATCCTGCATTCGGGCAAGTAGATTTGATTGCTCTACATTAGCCCTTGCTTGCCTTTCAGCAGCAACCTGACGCTTTTTCTTAGCCTTCCAGTCTTTTTGAAATCCCCTAGCAGCTTGCCTTTGTGCTTTTTCTCGTCCAGCACTTCTGCCTTTCTTAGCGCCTCTCCTGCCGCCGATAGCTCCACCGAGAAAACCACCTACTGCACTACCAATCGCAGCTCCAGCAGCCGTTCCAGCACCAGGAATAATGCTTCCAATAATTCCACCAGCAACAGCACCTGTTGCAGAACCTACAGCCGTCCCTTTTGCAGAACCTTTGGCGCGGCCAGCAGCTTGGCCTTCGGCTGCTCCCGTCTTACTTGCTGATTCATAGTACTTGTCGTAGTCTGCCATTTTGTGCCTCGGAAATGATTATCTCATGGTTCAACAGGATTCAAAAATCATTCCAGTGAATCTTCGAGATAGTAAACGTCTACAATAAAGTTTCGGGCCTGAAAAAACACGTACTTGTTTCGAGGAAACTCAGGCATTTCCGCATCCTCAAGTCCATAATATTTCGACGAATTAGTAAATTTACTAAAATAATTATTATCAATTTCTTGAGCAGACGCCCTGAACATCAAACCAACATCATGAATGCCTGCTTCTAATTTTTTTTGATATGTGATTGAGTGTTGATGTCTTCCAATCATCGGGTGAAAAAGAAAACCATTTGCAGCAATAAAACCTGTGTATGGTTCGCCAGTTTCCCAGGATGTATTTAATGGGTCAACCATTGATGTAAATATCTGCCGAGTCGTAGCACTTTTTCTTTCTCCACTGACAGACAATTGAACATATCCAGCCGATTTATTTTCATACCCACCTGTAGTAGACGCTCTGTCGTATGTGTAATTTGTACCTCCCCACTCAAAACAATAAAAACTCGTCATTATATTAACAATAGCTTCATGTCGTAATTTTATTGTAGACGTACAACCTGGAATACTTATGTATCCCTCACCACTTATGTTGGGATTGAATACTGCTGATTTATCCCAGGCCCAAGGAGTTTCTCTAAAATGAGTTTGGCCACTTACTGCCATCATTCTTGGGGATGGAGAACCATAAAATTCTGGACGATAAATTTTACTTGAACCCAAAAACCCTTCTTCAGTAAAAGGATCACTGGATGGGCCTGTGTAATCAACAGGGTCTTTGAACTCCTTTGATCCGATTCCTTCATTTACGAAGTTTTCAATTGCATCAAAACCATCGTTCAAATCTTTTGCTTTTAAGGTTTTACCAAAACCACTTGTGTCCCATGTAAAGCCCACATTATCTCCTGAACTTTTGATATGAAATGTTCATACCTCTGATATGCACACCATTAAGACCTTCCACCAAATATCTCGACCGATAAGCCAAAGTCACTTTAGCAGTTCCGTTGCCTTCCCATCGATGGCTTCTATCTATATTCACATCTGGAACTGACTCAGTTAAAACCCTAGCGTGTGCATGATAAACAAGCGTCACAGATTGAGATATTTGAGACCGTTTTGTAAACGCATGCTGATACCAAGCTCCTGGCGCATTTTCTCCATCACCACCTTTCTCTGAATCACGCTGGAAAGCTTTAGATAGGCCAATCCGGGCATACGGCCATATACCTCCTGATAAAACATCAGATGGCAAAAGAACCAATCCAGCGTCTGGACTTTGATCTGGGTGAGTCACATGAAGACCAAATTCCCAATCATCATTTCCAACGTTTACATCAAGTAGGCTCATGTCGCTGTTTTTACTATCTATAAAAAAAGAACATCGTATTATTATATTGCTGTCATTTAAGGTGTTCCATGGAATGTGAATTTGAGGATACACACCGTGTGCGCTACGAACCATTTTACCTGCGGCCTCTACAAAACCCCAAGAAGTTTGTCTGGGCAAAAGAACTCGTTCTCGTATTTCTACCGGTTCGTTAGAATCAATAGTCCACGGGTGAGCATCAAATACACGTCGATCAAGACCTTCTTCTCTGATGTTGTCTTCATCAAGAGCAGTATCTATAGCTTCAATTTCATCCGCTACAGAAGTGATGTCGGATTTACGAATGACATCGCCTTCCTTAAAAGAAGTTGTATTGATCTTTGGCATTATCTCTTCCTGTAAATGACATGCATGCTTGGGCTGTGTAAAGTACAATCACGTCGCCAAGTGAGCGTACTGTCCTCACCAATAGTAGTTCCAGATACGCCCCTTGGCGCCCATCCAGACGCCTCAATAAAGTGGTTTCTGCCAGGAGAGTACCAAACAAATCTTGCTTCTAGTTGTGCAATATTGTCTTTTGATTTGACTACTGGAGTTGTTCCACAAAGATATATTGGATGTGAATCATACTCATTTCCAAGTGGACCAGTCTCAGCCACAGATTGACCATTCACCGTGATTCTCCACATTGAGCAAAGAATATATGCAGACGAAAGCTTGAACCATTTATTTTGTTTCGCAAAATACGAATACGTCGGCGCCCAGTATTCGTTGTTAGTGTCTGCATAACCACTAGCCGATTGAATATATTCTGGATGTGATGATGATTGTAACCATTGCACCCAACCAGAAAACTCACAAATAATCAATCCATCCTGATCAGAGTCAAACTCACATCTAGGTAGTGACTCTTTTACAGCTGTATCATCATAAGGTTTCGTGCCGGTAGGCATATCCGCAACGCTAAGTGGCTCAATATAGAACATGGACTCTGAAACTTGGCTATCAAGTTTTTTGTGTGCTTCTTTTTGCCAGCCAGATTCTTCATGGTTGAAAATATAAGAGTTGGAAAGATTAGTATTCATTCCAACAACTTCAGTGAACGAATCTCTTTTCACGTCAGAAATGGTAATTGCATTTTTACCAACATTGTCTGAATCTAAATATCCATTAATTTCCGATGCGTACTCATTGATGTTGATACGGAACTCAGACGGCTCAACAATATCGCCATCACGAACCAACTCTTGTTTGAACTTCCAGGCCATTTTATCTCCTGCTTGAACGTAGAGCTTTATTCAGTGGCTTGATGTTGCGCTGCTCTCCGACTTTCGCTTCTATGTCGTATCCAATGATTTCTATTTTGTTTCCGTCAGAGCCAGAAAAAGAAACAGACAGTTCTCTGACCGGACCTTTATCGGTTGTTGAAATGTCATAACGCAGAACAGTGGGTCGATAAGATACCCATGTGTCTTTATCAAAAACAGCCTCTCCATAAACCGGATAGCTTTCATTTGGATCTTGCTGATCTGATTTTTGACCAACTGCTCGAGATTCATTTATGGACCGATTTACTCGGTAGTTAACGCTGATATTGTTGTTTCCATAGCCCACGACGTATGGCATCACGTATGCCGGCCTAAATGTACTAAAAACACTTTGGTAGTCATTAGAAACAGTTTCATACTTTGGTAAAACCGATTCTGATCCTTTTGTATCGTAGCCTCTTGAATAAACTAAAAGACCTGCTTGATTGCTGTTTTCAGCATCATTGCTTCCAAAAAACAAGTAACCTCTGTGATCCTTACTCGTAACCATGCAGTCAATCGGAAAGTTTGGTCTGACACTCCAGGAACCAACCTCATAATGGTAGATCAAACACATATTGTTTTTGCTTGAGCCATCGATTGGAATCGACAACCAATACTCTTTGTCGCGCTGATACACGGCTGCAGAAGCACGAATAGCAGCAGAGGAGTTTATACGTTCCAATTGGTTGGGAATTTCAGTACCAAGATTCACCACACTAGTGATACTTCCAGTATTTTCAAGAGCGCCCTCAAGAAGATATATGGACCTGTTACTAAGAAAAACAAGACCAAGACCTGGAAGCTCAGTAATCGAATCTGGAGCAATACATCCGATATCTTTGTTCAATGTCTGAGTGAAAAAACCGTTTGCTGGGTCACCTTTTATTAGGTAAATCCCACGATTTTTAAAGACAACCAAAGCATTCTTAGTTGCTCTCATTCCAGTGATTGGCCCTCCATCATCATCACCAACTGAAAGAATATTATTGATGGGAAAACTTTCTGGGAACAATGGAGCAGAGTAGCGAACTTCATTGAGTTCTTCCCCTGAAGCAAACATTGTGTTTTTGAATACGGCCAAAAACTTTGTTCTTGCTGGAAAATTACCCAAAGATTCTACATCAAGCAACGGACCAAGAGCTGTATCTGGATGTCCATCAATAAACATCGTATTCATGTTGTCTTGGATTTCACTCAAAAAATAAAATGATCGTTGATCCCCTTTTGAGTACAAGTTTCCTGTTGAGTCATAAACGTTTCTAGTTCTATAGATTCTTCGTGCTACGCACTCTTTTGGACCGATTGGTATTTGCAATCCAATCATACCCTTGCCGTGTCGTGTCTTGTCTGGATTTCCTCTACCATTATCAACAAAAACAATACCGCTCGCTAAGGAAGGTTCAGACTCTTGGCCACGTTCGTTTACATATGTCACACGGTATTGAAACCCACACCGTCTAGTGTTTAGTTGTTCTAATGAATAATAGTTTAGCCTCAATCCAACATTGTTTTCATGTAGAGAATGCAATGGTGTAGACGGAGATGTAGGCTTAAATCGATACCCTCCAGCTCCGATTTCTGCATCACTATAAGAGCCTAAACCCCAATACGGAAAGCCTCTGTGTAGAGTGTAAAAACCCCTACTTTTTTTAGGCCCTTCCATTTCTGTATCAGCGTCTAAAACAGCAGTAAAATCCTTAGTTTCATCAGCTTTTGCTTTTGCGTCTGGATCGCCTTGAGCCATTACATAGTTTGTACTGTCACCAAACTCAGTTGGATTTCCTGTTGGAGATGGAGGTCTTGATACAAAACCTGCTCTTTCACAATAATCTCCATCAAAAACTAATGCTTCATCAGAGCCATTTACCAAATAAATGCGACCGGCATAGGTTTGTGATTGTGTACGAACAGAAAGTTGTTGATCAAACCTACCTGTTATTTTTGTAAGAGCATTTCCAGAATAATCTTGATTAGGTTTACGGTGTTGACGAAGTGTTCGAAATGGCTTTTCAGTCAATGGATCTAAAGAATGTGGTTTTGATTTTGACCCATCAAACACATTGAGAGTTAGCGTTCCGTCTGGAATAACAGTTCCAGTGTCTGCATTATACTTGTAGTTTTGTTCTTCATAGATCAACCATTGACGAGCGCCATTGTGTTGAGCAAACCAATGGATAGAATTGATTGTTGAATACAAATCGAAAGTTACTGCTTCTGAACTAGTCTCTTCGTTACCTGCAACAGGTTGGCTGCCATCTTCTTCAATGGTAATCGGAGTAGGTTCAAATACTTGAGAGAACCCTCCAGACGTTCGCCAGGAGTCATTCGATGTCCAAAACATGTCCTGAATGTACAGAGCGTCTTGTGGATTAACAATCCACCGTTCATCCATCCCGCGAAGATTAAAAGTTTGAAGAGTAGTAGTATTCATCAATCAAACCTTTGTTGGAACGCCAAACCGTTCACCAGCAAATAGCGTTCTATCGAACCCACGACGAATATATTTTCTGTTGGTACGAGCAAGATACTTTTGCTTCATTCGATCCAACAACTCCACTGATTTACGTTCGTACAACTGGGCTTGGGTTGCCATACCGTGTTGCAAACAAATGTCTGCCAACGCCATGTAAACCAAAAGATGGTGGTACTGAACTGGCCATTCAGGGGTGTCAGCGTCCGCTACAAGGCGTTTTGGACGTGAGAGGTAACGAATCTCTACATCCATGTCTGCACTGGGAGGACGGTACACTCTGATGGTTTGTCGTGGTCCAGACTCATCAAGAACCTTTACTTTCGACAACTCGCCATCGTGGTATGTCCAATAGCCCCACTCAAGGAAATGAGACTGAGGAAAACCAAGAATGGGCGTGCCTTCCGCTATTTCCTGTGGAAAATCTTCTCTTGTGGCGCCAGCAGCAGCAAAATCCTCTTGTTTTTTGCCAATGTCGTAGACAAACCCGTCAGTAAAATGATCACCGATGTGCAACCACCTTTGGTATCCCTGCCACTGTGTCACAACCTTTGCTGTTTCCGATGGTGTTTTACCTGTGGTACGAACCATATTTGTGACAGTAGAGTCGTTATTTTCCATCACTTTTCGACGATAAAAACGTTTGATTCGACCAGTCATTCTGCGGGTTGTGTCGGTGTCATAAGTAGACGAATCATCGTCAGAACCACGGGATTCTATATCATTGTCTGTTCTACCGAATGTGCCTTCTCGCCTAAAGTCTCCTTCTACTGCTTCTGTTGCAATCGTTGTGCGGTAGTACTCGGGTGAAGCATTTCCATCGGGACTTGGTAATGTAACTCTCGTTACCGGAGACGGTGGTGACTCAAGACCGGCATAAACAAATGTGTAGCAGTACTCGTATGTGTCGCCAGCAATTAATGATGCGTATTTTCTTCCACCTGTTACTAATTCATCTCTGGCAGTAATTTCAATAATCATTGGTGGGACCATAGGAGCTGACAAGTGAACAGGCATACCTTCAATGC
>TARA_R100001163_G_scaffold27725_2_pt1 | contig 9922 bp, 8 predicted proteins | sample TARA_R100001163 | Tara Oceans TARA_R100001163 (sample SAMEA2621285) | marine metagenome | biome: marine biome (ENVO:00000447); feature: deep chlorophyll maximum layer (ENVO:xxxxxxxx); material: "saline water (ENVO:00002010), including plankton (ENVO:xxxxxxxx)" | depth 120 m
TTCCTTCTTTGCACCATCTACACTGTCAAAGAAACTACCTAGCTCCTTGGACATGGATGCTAATGTTCTACCTGCCGAAATGCCACCCTTGACCATCGCTAATGCGCTGAGTGGATCAATCATAGTTAGTGCCTCGGATCAAGCATATCTTTGTGGTCACGACTGATGAACTCTAGTGTCTTTTCTAACACTGCTACTCTTTGTTGTAGCTCAACGATACGCATGATACTCAGGCTCATACCGTCTACCTCATCCCACAACTCGTCAGTTTCATCGTAAACGTCAGCTTCCATCTCAGCCATAACGCCTACTATCTCGTTTATGTTATCTTTGTTTTGTTCAATATCCCTGATCATATTTACTTTGTCAGTTGTATTGCTTTGAGCGTCAAGTATTGCTACAGTCTCTTCTAGGTTAGCTATTATAGATGCTTGCTCTGAGGCATACCACACCATACCACCCAAGGAACTGCAGATAATACCGATTACTGCTATATTTACTTTAGGTAACTCCATCTACTCTACCACTTCTTACATGACCAGTATCGTGCAGTCATCTTATCTTTAGCTGTATCACACTTATGTCTTGCACGAAAAGACTTCCTACGTTTGGGGTTATTCTTTTTGATTGTCATGTTGGCGTCACCAAACCTGATGATCTTTTCTTTACCACCCTGACAAGCCTTGACAACAAACTTCTTACCGCCAGAGACCTGACGCTTAGGGCTGTTGCACTTCATCTTAGCTTTGTTTATTTTAGCCACGATACCTACCGAATGTTATAGTTTTTAAGAAGCCTCTCCATATTTCTATTGGTGACGGTAGCATCCACCCTAGTACAGCTAGTAGTATCATCCACATAGGTATGTCTTGGTTCAACACCTTAACGTTACCTGCATCACCGTCAACGCTGAAAGCACCCTGCGATTGGTTGACGTTTACGTTCTCACCTGATATGTCTCTACTCTGGTCAATGGCTGACTGATTGTTCTCTTTACCTATCTGTGTGTTGGCGTTGACGTTAGTGCCATCACCTTTGCCTCCACCACCAAGGCTTCCCATTAGTGCTAGAGGTGACAGACAGCCACCTAGGAATAACACTAATGATAAAACTAAAATTATTCTCATTATAAAACACCTAAATTAATTTCGAGTTTACTTTCAAAAGACTTGCCTTCTTCTTTTAACTCTTCTTGTTTAGCGTAAGCTAATATACTAGCTAGTTCTACAGGGCTGGTTGCAACCTGTAACAAAACATTTAAAGCAGCCTCGGAGTCACCCTTCTTTTTTGCTTCGTAGAAAGCGTCACGTTTTGGACCAGAGTTAAAGTTGTAGGTATTTGATATTATTGTTTCACCTTTTTCATTCTCATAAAAAGTAAAACCACCTGTAGTCCTAGCCATACGTAACTCAGGATCAAACAAACCTGCAAAAACACCACCCTTTAAAACCTCTCCTTCTGAAGTTCCAAAGTAATCGTAATCAACAGAAGTTAGACCTTCACTCTTTGCTCTTTTAACTACGTCTGTTAGTGTTTTAATGTCTGTCTCATTAAAATCTTTTTCAGTAAGCTTACTACCAGTTTGAAAAAGGTTAGAGAAAAAGAATCTAAACTCTGAAGTACCAAAATTACCTAGTGATGGCATACTAAAGCTAGGTGCACTTACATCTATTTCAGGTATCTTTGATATTTTAGAAGACACACTTTCTTTTACAGTATCAGCTTCAGGTATTGACTCATAAGCTGTCTCAGCAGCATCAACTACAGCCTCTGCACCACTAGCCATAGCCTGAGATGCACTATCAACAACAGTGTCAAAGAACGATGGACCCTCTTGAACAGCTTTAGTTCCACTTTCTACTGCAGCATCTACAGCAGTTTCTACTAGCTTACCTGTGTTCCAACTACTAGCCATTATTTATCTCTTTTATTAGCTTGTCAAGCGTTGAGTTATCTACGTACTTAAAACCTTCCCAAACTTTTCTAAGGTTTCTCCTTCGTTGACCACTTGTTTTACCCCTAGATATAGCATCTCTAGCTAGAAACAAAAACATCTTGTCCTGTGTGTCTTTATTAAATACAGTATCATCAGGTAATCCCATCTGTTCTGCTACACTTCTGAGGGTAGTTCCTACTATCTGGTATTTGCCCATAGGTGTAGAGGTTTGACCTGTCTTGTAAGCTTCTGTATTCTCAGACAACCTAGGTTTTACGTACTGACCGTACTGACCAGACGGTTCAGAAAACTCAAAGAGTTGCCCTAGTGTCATAGTTGACACCCTTGTTCCTCTAAAAGGAGTGTTACCTGCCTCATAGTTACCAAACAAAGTATCGTACCCTTGGGCCTCTACTTTTTCTAAGGTCTGTTGAGTTGTAGAAGCTGGCTGTAGACTAGCTTCAACTAATGTTCCTGTGTTCCAACTACTAGGCATATCACTTCTCGTATAGCAACCCGTCATCGGGATCAATGAAAAAAGAGCCGCTAGGAAGATTATTAAAAGCAGCTTCCGCATCTGTTACACTCATTCCTTCTGTAAATTTAAATGGGTTTTCTTGTGTAAACTTTGGTTTTATACTGGTAGTTCCTTTTTCTTGGGCTATCAGTTTCATACCCTCAAATTTAGTGGGATCACCACCAAGTTTTCTCCAAGCCTCTGCATACTTGGTTGACATTTGGTTTATTTTATCTATTTCTTTGTAGTCATTGTGATATAAGAGTATATCAAAACCTTTGCCACGCATCTCAGTTTTTTCTGACCTAGTTAATTTAGACCCATTGTCTTTAATCATTCTAAAGACATTACCACCGTAGTGTTCATCAGCAAAAGCTTGGACAGTACCATCTCTAAGAGGTGCTGGACCTACTGTTTTAAAGTCTATGGTTCCTTTACCTTTTATTTCGAACACACTGTTTTGTGTAGCACCAGACATAGCAGTAAAGAAAACATTCGATTGTTCTTGGAGTGCATTTAGTAGTTGTGCTTTTGCTACCTCTACACCCTCAGGGTTTAAAGGTTTTACTGCTTTTAGTAATTCAAAAGTTTTATTACTAAATAGTCCTTTCTTAGGATCAAATAACATATTTAAATCTAGAGGTTCATTTGATGTAGCTACAATCAAAGCCGATCTGTCTATACCTTTTAGAAGTAAGTTTCTAGCGTTTTCATCCGACTGCATAGCTGACGTTTCTAGACCTAGTATTTCAAATGTTATCGAATAATCTAGGTTGCTTAACTTAGCTTTATCAGACATCTCCTCAACTTTTGTAATAGAGTTACTTGTATGTAATTCAGTAGTAGTGTTGAGACCTGACTCTTCAATGTTTACATCGTTAGGTAGGTTTTCAAAAACCTCTAAAGCTTCATAACCTATGTCATCACCTGACACACCCTTCATTATAGCTACAACCTCAGGGTAGCTCTTGTTCAACACAACCTCAGAGAGTTTGTCTAGGTTTCCTAGGATAGCCCTCTGCAGTGTAAGGTCTACATCAGTAGCCTCTAGCTGCTTGACTATAGCTAGGTCAACTTTGTTTAGTGTGTCACCCTTGAGTTTATTCAAGATGTCTGTATCGTAGTTTGTTATAAACTCTACAAGTTCATCAAGTTGATCTATTCGTTTCTGAACCCCTTGAAACTCCTGATCTGACACACCCCTAGGTTGTATGAACTTACCTTTGAGTATTTGTATCTGTCCTTTGAGTTGTTGTAAACTCTCAGGGCTTACATTACCACCCTCTATCTCTATTGACAATGCTTTTAGTCCAAGTTCCCTTGTGTTTTCCAAGGTATTTATCATCATCATTTCATTCTGAGTAAACTCAGCAGCAGACATTGTGTTAGCGTTGGATATAACTAATGATGCAGTTTCTTGTTGGGCTATCAAGCTGATAGCTTTCTCAAGCACTGCTGAATCTGTAGGATTCTCCACACCATCAGCTAGTAGTTTGTCTCTAGCTAAGAATACGTAGGCTGGGTTCTCAGATAGCTTCTGGTTCATCATGTTGAGTGATTCTTGATAAGGGTCAACATTAAGATAGTCTACATCTACACCAGTTGTAACCTTAACTAACCTAGATACATTCTCATCTATCTTTAGACCCTGCTTTGAGTACTTAGTGATCAAAGAGTTTAGACCAGTCCTTACGTTTAGATCACCTTGACCTTTAAGACCGTCAAGTTCTTTAGAAAACTCAGAGTATAGTTGCCTGTTTATAGAACCTTCTGAAGGTTGTTTACTTGTCGATGTCATACCGTCTAAGACACCAAACAAACCTTTACTTAGTGCGTTGATACCTGCAGCAGCAGCACCCATTTCCGTAGCACTAGGATACGTAACGCCTTGAGCGTAGCTTGCTCCTGCATCACCAATGTCTACAGAGTAAGAATCAGCCATAATATTTCCTTAATACATTTGTTGAGATATAAGACCAGCTTCAAAGCCTAGGTCTAACCTTTGAGCATTTCTTAAAATGTCTGGTATTGCACCTGCATTTACAAGGCTATCCTGAAGTGATACCTTTAGCTCGTTTGACAAGTTAGATGCCCATAGTTCATCTGATATTTCTTGCCATAGTTTTGTTCCTCTTACCATATCACGTTCATCACCCTTTGTCAAGAGTTCAATAGCAAGAGTAGCCTTTCCGTTAAGTCTATTTCGTAAATCTTTATATACGTTATTTTTCTTATAAATTATTTCTTTGACATCATAGTAGTTTTGTACTGGTGCAGGAGTAGCACCAAACAATACTGCAGCAGCAGCCTCTGGTGGTAGCCCACTTACAGCTAATTTTCTAGTCCTACTTCTGTAGTTTCCTGATTCTATCAGTTCTCTTATCTTAACAGCTTTATCTACAGTTGACAAGTTACGTAAAAGTTGTGTTAAGTCTTCTCTCACTGATTCGGTTCTACCACCGTACATAGCTCTGATAGCGTTGGATGCAGCACTCTTCATGTCACCAAATATCTCACCAGAAGGACCGAACAGTGTTGTAATTAGTGACTCTTCCATTAGTTTTCTGTGAGTGTCTTTTATCTGACCTAGAGGCGCAGCACGTTCAGCATAAGCAGTTTCAGTACCTATACCCCATCCTAGAAGTTGATCAAAAAGACCGTATTTTATTTGATTAAATCTTTCTAGTGCTGCAGGGTCATCTGGGCTGTAACCCATCTTTTCTATTATGTAACCTGTAGACTTACCTAAACCAATACCTGTCAAACCCCACATCGGTCCCATCACTAGGAACATCCTACGTCTTTCACCTGCTGTAAAGTTCTTACCTACAGCAATGTTTTCCATAGCTCGTAAACTAAACGTTAACCATTGTGTAGGTACTCTCATTGGCCCTGACTGAGCAAAGCTTCTGGAAGCTGTAGTCATTCTAAAGGTTAGGTCTTGTTCCCTATTGGTAATCCAAGTCTTACCTGCAGGAGATAAAGGACTAATATCAGGACGTTTTACTCTGTGTTCTAGAAAGGCTGTAATTATACCTGTCATACGTGAGGCTCTCTCACCCTCTCTAAAGAAAAGCGTTGACTTATCTAAGAACGTACCTACAGACTGTTGAGCTTTACCTACTAGGGTGCTAGACGCACCAAACTTTTGTGGAGCCTGTAGTTCTATGACTTGATTGTCAATGATATTACGTCCACTCTGATCAATGTACTTGACAAGAGTATCTAGTTCAGCTTCTTCCATACCTGAAGTTTTAGCTAGACGTTTTATAGCTAGGCTTCTAGTAGAACTATCAGGTAAGTTGGATATTATCATCATAGGCACTGACAAACCTAAAGCTTTTGTACCAGCCTTAGGTGATATACCTACGATAGTCGTACTGTGTAAACCCTGTAGTATAAACTGATCAGGATTAAAGAAACCAAACTTAGAGTAGAAACCTACCTGAAGTAATCGTGAAGCAGGATCAGTCTTAGCTAAGTCTAGTTTCAAACCTGTTTGCTCGAATACAGCTTCAGTAGCTGATCTTGTAAATGTTTCCCACTTGTCGCTCAACCAAGTCGGCTGGTTTAGTCTACGTTTTATTACTTCTTGTTGCTCACGTAGTTGTGCAGCTATGTCGTTGAACTTACCTGTCTTGGTTACTTCGGCTTTCATAAACCTAGACATAGGGTCTAACCCTTGTATCTCGTTCCAGTTCTTGATAAGACCTTCATTGACACCAGCCAATTTATTCCAACCGTCTATAGCGTTTTGTGTAGCTGCACGATTGGCGTACCCATACACTTCTGAACCGAACTGATCAGCTATAGATGAGATAGGGTTGTCGTTAGTAGCTTTCTTACCACCAAACTCCATAAGAGGTGTGTCACCACGCCTCATACGTTGGCTGTTTAGTGTTGTACTTACATCCTCACCTATTGAGATACCTATGCGAGTAGGGTCTTCTCCTGCCTCTTTAATAGATATTTGTTCATCTCTAGCTTTAGCTGCAAACTTTTCATTGAAGTTAAAGCTGTACTCTCTACCTAGTTTTTGCAAGTCCTCTAGGTCTGTAATATGTCTGTTCCAAAGGTTGTTAGAACGAATGACATCACCTAGTTCATCGTACTCTGCCCTAGACAAGGACAACTGTTGTAAATCTGTAACACCATTGCTTCTCATAAGCTCATCAACTTTTGTTGAGATAGTGTTTATTTGTTTTGCTGCAGTTTCTATCTGGTCCTTACCGAAAGACCCAAGTAAAGTTTTGAAACCTACAGATGTAGTCTTACCTGAAGCTAGTCTCTGCTCCTTGACAGTACCTAAGAACCACCTAAACTGTGCGTTAGTCCTAGGACCACCAATGTTGTAAGGCATAATGTCAATACGCTCTAGAACTCTAGTGGATTTGACGTTAGTAAAGTAGACATGATCAAGATAAGGCTCAGGTGTCTTATAAAGTATCTGATCACCTGTTAGCTTTTCTCTTCGGATTGGCCTTAGTGTGGATAAATCAAGAACAAACTCATCGTCTACCTGTCTAGCACTTACTCTGTAGGCTACAGTCTCAAAATCATCTGAGAATTTAGCCATAACACCGTCTAGAGCTACTGCACGTTTCAATCTAGAAGACGCTTGAATGTGCCAAGCTGCATCGTTTATGTCAATTACTGCATCATAGGCTTCTACAGTGCTTTTACTAGGGGCTTTACCGTAGTATGTCTTGTACATACTTTCAAATGCTTCTTTAGTTGGGGCAAAGCGTAGGTAAGACAACTCACCATCACGTAGTTTAGTAAAAAAATCAGACAAGTTTTCTAATTCTTTACCTTTTACTGCACGTATTTTCTTTTGGTAAGGTTTTACCAAGTCTCCAACTAGAGCCTGACCTGCCTCAGCTTGTAGAAACTTAGCACCTAGCCTGTCACCTAGTCTTATTGTTGACGCACCAAACATTTTGTTGATAGCATCACCAATGAAACTACCTTTTTCAACAATCTCAGCCATTGGTGCAGCTTCTGATATGTCTAGTCTCTTTTCTGCCTCAATAAACCAACCTCTACCTTGCTCCCTTTTGACAACATTTAGGCTAGGGTCAGTAGCAGCTATGGCTTCAGCGTCCATTTTACGTCTGAATGGAGCACCTGTACCATCTTTACCCATCCGTACTACAACTTTGTAATCATCAGAACCTTCGCCTATCTTTACGAAACTCTTCATAGCGACATTATTTGTCTTAGAAGCGACATTTCTGGCTGTAGCACTAGCTAATTCATCAAGTACAGTTCTAGGTAGCAGTTCACCAAAGCTTCCTCTTCGGTTTGCTAACTCTAATTCCTCTACAATTCTGTTCTTTAAAACACCTTGTCGTGTAACAACCTGACTAGGACGTTCTACTGGACCTCTCACAGGGTCTAAGTCTTCAGGAAGTGTACGTCCTGCGTTTATCTGGTCTGTTTGAGCACCTAAATCATCTACTAGTTTTGTTGTTGCATTTGCTGCTTGAACCTCATCACCCATTACAGCCACAGTATCTACTGGTGAACGTGACTTGGTTAGGCTTAGGAGCTTACTTGCTTGTTCAGCAGAGGTAGTAAATGTTTTCTTACCACCAGCAACAGCAGCAGTTATTGGTCCTCTAACAATTTTTGTAGCACCTAGAGAAGCAATATCGACTACACCAAAGACTGCCATAAGGCCAGCCATAGGATCGTCACCTAGATAGGTAGCATCATTGGCTGATTTGTATAGGTTCCAGATACTGTCCTCTGAAAATATACCTTCTTCCTTACGATCCTCTATGTATTCCATAGCCCACTTCTCAAACTCTTCAGCGTTGAGAGAGTTAAAAGCATTACGAATGTCTTTACCTTCTCTGTTTGATCTGAAGGTTACATTCTCAAAGGCTCCTATTGTAAGCTCTCTTAGAACATTGACATCTAGAAAGGATAAGACTTTAGATATACCTGACTGATCGTTCTTTTCTAATTCTCTCTGAAGCATATTGTTCCAGAGTGTCATGTTTGTCAGTGTTCTTGAGGCTGCAGGACTAACATCATTGTCAGCTAACATCAAGTTCTGGATGAGAAGGTACTCAGGGATTGACATATCGTCACCCTTCTCAGTCCTGTCCTTTATTAACTCAGCTACTTCGTCAACCTCAAGGCCATCTCTATAACCTTGGTCTATTGCTATTGCGTAGTCTAGGTTTAAACCTTCGTTCTTAGCTATAGTCTGTGAGCTTTCGTCACCTGCTGCACGTTCAGCCTCAACCTGATCTACAGGTATGTTGGTAGTAATAGCTATCTCCTGAGCCTTCTGTCTTTCGACAAGGCTTCTAGGATTAAAAGGTTCTTTTTCAGGAAAGTCTAGAGTTTGTGCTCTTAGTATTTCTTCGTTAAGAACCTTTTGATTTAAGGTTAAAAGAGATACCATTTACTGAACGTCCTCTCCAAAACCAATATCTAGAGAACTTAAACTAGGTGTAAACATTTTACCAAATTGAAAACCCAAACCACCTAAAGCAGCAGAGTACTGAGCTTGTCCACCTAGTAAAGAAGCTTGTTGAGTAAAAGCAGAGCGTTCAGCACTAAGCCCCGACATCATAGAACTAAAACCTAAATTAGCTCCTAGTTGTGAGAATAAAGAACCTCTAAGACCACCCATACCCGATACTGCGTTTGCTGCACCTGCTCGTCTTTGAGCTTGTTGAGATTTAAAAGCTCTTAGTGTTGATCGTATAGCCTGTCTTCTTTGTCTAGTTACCTGAGCAGCTTGTTGTTGCTGTTGAACTTGAACAGCCCTAGTCGTAGCTTGTGCTGAAGCAACAGCCTGTTTGCTTGATTTAACAGTTTTACTAACACCATAAGCTGTAGCTGCTGTACCAACAGTAGCCGCCCCAACAGCTAGAGCACCAGCGCCTATACTTACACCAAGAGCACTCGCCCCAGCTATAACAGCCCCACCAATAGCAGTAAAAATCGCCATATTATATTTCCTTTATGTAAGCAGTTTCTATAGGCTTGTAGCCTTTACGTTTGAATAATACACCAGCTTTACTACTAAGAACATTGTCTAACTCTGATAGTCTAGCAAAATTACATCCAACTTGCTCAGACCAAAGTGTATATTCGTTTATTAGTTTCATTGAAGTCTTCCCATTTCTGTGTTCAGGGTCTATCCAAAACATTAGTTCTTGAGCAAACTTAAAGTCATTGATAGGTATCTCAGTAACCATAGCTATAAGAGCACCTACTATCTCATCGTTGTGGTCTATTAGTTTTACAAAACCTACCTCATGGTCTATCAGAGTAGTAACTAGTTCGTTAATCTTGTTAGTGTTTATCTTAGACCAAGCTGGATGAGGTATTTCTTTACAGAATTGTTTTACTGCTAGGACAATATCTAAGACATCATCTTGAGTAGCATCCCTAATTATATATTCAGTCATTAGTAACGAGGGTTCCTTCCTTGTACCATGCCCCAA
>TARA_R100001163_G_scaffold57875_1_pt1 | contig 9893 bp, 18 predicted proteins | sample TARA_R100001163 | Tara Oceans TARA_R100001163 (sample SAMEA2621285) | marine metagenome | biome: marine biome (ENVO:00000447); feature: deep chlorophyll maximum layer (ENVO:xxxxxxxx); material: "saline water (ENVO:00002010), including plankton (ENVO:xxxxxxxx)" | depth 120 m
GTGCATTACAGACACACAAGCCCGCCTGACTGGTGGATGGGGGTGACAGCATGACGTACAAGTTCGAATGCAAACACTGTGGCTCTACTGATTTAGAGTTCAAGATGTGGGTGAATCAGGATATGGAGATTACAGATGACTGTGAGGAACATCCTTACTGTAATGTATGTGAAGAAGAAACGAGGGTGAGAGCATGAAAGAAGATGGAAGAGGACAAGAATATTTAGATGAGAATTTATGTTTACATGATTATGTATATATAGGTGATTTTGAGGTAATTAATAGTGGCGAAGATGTGCTCGTAACTATTCAATGTGGAAAATGTAATGAATCACAACAACATACTTTGTGTCTTGAATCAATACTAAATGACTTAAACTTGGGGTGGGAAGAATGACTTTGACTACCTATTATCACGCAACTCCATACGAGAACTTCTTCTCGATTATGGAAGAGGGAATTAGGAAATCTTGGGGTGGTGTTTATTGCTCAACTGATATGGACACAGCAGCCAAATGGATTTCTTTTACAAGAGCCACATCAAAGAAGATAATGGTGCTTCCATTCAAACGTGATTCTAGCCTGATGGAACTCGGTATTGACCATTCACCTGTAATGACTAAAATGCTGGGCGTAGATGATGATTCAGCATCTTTCGTTAGCCCTGATGAAATCCCACCAGAGGATATTATTTGGGATGACGTTATGATTTATGAGAATCCATTTTATGCGGGGGATGAGGAAGAATGAGATTCAAGAGTGTAAAACATGCTGAATATGAGATACTGAAAGCGATAATGGCTACAAGAGTAGAAGGAACTTTTCATGAGACGATTGAAGGAATAAAAATGATTGGTGTTCCCTCGAACGATAAGGTTGCTGAACAGAGATTCAATAAAGCAGCAAGTAACATAGTCAAGGTAATATCGAACATGGCGGAAAAGAGAAGTAAATATTTACCCGAAGAACATCCTGAGTATGGGATGGACATAAAAGAAGTAAGAAAAATAATGAGGGCGAAACCATGAATAAAAAAAGCAAGTGCAAAACATCGCACCCAAGAGTAAAAGGAGAATCTGAGTGTAGGATTTGTGGACACAAATACAATAGTTAGATTCTATATAAAGAAATGAAAAAGAAGGAGATAGATAAAAATGAATGAAATAAAAGATGGAAAAATGTATGATAAAATATTGGAAGTAAAAGAAAAAATAGATGGGGTTTTTATTCCTGATAGGACTTGGAATGCCATAGTAGAAAGACAGAGAGTGATTGGAAATGTAGCAAATCTATTAGATGATACAGCCAATCAACATAGTGGTTGGTCTTTTGTCTGGAGGGATTTACAAAAAACCAGTTTGGTTGATATTTTTATGTGGCAAATGTTACTAGAAGATTTATCAGAAGAATACAATGTTGGTATTCCTTTGTTGAAAAATTTAGTTATCACATTGAATGTAGACCCAATGGAAAGAAACATTTCAGTAGATGCTATTAGACCTGTATTCTTTGAAGATACGGATTTAGTTACATCAGAGTATGTAATGGCTGCGTTCTATGGTGTTGATATGGGTTGGTGGACTGAAGAGGAAGCCCGCTTTGTTACCAAATCTAGTCAGATACCAATTTATGATGATAATAGTAAGAAGGAAGCGACTGCTGCTTTTCTTGGGGTAGATGTTGATGAACTTGATAATGTGCTGAGTATAGGAAACGATGTGTTTTTAATAGGAGAGGAGTAAAATGATAGAAAGAATTACTAACCTAGTTCTTTTCTCGGTTTCATCTCTCGACTGGCGACAGGGTTGGGGGAGTAACTGCTTCATAGGCATGGCTGCAAGTTTCTCTACTGTCGCACCCAAAATAGAGGTGATTGAATGAGTGAAACACAAAAAACAAAGTTATATCTTGATATTGAATACGTTCTAGGAGATAATGTAGATATTGCTGATGGTTTCTTTATGCAAGTTGTTCAAGATTATTTTGATTCTTTATGTGGTGAAATATTTTCCAAAGTTGAAATATCACAAGATATTGGATGTGGGGTGGTTGAATGAGTAATTATGAAGAAATGTATTTAGAATTAAAAAATGCTTTAACTCTTATTGGTGAAAACCTGTCTCACGAAGAGGTACTTGAGATAGCGTTCAAAGCGACTAATGAGAGAGTATTTTGGGGTGGTTGAATGAGTTTAATTAAAGCAGAAATATGGCTTTGTCCTAATTGTGATGATTTTAGGTTTCATGATAATTGGGTTTGTCAATGTGTGGTGATTGAATGAAGTCTTTACATAATCTCATACCTAATACGTCTCTTGAGATAGATATTATGGACATAAGAATGACCAAACATATGAAAGCATTGTTATTAAAATCTATGGCTTTTGGTGATTCGTATGAACTTAACGCAACCGTCATACACCATTGGTTTCATGATACTAATTATGATGAGCATGAAAATTATGATGTTAAAGATTATATTCAAGATTGGCCGAAATATAAAATTGTAAAAGATACTATGCGATTTTACTTTCATGTTGGTAATGCTTTTGGTGTAGATTTAGTAACAGATTTCATTAAAGTGTTAAACAAACAAATGGAATGGACAGGTGAAAGTCACAAACCATTTAGTTTAGACACTTACGACAAGACTAATTTTGAGAGGTGGTTGAATGAATGAAGATGAATACGAAAAGATAGAGTTTTCTGTCTCTAATTTTATAGAAGGTGGTAAGGTGAAATACCCCGATGGTATTACTGCACCCATTCATGATATAGATATTCATATAGAAGTAGATGGAGAACTCCAAAGACTACTTATGGTATGTACTTCGTCGGAGTGCATCGAGGCGTGTACAATGTGTGGAGAAGAAGTTACAGGAAAAGAAACCGTCATGGTTTTTGATGGTTTCATTCTTTACCCTTGTCCAAAATGTAATGCATTTGACTTTGTAAAAGTTGATGAGAAATGGAAAGAGGAATTAATATGAGTTTTGAAATGAATGATGAAATGAAAAAATGGGCTAAAGAATTAATGAGTGGACTAGGTATAGGTGGTATATGGTCACCTGAAGGTTCTGGGTTGACATACAAGAAAATGTCAGACGATACTTTGTTGCTAACAAAGATGATGAATCACCCTGATGTGTTAGAAAACCACGCTCGTTTTACTACTATAATGATGGCTATTGGTATTAACATGGCTGAGAATGAGAATGTTCTTTTCGATGCACCTGCTAATCCTGAAGAGGCTTACATGTTAGAACAACAACATAAGATAGATATTGCACACGGATGGAAATGTGAGTGTGGTAGTAAATTAATAGAAATGCCACATGAGAAATATTCTCCTAGATTCTTAAGTGAAGAAGAAGTATTGTTAGAAAATGGCGATACTGATACGATGGAGATTTGGGGTTACTTGTATGAGTGTCCAGATTGTGATAAAGCATTCAATGTAGACCCTGATGATTACCATTTAATGGCGGGAGATAAGTTGTTTATGAGATATAGAATAGATAGTGAAAGGACTATGCAAGCAATGACAAGGAGAGAAATGATACAAGCAGCAAAAGACCAGACTGGTGTTCTTGTTGGTGATTCCTGTCCAATTACTGGTGGTAAAGTTCCTACTTGGTTGTGGGGTACTTATTGTTATGTTATAGTTAATGATGAGGAGGAGTAGATGTCTAGACCCATTACTTCTTCACCACCCATTGTTTGTGTTAAGTGCCACAGAATTAAAATTTCAGCGTCTGCTAAATCAAAAGGGAAAACTATCTGTGCTGGTTGCCACAGAAGAGAAGGTAGTGGTAGACCATTAGAAAAATTACCTTTACCTACAGGATTCAGGAGTTTAGTAAAATGAATTACGATATTGATTTATGTCATTCATGTAATACTAGAGGAAGAATATGGACAAACCAGTATGGTAATAAACCAATTTGTAAAGTTTGTTTTGATAAGAGAGGTGATTGAATGAAAATAGAACGATGGTCAAATAGACCATACATTGAATCAAAAACACAATGGTTTTTCCCTGAAGAAAAGTTGGTTGTTTACAAAGAGGCAACCGCACGAAGAAAAGGATTTCAACCCATTGATTATACACCACCTTGCTATATTTTTGGTGTTAAAATATATGATGCAGAATTTGATGGTAATAGATGTTTTGAATGTGATGAATTTGACTATGGCTCTTATAGTGAAACACTTCCCAACGGGAAAGATGATGTAGAAATTATGAATGCACGTAAGGATGCTTACCTAATAGAATATCCAAGAAAATCATGTTACTTTTGGTGTCCTACTTGTTTCATTTGGAATCATGACAGAAAGACTGTAAACAGAATATTAGGTGCAGACCCAACACTACCTCATCACGATGAACCTGCTGCTGATGAGCATGAGAAAAGAATAGAGGTGTACGGAGAATGAGTAATGAGACATTATGGAGAACTTCTAGTTTAGAAGGAAAATGGATGAATGGAAAAGGTGATGTAGTCGCCAGAAGAATAGAATACTATCAAAAGACTTGGTTAGATTTGAGAATAAATAATATCCAAGACGGTAAGAATCAACCTACTAGACACGGAGTTAGACTCACAGTAGAACAACTGAAAGAATTAATTCCTAGACTGGTAGATTTTGTAAACGATGTAGAAGATGAGAGAGAAGCAGCGAAAAGAGCAGGATGGGAAGAAGAGGAAGAAACTTATTCAGAGGGGCATAATAGTCACCAAGAATAAAACTATCTTCGTATTTAGGTGATACCATGAGATTTGCTCATGCTGCTAGATTACATGAGAATATTATCCTAGGTGTAAATAAAAACCAAGTATTCTCTGATGTAGATTCTTTCAAAGATGCTATGGAATTGTATCAATTATTCATACCAAGCAAACCCCTTCTAAATAAAACCACACTGGTAAATAGATTTGCAGAAGAAGTTGGTACTTACATTGATGTGGTAATGGATGTTCTTGGTGAAAGAAAAGTATGGAAAGCATTAGCAGGAGAGAGTAACGAAGGCTCGCCTAGAAATCGCTCAGTAAGTGAAATGATAATGTATGCTGAAAGTGTAGCAGAAGGTGCTATTTCGATTCTAGATGCTGCTCATACTATGGATGAAGTAGAAGCAAAATTATTCTGGCGATTCATTACGGGTGAGAAAGTAATGACTGAAACTGCCTTTTTACTATCAGTAAGTGGGAATAAGATATCACCACAGGTATTGAATAGACACATCAAAAGAAAACCGACCTACGAATTACTAGAGGTGTTATTTACTGACCCTCTAAGTTTAGATGCTGGTGAGTTATGGTATCAAGATATAGATTTAGCACTAATACCGAGGCGGTTCTTTCCTCACATTTCTACCGAAGGCCAGAATAAAATTATTAATTACAACGGTGGTTTTTATCAGAGAGTTTTAGATAAAGGAAGTACTAAGATGCTTCACATAATCAACGAACCTACTGGTTCTAGATTTGTATGGAGAGATAGGAGTGGTAGATTAATACCTAGAGGGATAGCACCAAAACTATCGTGGTCTATCAATGGTCCTGTGATACTAGAAACTGTACCAGTAAATGATACTCTTCATGTGTATGATGCTATCTATCCAAGATATGCACATCTCAAATTAGATGAGAGATTAAAACGATTTCAAGAGTCTCTAACAGATGAGCCAATAATAGTCCATCATCCTGTATTAATAGACCACTGGGGTAGTTTAGCACATGATGATGATATAATTAGATTCCCCAATAATAATCCATATAACCCAACAGAAGAAGGTGGTTATACATTAATGAAATCGTTAGCGAGAAAACCGTTTAGAATTCATTCTGTAAAGAAAAACGAAGATAGTATTTCTATCAAAGTTTGTGCTTTAGATGGTATAGATGATTTTGTTATAGTGGGTGAAATGGAAACCTTTGGGGATTTAACAGGACAATTACTATTCACAATCAATAGAAGAACAGGAATGGTTTTACAAAATCAATGGCAAGAAGTATCTAGTGAATATTGCATAGTGGTTGAAGTAGTAACTCCCACTATCATAAAAAACCCACTCACAATCGTAGACCCCCTGCTTGTGGAAGTCAGAGATGACTTAGGGATGAATGATGTATTACAAGTTGTAGATGTTATGTTTGGTGAAGATGATGGATAATTGGAGTTTTACTTTAGGTTTCATTTGTGCAGACTTAGACATATATACAGGGGTGTCAAGAGACGACAGATACGACGGTGGTTTTAAATTAAGAAAATGGATTTCTTGGAAAACATTGTTTGTATATCCTAGAAATGAATTATTTGAAAAAGTAGAAGAGGAATTAGAAAATATAGGAATAGAACTAAAGCAGTTTTATTATAGTGAGTCTGATATCAAAAAATGGTTTCATTTCCTTAAACAAGCAAAACTAATTCCCTATTTTTCACAAGCACCGAAGATAGAATTGATGGAGTGGGTTTTTGAAAATCCTCTACCAACAAGAACAAACAGGAAAATGGGTATGCATGTACCAGTAGATTTTGAAGAAATTGTAAAATGGATGTCAGATTTCGATGCTCTAAAAGAGGAAGAATATAAGATTCTATATAAAGAAATGAAGAAGGAATGATTGTATGAGGGGAAGTAGAAAAATAAATTTTTGTTCGTTTTTGTTCGGGATAATAGGTTGTAAGCGATTAAATGTTGGGTTTTCACAGGTCTTTAACATGACCTATCACATAGTTAATACAACTTCGCTGGGCTACAACCCTCCTTTGATTACTTCCTCTCATACACCAAGGAGGAATGATTGAATGAGATATACACAAAGTAACTGGAATGAAATTGGTAGACCAATCTCTCTTGAGAAACTAGTAGGTCAAGAAGAGTTTGTTGAGGATGCAAGAGAATGGAATCAACATGATTCTTGGCCCGCAGCCATCTTACTACATGGGAGACCCGGAGTTGGGAAAACCACTGCTGCAAGAATAATCGCCAGAAATGTATTAGGTGATTACTATGACCCTGTTAATTATGTAGAATCAAATGCTTCCGATGACCGAGGTATTGACTTTATCAGAAATGAATTAAAAATATTAGCAAGCACAAAACCAATAGGAGCAGATAGAAGAGTTGTTCTTTTAGATGAAGCGGACGGTCTTACCAAAGCGGCTCAAGATGCTGCTAGACAAATTATAGAAAACTACGCTAGTAATTGTTTGATTATTATGACAGCAAACAATCTAGATAAAATCACTACAGCAATACGAAGTAGATGTGCTGTGTATCAATTCAAACCCTTAACAGCAGAAGAAGGGGCTATCCATCTTACCAATGTTTGTGAAATACTTGGGTTAAGAAATGTAAATGGTTCTGATATTCTAAAACATTGGGAAGAACACTTCCCTCGTCTAGTTACTACTATGGGTGGTGATTTGAGGGGTTGTGTGAATGTATTAGAAAGTACACAGAAAATACCAAACTCGCTAGTAGAAAAAATCAGGGATATTGATGTAATATCAGATTCAGCAGTTGCTAGTTTAGATAATGAATGGATGGAAATGCGTATTGCTTTCCACAAAGCGATTAACCAAGGTAGAGATAGAGCGTTTGTAATGCGTTCTTTCTATCAAAATATCTCAAGTTTCTTTGATGTAGCAGACAGAAATCCGAAACTGTGGGATATATTAACCGTATATGGTGATATGATGAACTCAATTTATGAATGGCCGGACAGTGATGCCGCCTTCATGGATTGTTTTATAGCGAAATTAAGAAAGGAGTTGATGAAAAATGAACAATGAATATGAATATGATGATGAACAAGAGAATGTGGCCGGATTTAACAGGGCCAGTGGTAATTTACCTGAATCTGTAATGACAAGAGTGAAAAAACACGCTGAGAGGACTAATGAAAAAGTTGACGTGGTTTTAGATTTCTTTTTAGAATCTATAAAGAAAGACTACGGTTGTGATAATCCTCAAGAAGAAGATGAGGACCTTTTAATTGATTGGTTTGAACAGTGTTATGTTCAACTTAGAAGAGCGACAGTTGGTGGTGGTTCTAACAGTACTACCTTTGTTGGGTGTTTCATAGGAGTAGATGGAAACAAAAGAGACCGTAGGGCTAACATGGTAAGAAGAGCCTCAAGAGATTTTACAATGGACCCAAATGCTGCTATTGATAGCGGAAAGGTAGGTGTCTATGAAAAAGCAGGAGACTTTTGGAAGATAGTTACTTCTAATGGAAGTATAGAAACTGTTGAGCCTGTTGATACCCCACCAAGTATGGGATTCTTAGCAGACGGTCAATACATCTGTTTGTTAGGTTCAACCACTGGTAGACCAATGGTTAAAGAATTAATGGGAAGGCATTACTTTTTCTTAGGTAATGAAGAAAATAAATTCGAGTCAGAGATTCTTATGTGGAGAGTAGATGCTACTGGTGATGATGTTGATATGGAAGTTAAAGTTGGAGAGCCTTGTAAAATCTATGTTAGGCCTCCTAATGATAATGCACCAGAGGCTTACAGAGATATTCTTGGCACTAGTTACGGGTTTAGTGAGAAGATAGAATATACAGATGAATTTGTTGGTGAAAGTGAAAGAAAATTCTTACACCCTTCAAGATATCTTACAAGTAGGGACATGCACAATTTCTTCGTTCCTTTAGAAGATTTAGATGAAGCCTATGAATCTGGAAGCCGAACATTCGAAATTAATGGTGAACAAGGTCGTTCAGGACCTGTAGTTATTACCAAGGGTACAGTAAATAGATTATCTACTGAGGCTAGAGAAACACAATACGACCAAAGCGGTAAGAATTATGTTTTCAATCTAACATCTGTGGCTCTACAAAGTCAATTTGGTGAAGGTAGGGCAGCAGAAGTAGGCTGTTGGGTTAGTGGCGCTTGCCATGATTTAACAACACCTTTCGTAGCCAGAGATGATACTTCTGAAATAGAGTGGGCTGAAAAGTCTACAGTCTATGTAATTGGAAGAGTTGGGGTATCTGTAAAAGATAACGAAAGAGTTGCTAAACTAAATGTCTTTGGTGTATATGCTGACCCAAGAAGAATCCGCCCAAGAATCGGCGGAGGAAACACAGGACAGGACCAATTTAATTGAGGTGATATAAATGAGTACAAAGAAAGAATTAGAAGATGAAAACAAGACTTTGAAAGAAGAATTTGAAAAAATAAGAATGACTGCTGTAAATCTAGATGCCGCTTTGAAAGAAGAAACTAAAAGAAGTGCTGCTCAAAAATTACAGATTGAGTTTTTAATTGCTTACGCTAATAATGTTTTAGGGGCAACAAATAATTTACAAAACCAACTAAATCAACTCGCACAAGCAGGTGTAAATACAGATAACGAGGAGGAAAAATAATGGCTGGGTTTGGTGCTGCTAAAGCGGCTAAAGAAAGTGGTGAAGAAGTAGTACCCTTTACCCCTCTCAAACAAAAGAAAAACAAAACTAGTAATAATCCTAAAGAGGGTCAATCTAATTTTGTAGAAAAAGCATACGATGCTTCTAATGACCCTTTTGCTGATTTGAGAAATGAACTACAATCTCTACATAAGAAGAGTCCTAAAAGTACATTGTTTGGACTTATAGCGGGTCATGAGAATACAGGTAAAACTGCAATAGTTTTAGATGCTTATGATAAAGTAAAGACAGGATTTGTAGACCCCCAACATGCAAAAGAAGTTGTTGGTGACTTATGGATTTTAGATTTCGATGGCGGAGGTGCGGCTTCGGCAGCAGCGTTCTACAAAAACAGCACTAGTATTAGATGTTGGGACCCTTGGGTTATGCAGAAAGGAGATAGAACAGCATACGATTATCCCGCTACTCATGACAGGGTAATGAAGATAATGCAATTTGCTGTAGA
>TARA_R100001163_G_scaffold2920_1_pt1 | contig 9882 bp, 7 predicted proteins | sample TARA_R100001163 | Tara Oceans TARA_R100001163 (sample SAMEA2621285) | marine metagenome | biome: marine biome (ENVO:00000447); feature: deep chlorophyll maximum layer (ENVO:xxxxxxxx); material: "saline water (ENVO:00002010), including plankton (ENVO:xxxxxxxx)" | depth 120 m
CCTGTAACAGTAAACACAAAGAGCTTGATGATTAGAGACAAGGTGCAAAGCAGGATTAGTGAAGTGACTTTGAAGGTTGAACTAGCACAAGACATAAGATGCTAAGATTAAGGCTTTGGAATAGTGCAGAAAATGCACAGTACGATGTAGACCTCTACCAAAATGCTCCGGTGAATTTGAAATATCGTTACACGGATGTTACAGAAATAAACAAAGCCGTTGGAAGCTACTCACAAACATTTCGCATTCCTGGAACAAAGAAGAATTTAGATTTTTTTGGAGGTTTGATAAGTCCTGCAGTAGTAGAAACATCATCACTAATCAATGGCACTTTTAGTCTGAAGCAAAAAATTCGTGCAGAGCTTTCTTCCAACACAGTGCCTTTAATGAGAGGGCATGTGCAAGTAAAGGCAGTATACAGACAGAAGAAAGATTTTTACGATATTGAGTTGGTATTTTTTGGGCAAGCAGTCGATTTGTTGAGTGAGATTGGAGGCTCACTTATGAGCGAGTTGACTCTTACAGCACTAGATACAACAGTCAATTATTTGAACATTTTAACTAGTTGGCTCTCCATTGGTGCTGCACCTTTGGATGGCACACTTGTGTATGGAGTAATTGACAAAGGGCGTAATTGGGGTACAGCACCGATTGACACACAGTTTGGAACATATGAAGCAAGCAGCATACCTCTGTGGAATGGAACAGGCGTAAATAACACCCTAAACCAATGCGATTTTACACCGTTCGTACAAGCTAAATTTTTAGTTACCCAAATTTTGGAGCAAGCAGGGTTTTCGTTTAGCTCGGCTTTTATGGACACAACAGACTTTGAAAATATATACGTGCCTCTTCATTCGGGAGGAGGCGAGTTGGGCATAGTTTCAGATGATGTACAAGATAACTCCGCAAGAGTGGGATTAGCAACAAACCAAACAACATCATCCTCAAGCTATTCAACATTGAATTTTGTCGATACCGTTGATGGTGGCTTAGATCCGGGAACAAATTGGGATAACTCTGCATATGATTGGACAGCACCGACTACGCAATACATAAGAGTAGATTACTATGCAAGGTGCAACAATGCATATTACAAGCTAACCCACAAGGATTCAAGTGGCACGCTTCTGAACACACTAGCTCAGCTATCTGCATCTAATACAGTTGTAGATGCAACAGGAGATGTTGCAATACAGGGTGTGATTCACGATTTGCTTGTAAATGCCGGAGACACTATACAATGGGAGTTTGCTAATACAGGTTCCGGCACAGCAACCTTTATTGGTTCAAACAGCATAGCTGCAGCAGAAGGTGCTAGCATAAGAATTTCTGCCCCTGCATCCGAAGCAACAGGATTTGACATTGACCCTAACCTCAACATGCCGGAGATTAAGCAAGTCGATTTTTTAGCAGGATTGCAAAAGATGTTCAACCTTGTATTTATACCGGATGCAGTTGACCCAAAAAAATTAACCATTGAGCCGTTTAATGATTTTATTGCTTCGGGTGACGAAAAAGATTGGACAAACAAAGTAGATTTTAGCAAGGACTTAGTTATTAAACCAACAACAGACATTCAGAAAGCAAAATACAGATGGACTCATGCAGAAGGAACAGACTTTATCAACAAAGCTGTAAAAGACCAACTGAACAGAGTTTATGGGCAGAAAGAGACTTTAGACCCCGGCAATGATTTTGCAACAGGTGACCTGACTATTAAAACACCCTTTGCTCCGTATGTAATGAGTTTAGTGCCAAATTCACAAGTTTCGATACATAGGGCAATAGATGGTACAGGAGTTGGAATTAAAAAGCCAAAGATGAAGCTCGCTTATTGGAATGGTTTGCAATCCGGACTAACCGGTACTTACAAAGTCAGAAAAGACGATGGCTCACAAGCATCACTTACCACTTTTCCTTATTTCAGCAGCTTCAATGCTCGGTATCCGGAGGTCGAGGACAATTGGCTAAATTTTGGTTGGGAAATACCACTTATCCCACATCAGGCACATCCCTTGAATGGACTTTATTACAAATATTGGAGTGGTTATGTTAATGAGCTTTACTCTAGTGCAGCAAGAATTTTAGAATGCTCAATGTTTTTAACATCGGAAGATATTGCAACATTCAATTTTAACGACAAAATCTATATTGAGGACACTTACTACCGCATCCTGGAAATTTCGGGTTACGATGCAACAAGTCAAGCTCCCTGCAGAGTAAAATTGATAAAAGTGCTATCAAGCATTGCTGATTGTGCGGATATTCCAACAGACGTAACTGATGAAGGGATTATTACGTTTAATGGGAGTGCAACAGATTTTGGAAACAGGGAATGCTGTGAGCGTTATGGGTATGTCTTTACACCGGATAAAGCAGGGGGCAATAGTAGATGCAGAGCAATGGGTGTTACAATAGTGCCTACAACCCTTCCAATTACGGCAGGATAAAGTGAGAATTATGAAGTTTAACAGTTATATCATGGAAGGCATAGACTTGCTTATTGTTCATGCTAAACCATACAGAAAACCGAGTAAGATTTTGAAAATTTTAGACATCCTGCTTACAGCTATCTACCTTGTTGCTTATGGCTTCGGGATCTATTTTTTAATTTCTTCACTAGTTAAATTTTTAAGCTAAGATGGCAGAAGCTAAAAAAAGAATCATTTTAGAATTTGATGCCGATACAGGGCAGATAGTTAAAGGGCTTGACAAAGTAGATGGCAAGCTTGATGATGTAGGCAAAAAAGCCGGTGGAGTAGGAAAGAAAGGCAAAAAAGGTTTTGGAATGTTAGGCAAAGGCCTCAACATGGGCAAGCTCGGATTCCAAGCTTTAGGAAAAGCAATAATTGCAACAGGAATTGGGGCTTTAGTTCTTGCATTGGTAGCGTTAGGGCAACAGTTGATGAAGAATGACAAAGTTGCTAGAATTGTGGAACAAACAATGGCTGCAATTGGTGCGGTTGTGAGCGTGTTGGTGGATGTAGTGGTGCAAGTAGGTGAGGCGTTATTTACAGCATTTACTCAACCACAAGTAGCAATTGACTTTATCAATGAGAAGATTAATACCATTTGGCAGATTATAACAGGAGTGGGCAAGCTTATAAAAGAAAGCTTTGTGCTTACTCTTCAGACCATGAAAAAGTGGTTAATTCAAGCCGGTATTGCTGCAGCAGAATTTTTTAGTGCAGGCTTTGCCGATACTTCTGGGATGGAGAAGGCGTTGAATGAAACAAAAGCTGCAATACAAGAAACAAAAGACGAAATTGTGGAAGCAGCAGGACAAGTTGCAGGGCCTTTTATTAAAGCATTCAAGGATGCAAAGAAATTTGTAGGTGACTTAACTAAAGAAATGTCTGCCCAAGCAAGGTTAGCTATTAAGCTCGCTGAATCACAAAGGAAGCTTAGGGATAATATCAGAACAGTTGCATTGGCAACAGCAAAGGCAAGAAGCGAGATTGCACAGATGAAGATGGATAGCGACAACATGAACCTGTCTATTGAAGAAAGAATTAAAGCCGCAACTGCCGCTGCTCAGAAAGAAGAGCAGTTGAGAGCAGCAAGGCAAAAGAATATCGAGGACGGAATACGCTTAGTGCAGCAGGAGATGAGAATACAGGGCAAGAGTGGCAAGGATAATGAAGAGTTACAGCAAAAGCTTAACGACTTAAAAATTGAGTTTTATGCTATTGAAGAGGAGGGGTTAGCTTTACAGACCGAGATGCAGAACAAAATTATTGGGCTGCAAAATGAAAGATTCGATGCAGAAGAAAGTTTTTTCAATGCTCAAAGAGATAGGAAGAATGCAATGAAGTCTGACCAAGAGCAAGAGATTGAAGAGTTGAGGATATACTATGCAGAGCAACTTGCACTAGCAGACCAATACGGATTTGATACTAAAGAGCTTTTAGAACAGCAACAGTTGGAAATTGCTGAAATGGAGGCAAGGCATCAAGATGAAAGAGATGCAAAAGAGGAGGCAGACGATGCAGCAGACCTTGAAAGAGAAAGAAAAAAGCAGCAAGCAATACTTGATACTGCTAAAAATGCATTAAATGCATTGATGGCATTAAATGAAGCATTTGGGGGCGTATCTGAACAAGAGAAAAAAGCTAACGAAAAGAGGTTGGCAGCTATAGATGCTGCTTCTAACGCAGAGGAGAAAAACAGACTTATTCAGCAACACAACAAACTGCTTGCAGAACAAAACAAAGCAGCTAAAAAGCAATTTGACAGAGGAAAGAAATTACAGATTGCACAAGCTACAATTAGTATGTACGAGAGTGCAGTAAGCTCTTACAATTCTCTTTCTGGGATTCCTGTGGTTGGCCCTGTGTTGGGTGGAATTGCAGCAGCAGCAGCAATAGCAATGGGCATAGCAAATATTGGCAAGATTAAAGCCACACAATTTGAAGGTGCGCCACCTTTGAGCAATGCAGGGGCAGGTCGTACTGCACCGCAAGGCATAGCAGAAGGTTCACAACAAGCAGAAGGTGGAGGAACAGGCGGAATGCTTGACTTAGGATTTTTAGGAGAAGGAGCGACTAGTAATGTGCAAGCATTTGTGATAAGTAATGAAGTAACAACCACCCAACAGAGTGACCAATTAATAAACGACCAAGCAAGTTTAGTAGGATAATGAAGATATTAGAATTAGTAATTGATGAAGAAGCAGAAGTTTATGGAATTGATGCAATTTCATTGGTAGAATTTCCTGCAATAGAAAGTGATTTCGTTGCATTAAAAAATACTCAGCGAGTACAATTTGCAGAAGTTGATAAGGAGAAGAGAATTGTGTTAGGGCCTGCGTTGATTCCGGACAAACCTATCTACAGAAAGAATGATGATGGGGAGGAGTTTTACGTTTACTTCTCAAAAGCAACAGTACGCAAAGCAATGGAAATGTTTTTAAGTTTTGGAAATCAGAACAACATGACCTTAGAGCATGAGCATAGCATTAGAGGTTTAAGCGTTGTTGAATCGTGGTTGGTTGAGGATGAAGAATATGACAAATCCAGAAAATACGGATTACAAGTGCCGAAGGGAACATGGATGGTAAGTATTAAAGTAAACAATGAGGCGATTTGGAATGAGTGGGTAAAAAGTGGAAAGGTTAAAGGGTTTAGCATTGAAGGTTTTTTTGCAGACAAGTTTGACGTTGAAAACAGAGAAAAGGAAAAAGATAATTACGAAAGCTATGCAGATTATCCGGATGCAGTTAAAAACAATGCTAAGAAAGTAATTGAATATGCCGAAAAAAATGGTTGGGGTTCGTGTGGTACAGGTGTAGGAAAACAAAGAGCTAACCAATTAGCTAAAGGCGAAGCAATTTCAGTTGAGACTATTAAGAGAATGAGAAATTACTTAATACGTCATGCTAAAGACTTAGAAAAAAGCAAAAGCTATAGTGATGGATGTGGCAAATTGATGTACGATGCTTGGGGTGGCAAAGCAGGATTGAGATGGGCAGAATCTAAGTTGAAAGAATTGGAGTTGCTTAATAGAATAGAGATTGAAGCCGGGTTGGATCTATTGGAAAGCGAACTTGCCAAGATAGGGCCAAGAGGTGGAGTTAAGAGAAGTAAGAAAGCACCGAAGAGTGGAACACCCAACCCAAAGCCAAAAGGTGAAGGAACAGCAAGAGGCACAGCAAAAGATACAAGAAGTGCGAAGGTTAGCAAGAAAGACGAAAAGACTTTACAAAAAAAGTCGGATGAGTTTAATGAAAGATACAAAAAGAAATTAGGTTATGGAGTTAGTGTAGGAATGTTGAAGGCTGTTTTTCAGCGAGGTCTAGGAGCATTCAATACTTCTCATTCTCCTAAAATAAAAAGTGCTAGTGCATGGGCTCAAGCACGAGTTAATGCGTTTTTATATCTAGTAAAAAATGGCAGACCACAAAATAAAAAGTACACCGGTGACTTTGATTTACTGCCAAAAAAACATCCTAAATCTAACAAAAAATAACAAAAAGCTTGTTTTTATAAAAAAATCATTACAGGGCATTTTTAGAGCATTTAGCAAACTTTCGTGCTTCTAAGGTGTCCTACTATCAAAAATTAGAGAAAACAGAAACCCTTATAAACACTAACGATTCAGAGGCAACAAAAAAAAAGTTTGCAACAGTTGTGAGAATCGTGCTAACAAAAGCGTTATACTATTATGAATCTAAAAGAAAGAATCCAAGACATCTTCCATTCGTACTCTGTACAGCTAGAGCTTAATGAAAAAGAGAAGAAGGAAGATGAAGTGCAAATGGCTAAAAAGACTTTAGCAAATGGCACAGTTATTTACACAGATGCTGAAGATTTTGCTGTTGGGGCAGAGGTGTTTATTGTGAATGAAGAAGGAGAGCGCATGCCACTCCCAGACGGAGAATACGAATACGAAGGAGGAGGCAAGACCGTAGTTGCAGGTGGTAAAATTGCAGAAATAGTTGAAGCTGAAGAGGAGGAAAAAGAAGAAGAAAAAGAATTAGACCATACTCCTGACCATAAGGACGAGGAGAAAATGGAAGATGAAAAGAAGAAGGATGAAGAGGAGATGGAAGATGAAGACGAAGAAGAGGAGAAGAAGTTTACTAAGAAAGAAGTTGAAGAAATGGTGAAGAAAGCAGTTGAAGATGCAAAAGAAAAAATGGCATCTCAATTGTCTGAAACAACCAAAGAGCTTTCGGATCTTAAAGAAATGCTATCTACTCAAAAGGCAGAAGCCGGATTGAGAAGAAGCCCAAGCAAAGAGAAGCGTATGAGCTTCGCAGATATTAAAAAGCTAACTCAGAAAGAAAGAGTAAGCGCACTTTACGAATTATACTCAAATAAATAAAAAATGGCTAAATCATTAGACATCAACAGCAGTTCTTACGCAGGGGAATTAGCGTTACCGTACATTGCACCTGCGATTTTGGCTGCAGATACTATAGCCAATGGATATGTTACTGTTCACGAAAATGTAAAGTTCAAGGCGGTATTAAAGAAGCTATCTAATGCTTCGGACATTATCGACTCTTATGGCTGTGATTTCTCAGCTAATGCAGGAGACTTAGATTTGGATGAAGTAGTACTAACTCCAACAGAGTTGAAAGTAAACCAAGAGCTTTGCAAGGGCGATTTCCGTTCAGATTGGGAAGCGATGGCTACAGGTCGTACTCTTATGGGCGACAGACTTCCTCCAAATTTTGAAGCATTTCTACTTCAATTCCTAGCAGGCAAAGTTTCGGAAGGTATCGAGAATGCAATTTGGCAGGGCAACTTCAATTCAGCAACAGGAGCAGCGTCAGGCGGGCCTGCAACTTACTTCGATGGCATTTGGCATTTAATCCAGGACGGAGTTGGAAGCGTGAACAATGCTGAAAATTTTGCAGCAGCAGGATTAACTGCAGCTAATATCCTTGAAAGAGTTGATGCAGTAGTTGCAGGAGGTTCAAGTGCTGTACTAAACAGCGGAGATTCTAAAATCTTCATGAGCCGTAAGTCGCTTTACTTATTCCAAAGAGCATTAGGAGGTACAGTTACAACAAGCGGAGCAGCACCAACTCAAGGCGGTATACTTACAGGAGCCGTGCCTGCGTCTTACATGGGTTACGAGATTATTGCACCTGCAGGATTCCCGAACGATTGTGTGCTTTTCACTTCTATTGCTAACCTACATTTCGGATGTAACCTAGCAACAGACCAAATTGAAGCAACAGTTGTTGATATGACACTAACAGATGCATCTGACAATGTGCGTGTAGCTATGAGATTTAGCGGAGGCGTTCAGGTTGGAAATCTTGGTGACTTATCTGTTGGTTACATTCAACCTTAATCCTTAAACCCTAGAACATGGCTTGTAATATAACAGTAAATGGCAGAGCGTTAGCCTGCAAAGATGCATTAGGTGGCATTCGTGAGGTCTACATGGCTAAGTGGATTGGCACAGGTGCTTGGGCACAACCTTCGGGAGGTGCAATAAGTGATGCAGCAGAGGCAGTTACTCTGTATCAGTTTGCCCTTCAGGCCGGCAGTTCTTCATTCACTCAGACAGTTACAGCTTCAACAGAGAACGGAAGTGTTTTTTACACGCAAGTCCTTGCGTTAAGCTTTAACAAAATGGCTGCTACCGACGTTTCGGAGATAGCAGAACTAAATAAAGGTCGCTTAATGATTGTCGTAAGAGACAAAAATGACCAATTTTGGGTAATGGGGCACGTTTCGGGTTGTGAAGTAACAGGAGGAACATTTGTAAGTGGACAAGCTGCAGGTGATTTGAATGGAGCTACAATGGAGATTACTGCGATGGAGGTAACAGCAGCACCAAATTTAACTACGACTTCGGGGGGTAACGTAACATTTACCGACGGAGCTTGATAGCTAAAGAATAAAAGTTAAACAAGAGGGGTGGGCAGATGCCTTACTCCTCTTTTTTTTTCTAAGATGATAATACTAAACCCAAACCAAGCGAGCCAAACATTGTATGCTACACCCTTCCAAGCAAAGAAGGATTATAGCACGACAATTACACACTACCTTTTTATGGTGGAATCGTTGCAGACTGATAAGAAATATTACTTTATCGGTAACGTTCAGCAAGACAATGCTAGGTACACGGAAATAAGCATTAGCACTAATGCAGATGCGGCAACTAGTGGCAATATATTGGTGACAGAATCGGGGCAATACAGCTACATTATCTATGGACAGACAAACAATACAAATTTAGATCCGGCTAATGCTGTAGTGGTTGGAGAATTAGAAAGAGGACTAATGACATTTACCGGTGAGGATGCTTGGAGTATGCCAAGCATTGATATACCCGACAATGTCGTATATTACGAATAATGGAAGTAATTAATTTATCACAATACGAGGAAAGAAGCTACAAGGAAACCCCAACAGCAAGAGGATGGGTGCAATATGGAGACGATAACCTCTTTCCGCAATACCTAGTTGACCTTTATAAGTCTAGCGCAACACATTCTGCTTTGTGCAATACAATTGCTCAGATGATTCTAGGCGAGGGGGTGTTTGCTATGGATATTGAAACTAAACTAAAATTCCAGGAGTGGGATTTGGACGACGTGATGCGTAAAGCTTGCATTGATTTGAAGATACAAGGAGGGTTTGCATTAGAGATAGGTTACAGCATTGACAGAACCACCATTGCTTCGGTAAAACATTGCCCATTTGAAAATGTGAGAAGTGGCGAAGCAAATGAAAATGATGTGGTGGATTTCTATTGGTATTCCAAAGATTGGAGCGACCAACGTGAAACTCCGGTGGAAATCAAAGCTTTTGCCCCTGCAGAAAATATAGAGTACCCAACCCAAATTTTATACGTCAAGCCATTTTCACCCGGAAGCTTTTACTACCCGAAACCGGATTATATTGGTTCAGTTAATTACATCGAGCTTGACAAGGAGATAAGCAAGTACCATATCAACAACATAAGAAATGGGCTTGCACCTAGCTTCACAATACACTTCAAAAATGGAGTACCTAGCCCGGAAGAAAGGCACAAAATAAGAAATGACATTGAGCGTCAATTGGGAGGTACTACAAATGCCGGCAAGTTTATTGTCACTTATTCAGACCAACCGGAAAGAAAGCCGGATTTCGAGCCGTTTCCATTATCAGATGCTGACAAGCAATACCAATTTCTTTCTACAGAAGTAACTGACAAAATAATGGTAGGGCATAGGGTTGTAAGCAGTGCTATGTTTGGAGTTAAAACAGAAGGACAATTAGGAAATACACAGGAGCTAGAAATTTCTGCAGACTTATTCAACAAGCAAGTAATTACTCCTTTTAGAAAAATAGTAGAAAAAGCATTAGTGAAAGTTCTAAATGCAGCAGGATTAAGCCCAAATATTCAGATTGATGAAGTTGAGCAAGTAGAGAT
>TARA_R100001163_G_scaffold64680_1_pt1 | contig 9856 bp, 12 predicted proteins | sample TARA_R100001163 | Tara Oceans TARA_R100001163 (sample SAMEA2621285) | marine metagenome | biome: marine biome (ENVO:00000447); feature: deep chlorophyll maximum layer (ENVO:xxxxxxxx); material: "saline water (ENVO:00002010), including plankton (ENVO:xxxxxxxx)" | depth 120 m
CTGGCTTTGAAGTAGGCTTTATAAAATTAGATCTAGTTGTAGCAGCAACTCTATTTGCATCAGTACACCCATTTTCACAATTTGGATCTAAACAACATTTAACTACTCCTGCATTATTACTGCAATCAAATTTACCAGCTGGACATGAATATCCAGGAACAGCTCCCATTTTTAACTTATCATCAGGTGGCAATTGCGTATACTGAATAGTTTTATTAGGTACCTCACCATATTGACTTGTGGGCAATGGTTTTGAAATAGGCATTTTAGGTTTGGGAGGATAATTTACCTCATCACCAACCAATACTGTCTCAGCTGGACTCTCAGGTCCCCTAGGAAGTGTGGCTGAAGTTGGTGATCTTGAACCAGGTAAGGGTGACAAAAATGAAGAAGTAGAAGCATTTGGTTGAGTTGATAACGTCCAACTAGGTTGTGTTGTTGGTACTCTAAAATCGGTAGAGGTTGTTATTGGTGCTGTAAAATCGGCAGATGTTATTGGTGCTGTAAAATCGGTAGAGGTTATTGTTGGTGCTGTAAAATCGGTAGAGGGTGTTGTTGTTGGTGCTCTAAAATCGGTAGAGGTTGATGTTGGTGCTCTAAAATCAGTAGAGGTTGATGTTGGTACTGTAAAATCGGTAGAGATTGTTTTTGGTGCTGTAAAATCGGTAGAGGTTGTTGTTGTTGGTGCTGTAAAATCGGTAGAGGTTGTTGTTGGTGCTGTTTTGGTTATATCTGGTACATCTGGACCATATTTATCTGTTGAGGTTTGTTTTTTTGACGTGGAAGAAGAAGCTCCTAAAAATGCACCTCTTCCAAAAAGAATTTGCCAGATTATATCCTTTATCTTTTTAGGTGATCCCACCTCATCAGTAGATTCTTTTTCTTTTTCTTTACCCTCTTCTTCTTTTTGGTCCTCCGATTTTTCTGTCATATCTGGTTCTGTTCTATCAGGCTTTCTAGCCTCATATACTACAGGCTTATTCGTATCTTCAAACAATACCTCAACAACTCTTGGTCTTGGTCCTGGTCTAGGCGGTTTCGGTAAATTTCTATTGTTAGCATTTATAACTACAACCTCAGTCTTGTCATCATCTGATTTCTCAACTGGTATCGGAGCCCCCACAGGTAAAATCATACTTGGTGGTTCACTTGTATCTCTCTTATTAAACTTAAAGTTAGGCTTTCTCGATCTATTATTACCTCTTCTTCTTTGATTACGACTACGTGATTTTGATTTAGATTTAGATTTAGATCTTGATTTAGATCTTGATTTAGATCTTGACTTTGAGCGTGATTTAGATCTTAACTTTGAGCGTGATTTTGAAGCTGAACGTTTTCTATCACCAGATGATCTTCGTTGACCTACCTGTACCCACTGCAAATTACCATCGACTATTTTAAGTAAATATATTTTGTTTTCAGCATCAAGAAATGTGTACTTGTAAGCATCATCTCGTTTAAAACCTGAAATATCTGGTAAACCCCCAGCTCCAAGACGGAAGCCATATCCAGATAAATTAAGATTATTTAAATGTGCTGTCGGCATCTTTATATATTATTGCCCTGACTATATAATATCCAAATATTTTGATTTTAATAAATTATAAATAAATAAAATAAATTTTGATAAATTTGTTTTATTTTAAAAATAAATAGTTAATATAACATATCTAAATAATTTTTAAAATATGTCCAAAACATGCGTAATTAATCAAGATACTCCATTCTTAGATAGTGATGCTCAGTATCTCCTTGTTATTGCTAGTTGTTTAGCTAAAAAATTAGATTCCAAAAAAGAACCTATACTATCCGCAGTAGTTAATAAATTTCCATATGCCAACGTATACGAAAATACCGGACAAAAAAGAACCCCAGGAAAAATAAAAATTGTAGGAGATGGTAATCACCGTCGTAAAATTATCACAGCATTTAGCCAAATATATCCTAGCACGATGGATTACCCAAGCGACAACAAAACAAAACGTTTAGATTGGTTTGTACAAGCTTTAGATGAAGTCGCAGAAATTGATGATCTTAAATCTATATGTTTTCCAGCGCAGTTAGCACGTGATGGTGGTGGGAACTGGAGCTACTATTACATGGCAATTAAAGAATTTGCACAAACAATACATCTCAAATCTCCACACATTAAAGTTTACATATGTCACAATGATCTATTAAACGGAAAAGAAGCTCCTACATCTCAAGTTTCTCTTCTTAATGTTGTTAATTTACATAGCGCTGTTAGCTTAGAATCTCTATGCTTCACACCAAGCTTTAAAAAACTCCAAATTAATAAAGATTCCCTCAGAACTAACCCCGGCAAAACCAAAAAAATACAAATTAACTTCTCAAAACTTAAATCAAGACTAGATTCCAAAAATGATAATGACACACCAGAAAATAAAAACAATAACGGTCATCTAATCCTTGACGGTGATGATGAAACTACTGATAAAGTTTTGGATTCCGAAGCTACTAATGAAGTTGTTATTGATAATGATAATGAAGCATTAATTTCCGATGATGAGAAGGATGATGTCCCAAATATAGATAAAAGTAGCCAAATACAATCAATCGCAATAGATGAAGTAAGCAATGATAGCACTAATAGCACTAATAGTAATACTAGTAATAATAGTAAAGAAACTAAACTTAAATTTAAAATTAAACGTAAATCAACTAAAAATGATAAAAATAAAGAAGATGATAAAAATAAAGATGATGTGGATAGTAATTTAAATCAAAAAGATGATAGTAATTTAAATCAAGAAGATGATAGTAATTTAAATCAAGAAGAGGTTAAAGTATCTTCTGTGTATGGTGATTTACCTGAGTTTCCAGTAACTAAGATGAATCCAGATTGGGTTAGACCTATAACTAAACCATTAGTACATGAGAGTTGGAATGAATTTTTTGAGACTCCAGAAATTCAAGAAAAATTGGGCGAAACTCATAAACATTTAGTTAAGGAATTAGAATCTAATGGCAATGTTAGCAGAATGTTGCCTAGTTTTGATCTGATTTTTAATGCTTTCCGTTTATGTCCATTTAATAAGATAAAAGTAGTTATATTAGGTCAAGATCCTTATCCTAATCCAAATCATGCTATGGGATTAGCATTTAGTGTTCCCAAGGGACAGCGTGTTGCTCAAAGTCTTAAAAATATTTTCAGAGAAATATTACACGAATATCCAGAAACATATGTCGAACCAAAACACGGATGCTTAGAAAAATGGGCCGAACAAGGTGTGTTGTTATTAAACTCAGCTCTTACTTTACGATCCGGAGCTAGAAATAGTCATCAACAATTCTGGAATAATACAACTGATCTTATTATCAAAGAAATCAGTAAACAAACTGCTGCTCAAGGTAAAAGTTTAGTGTTTATTTTATGGGGAGGAGACGCAAAAAAGAAGAAACCACTAATTAATACAAAGAAACATTTGGTTTTGGAAGCTGGTCACCCATCACCAATGAGTATTAAATGGTTTCGTGATTGCGGTCATTTTAAAATGTGTAATCAGAAATTAAGAAACATCGGAGAAACTGAGATTGATTGGCAAACTTAATAATTATCAATAATTTGATGGTAAATCTCCAGTTTTTATATCATTCATATCAAGAATACCTAATATTCTGTATTCAGCATAGTTTTTGGTAAACTTTATTATAGGAAAACCTTGTTCATAACGGCTTCTATAATTTTCAGTAGATTTTACCCACCTCATTATTTCTAAATTTCTCCAATTTATAAATTGACGGGTTTTGATATTCATAAAATTATTTAATTCATCATATCCATAATCTCCTTTAAACTCTCCGTTCAAATTATTCATCTTTCTGAGATGAATAATTTTATAGATTTTATCCCCTATATATTCTCCAAAAACCTCTTTTATTGCTATCGACATGTTGACCTCTTTATATATTCAAAAAACATCAATTTTTTAATCTAATAACCTCCATTTCTTAATCTATTTTGTGGATTTTTAAAGGTTTTCCCTGAGATTTAGCCTTTGAAATGCTATCTTGAGTCCCAAAACCACTTTTACTTGGAAATGCTATTACATGAGTTGCATCTTTTATTATAAGTGTATTCCTTATTGGACCTGCCGCACGACGATGTTTATTCCAATCTGGAGGATAAATTGTCATTGGAATCTTATTTTTAGATGCCCATAATTGAGCTAATGTATCAGCTCCTGATGCACCTCCCGAAACTATTGTTTCTATTTGATCTGGAATTATGTCCCAGATTTTTAGTGTTTCTTCCACTTTCACCTTAAATTCATTCCAGTTTTTATAATTTCTAGATCCTACTATTGCAAGTCTGATCGGTTCTGAGTAATTTTCATTCATCATATTGTTATTGTCGATTGTTATTTTAATTTAATAAAATTCAATTATTTTATTACTCAAAGTAATTTTATAAGTTTTTAATTTATTTTTAATTAGAATAATTAAAAATAAATTAAAAATAATATAGAATCTTATCATGAATGATTTTAGGTAAATTAACCTTTTCATAAATAAAAATGAAATTATTAATCCCATTTTTAATCAACAACATATTATTATTTAATTCTTTACGATCTTTTGTATTTAGCATATGACTTAATATTTGTAAATCACATTTTAATAAATCATCATAAGGAAACCACATAAGTTGAAATAATACTAGAAATACCTTACCATGATTCCTATAAATTTCATTTATAACATTATATTTTTTATATAATAAAAGATTATCAATATAAGATGGCATGTCAAGAGGATTTATATAAGGAAAACATTTAATTAAGAAATTATCGCTAAAATTTCTTACATAAATTCTAAAATCATTCTCATGAAATGGTAAATGATTTTTAAATGGACGGTACTTTCTAGATATTATCAAATTATAAGCCTTCTTCTCAACTCTTCTTAACCATTCTTGATCCATCTTGTCTGTATTATTCAAATGAAATCAATAAATATAATTAATAAATATTAATAAATAATCAATATCAAAAATAATTTAATTAAACATTGGTAATTAAGTATAAAAAAAATATAATCATAGAATATAACTTTAGAATATGGCTGAGAATCTTGTCGACAACATGATTAGCGAAATGAACCAAAATAATCCAGCACAAGTGCTTAATTATAGCCCTAACCAACAAATGGGAGGAATGGGCGGTCAAATGGGTGGTCAAATGGGCGGTCAAATGGGTGGTCAAATGGGTGGCATGGGTGGTCAAATGATGGGAGATCCATCGGGTGGACAATATGGATACAGCCCAGTTCAGCCGAATAATGATGTACGGATGGGAGAAGTACAATATGTACCACAATCACAACAACAAGCACCTACTATGCAAAACGGTATGGAAGCTAACATGTCAGGAGAAGATATGGTACCTCCAGATGATGATGATAAGCATATGATGATGGATGCACCAGATCTTTCACACTACGGTATGGACGAAGAAGATGGTGGTTTTCTTGATAATATTATCGATATGGCAAAAGGACCTCTTATTGTTGTTGTTCTTGCCTTTCTCATGAGTATGCCACAGGTAAGTGGTATGGTCCGCAACTTTGTTGCTAGATTTACTACTAATCCAATGTATGTCAATGTAGCATTAGCCCTTTTTATGGGTATCGCATTTTTTGCTATTACAATGGTTGTCGGTTAAGAAAAAATTGTAAAATAAGGCTAATTTGTAAAATGATTGTTAAAACAACTTGGTGCTACTTGGTGCTATGACTAAAATTGTGTAAAATATTAATTTTTCTCCACATACATGAAATTAAATTTTTGATTATTCAAATTAAATAAAAATAATTTGAATAATAAAATGGACAAATTAGTTTGTGGTCAATGTAATGAGAAGGGTATTAAATTATGGAGAAATACTCATTGCTATTGCGGTGATTTGAAAATTAGATGCTTAGAATGTATGGGTTTCTTAGAAATAACAAGAGAAGATGGTAAGATCAGAAAGGATTTTGGCGGAATTGAAATATATACAGACCAAATAGCTGGAAAAGTACCTTGTATCCCAATGACCAACAATTCGGGTGAAATAGATGGTATTTGGGGATATACAAGCGTTCCCCAACACTTAGTAGAAGAGTGGAAGAATTTGCCAAATTGCCATTATATTGACAAACTTAATTATAAAATGGCTAATTTACAAATATAATAATTGATTTTAACTTTGGTATTTTAATAAAGGACGGTTGAAAGGATATTTGATACAAAATGAGTTATCTCGTTTTTAACAAGATTATAGATTATCAGATTAATCATTATGGAATATTAAATCTTGATAAATCAGAAAAAATGGAAATTAAAAAAGTGTGTAATAAATTTATGGATGATATTTTTAAAGAACTAAATCAACTGAAAGATGAATTTCAATCTATGAAATATATGGAATCTGTTGATGATTGGGAGGATGTAGATTTCGGAATAATGACCATGGAAACATATAAAACAGGTTGCTACTTTTTCAAACATTTATGTGATCCAGAGAGTATTTGTTTTACACCAAGAGATTTTTGGAGAAGTGACACTGGCGAAAGAGAATACATTTGGAGATATATTAATAGACTTCCAAAAAGATTATCCGACAAAGTTACAAATTATCTAGAATTTTATAATAGAATATAAAAGAAAAATTGATTTTAATATTAGAAAATTATTAATAGCAAGCAAAAAATTAAAAATGGGAAATTCTTCTTCATCAGAATCAGATCGAGGAGGAGCAGATACATGCAAAAAAGATGCAGCAATTTGTTCTATTTATTGTGTTCAAACTAACTCTTCCCCAGAATTAGGATTCCAAAACGAGCTTGGTGTCAATAAATGCATATCTAATAATTGCAAACCCGAGTTCGATAGATGCATAGCTAAATCAAACGAAAATACTTCCAAGGAAGAAAAATAACTCGAATGTTGTAAAAATCAATAATTGATATATTGATAATTACTTTGGGTAACTACATTTCTATTTTTCTTTACTTATCTATTTTTATAATAAGCTTTTATTATATATAAATATTTGATGGATAAACCTGTTATTGGATTCTTCGGTTTTGCTAGAAGATTTCCAAGAGAATACAAAATTAATCTTGATAATTACAGAAAATACATTTTTTGTCCTACCAGAATGTACGAGGATAAACCTGATACAGTAAATGTGGATGATTTTAAGAAAGTATTAGGTGATGATACAGTTGTTGAGCAATGGGATTATGATAAAACACTTTTTATAGATAAGTGGAAAGGATTGGAGACAGTTCCTAGGTTTAACCAATTTTTTCAACAACCTTATCGTATTTATAGTTTCTTTTATCATCTTGGAAAAACTGCTGAGATGATATATCGTGACCATACAGTTTCTGATGATACACCAGTAATTTTAATTAGAATTGATGTAGATATCGATAAAATAAATATGGATAAAATTGGAAAATTAATTAAAAGTGGATTTGAAGTTGTTACAGATAATAAAAATTGTGATAGATACTTTGTCACAAAAAAAAGTAAATTACCTGTTTTTATAGAATTATATGAAGATTATGGCAAATATTTAAAGGATTATTATTCAAGACCAAAGCTTAATAGATTGAAAACTACAAGACCTGAAGATATATTCAACTTTCACTTTTCAAAATTCGGTAAAAATGTTAAACGTACAAATGATCGTGTTGTTATCCACAAATTTAAACATGTTTGCAACCCTTTTTGTGGACATCATAGACAAAAAACTTTAGAATAATTAATTATGGAAAGTAAATTTCTTTGTTTCAAAGTTATTTACAATTCTTGCGATAAATTAATCACAAGGCTTTTTGAAGTTGAGCCAACCCTTGAGCGTCTGGATACCGAAGTAATCCGAAGCAAGATCAGCTGGGTAAGCTCCATTCTTCACCGCACGTTTGACCACCTTTTCGATCAGCTCGAAAACCTGCTTCTTCTCATTAGCAGTAAGCCGAAACCAGTGGTCACGGGCAGTACCCTTGATGTCAGGTTGAGTTTTGCCAATGGTTTCGCTCATTTGCAAACCATTGTGCTTGATGATCTTGACTGTGATAGTCATTGAGGTGTCATGTTCAGGACAGATCTTTAATGCAGTTCCCTGCGGAAGCTGTTCACAAAAGTGCTTGTGAATGCTAATGCGCACGTAAGGTGGCTCTTCGATTGAATCTCCGGTCATGTTCTGGAATTGGCAAGAACCCTCAGAGGTAATGCTGACCGAAAAAAAGCGTCCCCCAACCGTGCGTTGGAAGGTGACCATGGCTCCTTCGCCAGTGGTTCCCTGAAGTTTGCCCATATTATGAATTTCAGACATTTTGAGTAGGTTGTAGAGAGAGAGAGAGATGGTTGTGAATCTAATGTATTAATAATATGGCATAATAAATGACAATCAATATCTGATTTTATCATGAAGATCAAAGTATTTATTATTAAGAAAGAATTGCTACAAAACTATTAGCAGCGTCAGCTGGTGTGATTTCAAGCTCTCGAAGTCGTTGATAGAAGCAATTGCCATGAAATATCATCTGAGTACTGTATTCTAGAAGCAATTGTTTGATTTGATCTTTGTATCGGTCTTCTAGAAGAATAGATGACATTGCATGACCGACAAGATCTTCCCCAGTGTAACTTGCTTCATCAGGTATTGTTGAGAATTCGTCAGTACTGAATTGAATGATGTTGCGATCATTAAGTGAAATTACTTCATTGCAGTGATGACAAATACAGTTACCGCCTGTGTAAGGATTATAAATAACAAAAAAGACTTTGCAAATGTCCGGTAGTTCTTCGAACTCAGGCATTTTAGTGATATTTAGTATATAAAATCATAATCAAAATTATGATTTTATCAAGCCAAAAGATTCAAATTAAAAAAATTGAATTAAAAATTTTAACCAAGACAAGTGTTTTTTATATAAAGCTAACTTGATATTGTGTAATAAATGGATAAAATTAAGATTGAAGGCGATATTAACGAAGCAGTTGATTCGCTACTTAAGATTAATGTTCCAGAACCACAAGACGAGGTTCTAGTTGAAAAAATAGAGGAAATGACAATATTTGAAATAAAAGCAAAGCAAGTATTATTAAAGTTAATGTATTTAGAAATGTTATCCAAGGCCAAATATTTATTTGAAGATTTTGAATTTATTCCTTATCCTTATAGATGGTCCTTATATCAAGAGTTCATTTCAAAAATTTATACAAGTTCAAAAGAACGTTATAAAGCATTTGATATAGAAAAATATAAAGAATTTATAGAAGTTGATGTTAAAATGAAAAAAAGCAAAAAAAATAAAAATCCTGTTGAAGAGGAAGATGATGATAAAATGAGACTTGGATTTAGTTTTGGATTTGAAGAAGATAATGAAGGATATATGAAAATAGACTATGATGGTGATATTATAAATGACAATAATAAAGAAGATGAAAATAAAGATGAAAATAAAAAAAACTATAAAACTGTCTAGAAAAAACTATAAAACTATATAGAAAAGACTAAAATATGAAAAAAAAATCATAAATTTACTGGAGCAGTAAAAAAAAAAATAAAATTATAGCGTAAGTTATAATAAAATGATGGTTTTTAATACTGTATATTTTATTTAGTCTTAATTTTTTACTAATTTACTACTCTAAAATTTAAATTAATTAGAATATTATTAATTTCATATTTTAGAATATTTTTTATTTGGGAGTCGTAATCTCGTAAATTTACGAGATTACGACTCCCGAACACTTACAGTGTTAAAATGCAAATTTTCCGAACTAAATAGTGATAAAAAATTTACGAGATTACGACTCCGAGTTTTTGGTGAAAAA
>TARA_R100001163_G_scaffold65729_2_pt1 | contig 9842 bp, 10 predicted proteins | sample TARA_R100001163 | Tara Oceans TARA_R100001163 (sample SAMEA2621285) | marine metagenome | biome: marine biome (ENVO:00000447); feature: deep chlorophyll maximum layer (ENVO:xxxxxxxx); material: "saline water (ENVO:00002010), including plankton (ENVO:xxxxxxxx)" | depth 120 m
TTGATGATTTAGAAACTTCTGAGGAAGAATCTAATAATTCTAATTCAGTTTGTAGAATTTGTCATGATGAAGTTGAAATAAGTACGCCAGAAGGTAGGTCAAATATTATTTCTCCGTGTAGATGTACGGGATCTATGGCTTATATGCATATTGAATGTTTTAGAAAATGGGGTAAAAACAAATGTGAATTATGTGATTTTCGTTTTTATGCTGGTGAACCACCAGTAGCAGAACCCAATATGAGACCAAGACCAATTGGTAACAACAACCCTATGAATTTCAATATGAATGATAATATAGCTGAAATTGATATTAATTTAGATATGATAGGTGATTTAAATTTTAATTTAGGAAGAAATGATGAGGATTTAATGAGAAATTTAGTAAATAGATATGTTCCGCTTATGGTAAATTTATTTTTTCCAGAAGCAGATCAAGAAGGAAGATATAGATCAAGAACATTTATGGAAAAATTTCTGAAATTTGAATTTGAATTTATTTTTAAAGGACTAATTTTTTCTGTTTATTTTAAATTTTTAGGATTATTGTTATGGCATGTTAGAGAGGTAGCGATGAGTAAATTTAATAAGACATTATCTATACAATTAGTAAAATTAACAATTAGCAGTTTTTCTTTATTTACGATAACGGTAATTACTTATCCAGTATTTTTCATATATTATAGTATCAAATATCCTATTATAAATCTATCAAAGTTGTTTGTTCTTTTCATAGCAATTGATTTTATCTTAAAACTTTTACTATTTTCTGATTCAGAAAGTTATTTTATGCAATATTTGTATCCATTAATCTCGTCTAATATTACAAATTTAGCAATAATTATTCAAAGTAATATGAATAATTCATTAAATACATACACAAATTATCAAATTTATGCAAGCTAAATAAAATATATGCTCCACCAAACATTTGGGCACTTGCTGAAAAAAAAGCAGCAAATGAATGGAGAGATATGAAATCTCGTGTAGAAGTATGAAATTTAAAATTTAAAATTTTAAATTTTAATTTTACAATATGTAAATTAAAGATATTATTTAACATCTTTAATTTAATTTTTACCAAAATCCAGTCTTTGTAAGCAAATAGCTTCCAGCTTTCTTTCCGAATTTAGCAGCTCCTTTTATCGCATGTCCTGTTGCTGAAGCTGTTGAACTAACAGCATCTTGGATAGTTTTTTCTTTATTATGATAATGAAAGAAATCAGATATATGTTCACCTAAATTTTGTTGGGTGCTACTTCTCATTATTTCACTTTTGAGTTGAATTACAGCTGTTTTATGGGTCTCGCCCATCATAAATCTACTTGTTAATATATTTACTAATTTATTGTATTCTTCGACATCATCTGTTAATGTAGAGAGCATACATATAAATATATTTAAATGACCTCTTAAACCTGCATATATTTTATTACACAAATCTAAAAATTCACGGTAGTAATTACTTTGATAACCCCCCAATGCATCAACCATATCCGGAGTTATTCTTATTTTAGGCTGAGTTATTGGTTTCGGATCAGCTCCTAGTATAAATCCATAATCAATATGAAATAATCTTCCATCTTTTGTTATCATTATATTATCCAAATGTCTGTCACCTACACCTAAAAGATAAGTTACTACGCAATATGTAGCACAACTTTTAACAAAATTCTTACGCAATTTATGTACTTGCTCTTCTGGATTATTTTCGATTATATAATTCCAAATACTAAACTTTAATCGTTCTTTAATCTCATAAATAGTCATACAATCATCAACTATTTCTATTAAACCAGCATTTTGTGATAATGGCATAACTTTATAATCGACTGTCATTAAAGATATGTTTTCGTACTTTTCTAATAAGTATTTCATAAGTCTAATTACCTTCATTACTATATAATCAGTACGTACACCTTCAAATTTATACAAAATTCTACCGGCCAAATTAATATCACCATTTTTTTCTTTATCTTTTTTAGATTTTAATACAAATGGTAATAATACAGGAGCTGTATAACTATTCTTTACAGAAACTTGATGTACTGTTAAATTCACTATCCTTGAAAATGCATCAAAAGGCAATACAAGATCCTTAAAATTTTGTTTCCTCAAATATTCTTTTACTAACATCAAATCTCCTCCATATCCCGGTCCTGTGGCATCTTGATTAGGACTTATAAAACTTAATCTATTACTAGTTATTAATTCTGTTGATGCATTATCAGATTTATCACCACCCGAACCTGGTATATTTTCCAATATTTTTACCAATTTATAACTAGAATTTATTAAATCAATAGAATAAGGATTAACATTTGCCAATAAGGAATTTAAAAAGTATCTATAAGCCCCATGTCTTGTGGTACGTTCTTTATAAACCAAATTCCAATAAAATTCTAATGCCAATGGTGGAAAAGATATAGATCTATTTATCAACCACATTCCATGACTATGTGGACTATCAACCCGATGAAACATTAAATTATCAACTAAGTAGGGTAAATATAATTCCAATTCTGATCCATCCATTCTACTTAATATATGTAATGTAAATCTCATTAATGAGTCACATACTTGTTTATGGCTACATAATTCAACTAATTGAATTGCGTGATATGGTCTTAATGCTTTACTACAATTTTTTGTGCACATTAGGTGCAAACAATTATAAATAGGTTTTCTAGCTTCCTCTAATTCATTCAACCATAATTTAAATTCTTGATGTTGAGACTGACGATATTCCCAACTATCGTATTGTAAACTTCTTAACAACCATAAAGTGTAATGACTATGACCAGTCCAAAACCTACGGTTTACCCATAATAATTTACTTTCTAATTGTCCCAATCTTGTATTAATAGGTTGATATTGAATATTGCGCAACTTTCCTTTAAAATATTGTACTAGATTATTCCATAATTGACAAACCGAAGCCATCCTATTTAAAGTATCTAGATCAGGCATAACTAGTGTAAATACTTGTATTAATTTATCCAATTGAATAAGCATCTCAACTTGCTCATTACAATCGTTACATAGTCTTTGTGGTAGGTCAGAATCAGAAGATTTAGTTGATTTAATAAGTTTTCTAATTTTAGTATTATTGGTAGAAATTGGTTTATCATCTTCAGAAAAACTTTCTGATAAATTATTCATAAACTTTTGAAATGATTGATTTATTGTTTCGTTTAGTGTTACTGGTGTATTTGTTCTTAATGTTTTGGGTATAACCTTCTGAAAAGGTGTACACTTATAACAAAATGCTTGTAGACAACATCTGCAATGATGAACTCTTAACCAGAATGTGAATGTTTCTCCGCACCTAGAACATTCCGGTGAACACTCATCTGGCACCCAATAATTGTTTAATTTAGCTCTTAATAAATTAGCCCTACTTGATTGTTGGGTTGATATTTCTTTTGTAGTGTATTCATGGATCATTGAATATCCAAGGGGATTCTGGTTATCTAAATTTAAATCATTAGTGTTATTTTGCATAATATTAACTTTAATAAATTTAATCCTTATATGTTAAATTAGTATATAAAAACAAATTTTTTATGTTGAGGTTGATATGACTTAATTTTTTTGATTTTTTTTTATTTAAAGATATATTATAAAAACTATACTATTAGTATTATAAGAATACATCTTTTTCATTATGTCAGGCAAAAAATTATCACTTAAAATAAAAAAACGAACAAGTTCTACATCGAGTGATACACTTAATACGATTGATAAAAAAGAGAAAGGATTTAAAAAACTCAATCTAAAACGTAAAAATGATAATTTGAAGGACGACGACACTAAAAGTGATACTAAAAGTGATACTATTAGTGATACTGTAAGTGATACAAGTGTTGATGTAGATAATGAATCTTTGGATGGAAATGAAGGATCAAAAAAGGTGAAATTAAGTTTTAGAAAGACAAATCAATCGTTAAAATATAGTTCGGTTGATGCTGTTAAGGATAGGACAAGAATAAAAAACAAATTTTGCGATTTAGTGGATAATAAGCAATTGGGTGAAAATATTGAAAGAGAAATGCATAAAAGTTTGGTTGATTTGCTTAAAATTGACTTTCCTGAACAAGAATTTAGAAGAGAATATTTAAGTAAAGCTTATAATTTACTACAAAATTTAAATCCTAATGGATCAATTGGTAATAATTACTTGGCAGATCTTGTTAAATCAGGTAAAGTAAAACCAGAAAAATTGGTAAAGATGACAGATCATGAAATGTATCCACCAAAATGGGATAAAATTAAGAATCGCCGTCTAAAGGAAATTCAAAGCCAAAATGAATTGACTGAAGCTACATCTGATCTTTATCAATGCTTCAAGTGCGGAAAGCGTGAAACAACATTCTTTCAACGTCAAACAAGATCTCAAGATGAACCTATGACAAGTTTTATTAAGTGTGTCAATTGCGGTACACGATGGAAAGACTAAACAACATAAAACAACTTAATAACATAAAACAATATTGTACTACTTCTCGATGAAATCATTAATTGATCTCAGTTTTTAGGGTATTTTAACCGATATAAGTCAAACACCGCCAATAAAACACAAAGAAAATGAGCAACCCGACCACTATTATTGTAGTCGAGAATGGTTCGAAAGTCACTGAGATGCTTAAGAAGCAATTCGGAGACAATGTCCTGATCATCAAAGAACAGGACCAACAGGACAAGAAGGACCGCAAGAAGCCAAGTGAGGTGGATCGAAAGGATGCTTTTTTTCATGCCATGCAAACCTCTTCCAAGCACATCGTCTGGGTGTCTCCGAATGGCTTGAAGGACAAGCGTTGTTGCTTTCACAAGGAACATGGCTGCCGGAACGTGGCAATTTGTCCGATGAAGATTGTGGATGCTCTCACTGAGAAGCGTATGCCTTGCACACGCTGCTGGGGGAAGAATGTTCCTTCTCAAAAAACAAAGAAAGATTAGAAGCAAAGAGTTTTCTAATCTTTTATATTTATTTAGTTTATTACTTTGATAGCCTTATCTTTCTTTATTATTTATTAGGAGTTGATTTTAATGATTGGCGACGTTCGTAACAACTTTGACAGAGAGGAATGTATTTTTCTGTTCCACCAATGAGTACTTGTTCTGTTTCTGGTGATAACCGGTAGGAAGTTGTGGCTAAATCTTTAGTGCAATCATAACAAATAGATTTCAAGAATTCTGTTTTATCTGAAAGAGCAATCAAATCTGGAAGATTAGGAAAAGGCTTTCTTTGAAAATCTGCATATAATCCACATGCTATAATTATTTTTCCCTTAGATCTCCAGTTGGCACAAAAATCGATAGAATCAGGAAAAAATTGGATTTCATCTATGCAAAAAACATCATAATCATCTAGGGATAAATTTTTATATATACCTTCCAAATCGTTTAAATGATGACAAGGGTAAGCTGATTCTCGGGATAATATTTGATCATGAGTGGCAATATAATTTTTATCAGTATAACGTTGATCTCCTTGATATTTAATTAAAACACACTTACGCTTAGCAATGGAAAGACGTCTATAATTTCTAAGCAATGTTGTTGATTTTTCGGCAAACATAGGACCTAAAATTAAATGCAAAAACGACTTTTGATGAGAATCCATTTATATTAAATATTTATTAATATCTTTATATAATAATACTTTTTACAGAAAAATCAGTTTTTTTGAAATTAGATTAAATTATGTTTAATAAATTTTGATTTTATGGTTTATAATACAAATGATACGATTTCACACCTCTAAATTATTAAGGATTTTTTCATCTATACCTCCTTATAAATCACATAAACCTTTATTTTGTGAATTGGAAGATAATATTTTAAAGATTGATTATAAAGATATTAATTCTGTTGAAAAAATGCATAATCTCATTTTAGTAAGGAGAGAATATAATCGATATGAATCCATTTATGGTCCAAATATTATCAGCGATATAAGATATTTACCTACAAAAGAAGGAAGAGATCATGCAGATTATAAATTTAGTATGAGGGTTAAATCTAATGAATTATTGCGAGAATGTAAATATAAAAATTTCATGCTATATATGAAATATCAATTTACATTATTTTATAAGTTTCCTGATTATAGTTCATGGAAATTTTCATGGTTGGATAAATGGGATGTTCAAATCTAATATGATATTTATTGGTGTAATTGTAATTTAATTTATAAAATTAATGACTTTGTATTTAGAGATAGAAATAATATAATATTATAACATATAGTGATAATGGGAGGTTTTGATATTCATTCAATCTCAAGAAATTATGAAGAATTAAGAGATAAAACAGGTAAATGCAAGTCACGTGATTCTTTGTATAGGTTTAAAATTATTCTTGATGATCTTCGTGAGGTTGAAAGAAAAATGAAAGAAGCTATTATTAATATTGATCGTGGTCGTGTAAGCCTTACTACAGAAGAATTAACAAGAATCGAAGAAGATGATCTTCAAGACAGAATACTTGAACGTGTCAAACCATTTATGTTATTAAGCCAAATGTTGGAAAATCTTGAAAATGGTCAATCAGGTCAAGAAGAAAAACTTATAAATAATCTACAAAATTTATAAAAAAAAATTCATAAAAAAAATTCATAAAAAAATCATTGAAAAATTCATTGAAAAATTCATTGAAAAATCTATTATAAATATATAGAATCCAATTATATATAAAGGGGGATTAATGAGAATTTCTATTATTTATGGTGTTATTGCCAGTATAGTGGCGGCCATTGCAATGTATCTTGATGATAGACTACTTGATGCAAAGAAAACTAAATCTATCTATTTTAAAAATATGATGCTTGTATTTTGTATTGTTGCGGGTGGTATTTATTTGATAGGAGAGAAATCTTTTGAACAAGCTATTGGAAACTTTGATTTAGGAAGTGTTCAACAGCAAGGAAGAGGTTTTGGAGGTTATGGATATATTGGAGGAAAAGAAGAAATTTTAACTGGTATGCCAAATTTTTAATTTATTTTTAATTATTTGTAAATAATTAAAAATAATAAATTAGTCCATAATAAATTAATATATTAATCCAAATTCAATCCATTTTGTTCTACGTTGAATCATTTCTTTATGTTTTTTAGATTTATAGTTAATTTTTGAATGAAATTTACAATATTTATTTTGATATTCGTTTATTTTATTTTTACAATATTTATTTTTAGTTGAGTACCATGTGCAAGAGGGGGTAAATATACCTGGACCTATTTGTTTTTTGTTCATTCTCCATGCCCTTGAAGCTTTATCAAAATCGATTTTAACTTCAGATTGTTTTATTTTCACCATTTTGAATTAAATAAATATTCAATTTTATTTAATTTACTGTTTATTTTATTTATATATAAGGTTTTCTTTCGTAAACTTAAATAAATTGTAATAAATTTTCATATCTTTGGTTTAAATGTTTTTTTCTTATTTCTAATTGTTTATAGTCGAATATTAATTTTTGAAGGGCCATCCAAAGTAATGTGGATAAGTCTGCTCTTTTAATTGAATATCTTTTATTATTTTCCTTTTTTTCATACTTTGCTTTTCTTGAATTTTTTTCATCAATCTTGAAGAACTCTGAGTTTATTATATTTTTATTAACTAAAGTATCATCAATATCATGATACCAATTGTTATCTCTTTTATAACATAATTCATTAGTAACATGTGTCTGTGAAATTACCTGGGGAAAGTATTCTAATAAGTCTTGTGCTATAAAACCTTCACGATATCTATGTTCTTGAGTATCTTCATTGAATCTAAATCTGCTTACTTGGACCTTATTTATTTTCTTTAAAATATTATGGTCGATATCAATTTTTAAAATATCTTTTTTATGTCTTATATCAGATAGCTTTACTTTTGAATCGTATTCAAGAGTTCCTGTTGAGACAGTATAAGTATAATTATAAGATTTTCCACTTAGACTTATCAATGCGGAGTTATTTCCAGTATTAGTACAATTATAACAACTAATTATTGCAGCTTGTTGTGCATTTGATATAGTGCACAAGTTTGATGCCATGATAGCACTGTTTGTAGTATTGGTACCAGCAATAGTACAATTTGTAGAAGCAATAATGCCGATTTGTTTGGATGAGCTACCAGTAACATTGCACGAATCAGATGCGGAAATGAAAGTATTTAAACTAGTTTGGTTACTAGGAATAACATCGCAATTATCACTAGCACTTATATGACAATTTTCCACTAAAGAGCCGTCTTGATTGGAACTATCTGATGCAGTTATTAAAGTATTTTTTGTTCCATCACGTATGTTTGAACTATTACTAGATATTATTGCACTGTTTCTTACACCTCTGTAAATATCCGAGTTATTATTACTTATTACAGTACAATTAGTTGTGTGATCACCATTTGAACCTACAGAACAAGAATCACAAGATATTATAGCTGCTTGATTACATCCTTCAGTTGATGAGAAATTACTTGTGGCTATAAAGCAATTTTTAGTTGTATCTGTACTGTTGTTAAAAGTCACATTTCTTGAAGAAAATGTACTACAGTAATATCCTTTAGCTGTATTAAAATTAAATCCAGAATTGCTACAGGATATGGCTGAAATATAATCGCCACCTAGTAAATTAGTATCTTCTGAAGAAATTATTATATTAGAATTTCCAATTTGATTACCCGCATCGCAATTTCTAGTACTCATCATAAAATGATTATATTTTTGCGATCCCGAAAGACTTTGTACAATACTATCTGTACTACTTATAACACACGATCTTCTGTGACCTTCTATATCACAATTTTGTGACTGTATAATGCTATTGAAATATCCAGGTGTTGCATTTAAATTGTCTGTTAACATACATAAATCAGAGTTTAAAATAACACTAGCTTTAGTATTTGTTGAAGTACATGTTCCAGATGCAAGAATGCTTACATATCTATTATTATTTATTAAATCACATTTTCTACTACCGCTAATTATACTAAACTCATTACTGGAACCAGTAAATCTGCAGTAATAATTAACTGCATTAACACAATAATTGTTACCACTGGTTATATTATTTTGAGCTGAATTAGAACATATTAATGTGTCGTTATTTCCACTTACAGTACCAAGAGTAGAAGCCATACCGACTGAATAATATCCAGTAGATAGATTTACTGCTAGATCCGTTGCTATTCTTGTGAATCTTGTTGGATTGTGTGCTATTGCATTTGGAACTCCATTTAAAACTAGTGCAGTATGGTCATCTGGCTTTGTCACTGGAGTATCACTTAGATCAACGTATTCCTTAACGCTGCTGCCTGCTGTACCTTGGAGTCCCATTGGAGAATCACCCGGAGGTCCAGTTATTGGAGTACCTTGTGCTCCTTGAGCGCCATTATCTCCTTGAGTACCCTGAGCACCTTGAGGTCCAGTAATTAGTATTTCTTCTCCTTGAAGTCCAGTATCCCCATTTACACCTTGATCACCTTGAGCTCCTTGTGATCCTTGGAGTCCTTGTGGACCCTTAGGTCCAGTAGGTCCTGTTTGTCCATCCAGACCATTAAGTCCTTGAGGGCCTGTTGGACCAGTTTCTCCATTTAATAATTCGTTATCATTTATAATCTTTATAATTTGAGAAGTATTTGCACCAATTATTTTATCATTATCATCATTATTAGCCAAAAATATTAAATTACTAATATCAAATGACATGCAGTACAATATATAATTAATCTAAATTTTAATTTAGATTAATTAATTGTCCAAGATGCAAATTATCTATGAATATATATTTATTATTATTTATAATTTTTTTCTTAACATTTAATTTTTTTCTTAACATTTAATTTTTT
>TARA_R100001163_G_scaffold65170_1_pt1 | contig 9772 bp, 14 predicted proteins | sample TARA_R100001163 | Tara Oceans TARA_R100001163 (sample SAMEA2621285) | marine metagenome | biome: marine biome (ENVO:00000447); feature: deep chlorophyll maximum layer (ENVO:xxxxxxxx); material: "saline water (ENVO:00002010), including plankton (ENVO:xxxxxxxx)" | depth 120 m
TGCCGACTTCTTAAAATCGGTGAAAAGAGAAAAAGAAAGAAAACAGACCCAATAAGGGTTGAACAAAAATCTTTAGGTGATTATTTTGAAGCCTAAGTGCAAAATATATGAATGCCCTAATTGTTATAATATAAAAATAGGGAGAAGTAAGACATATTGCACGCTTTGCAGAAGATACACCTATAAAATAAAAATGCATGTAAAAGAATATTTATTTTAAGGAGAGATATAAATGCTATGGACAGAAAAATATAGACCAAAAACAATTAAAGAATTAAAAGGACAAGAACATTTTGTAATGGACGCTAGAAGTTGGATTGAAGAAAAAGATGTTCCTAATCTTCTATTATACGGAAATCCTGGAACTGGTAAAACAGGAGCAGGAATGGTTATAGCGAGAGAAGTATTAGGCGATAACTTCAATGATAACTTTATTGAGGTGAATGCTTCAGATGATAGGCGTTTAGAAACTGTGCGAACTACTATTAAGAATTATGCTCAAAGCGGAACTATTGGTGATGTTCCGTTTAGAATGATGCTTCTTGATGAAATGGATGGTATGACAACTGATGCTCAAAATGCTTTGAAGCGTATTATGGAACGATATGCAAGTAATATTCGTTTCATCATTACCTGTAATGATAGAAATAAAATTATCTTTGCACTTCAAAGCAGATGTGCAAACTACCATTTCAAACCTCTATCTAATGAGGTCATGCTTGATGTATTACAATCAATTCTTAAGCGTGAAGAAATAACCCGATTTACCGCAGACGAGATGAAGCCCTTTATATACTCTCTTCACGGTGATTTAAGGCGAGGGATAACCGAACTGCAAGCGGCTAAAGCAAGCAATTCCCCTCTATCAAAACAACTTGAAATCGGTTTGACTGAATATAACGAATTGTTAATTTTAATCACAAATAAAAATGCAAATGCTCTCAGCAAAGTTCACGATTTCTTGTATGATGGTAAGTCAGTAAGAGATATTTGTATTGGTTTGCACGACGCAGTTATTAATGCAGAAAATCTGGATTCAACAACAAAATTTAAATTCCTACGGACATTAGGCGAAAGCGAATGGCGTTCTAACACAATGACCCCGAAAGTGTTAGTATCATGGATGATGGGTCAATTACTATAAAAAACAAAAAAAAGGTGAAAAAAATGGATATGAAAAACCAAATTGAAGAAGGCGCAAAAGTCATTGGCTTGAGCGTTGAAGAAGCGACGAACAAATTGGAAGAGATTTGTTCTGAAAACGGCATTGAAACAACAAACCCTATCGCATTAGGTCTTTGGAGAAACTTTGTCGCAAATACCCGACGAGCGCAAAAGTCTGGTGATGAGGCAAAAACAAATGATTCTTTCTACAAGAGTGCATTTGGATTCTTTGTTTCTCTTGATGCACCGAGAGATATGATGAGTTGGAACCGAAATCAAGCAAAAGAAGAATATCTTCGTGATGCTGATAATGCTCTTGAAAAGGGTATTGTTGCAGTAGCGACAGAAAACGCTCTTGGCAAGTTCACAGTTTCCCGATTCTTTAAGGGAACCTATGAAGAAAAGATTGTTTCAAAGTTGCCTGATGGTGCAGAAACTCTTGAAGATGGAAGAGTCTATATTCCTCTTGATTCAACAGAAACTTACATGAATGGTGGAAAGAACGATGCTTTCGGAAAGCCACTTCCAAAGGAACAGTTCCGCCGAACTGGTATTTTCTTTGGTCAAATAGGAAATGGTGAAATGAAGCCATATTTCTTTTCTTACAAGAATCAAGGTGGAGTTGATTTTGCACCAAACACTTTTGAATGGTGTCATTTCTTGTGTGTTCTTTCAAATGATGAAACCTCTATTTATGGTGCAAAGGATTTGACTTTTAGTAGTCTTACTATGAACGCTGAAATGGAGAAGGAGAATGATTTGTATCGTGATATGGATTCATTTGACTTTGAAAGTTGCTTGCGAGATAACTTTGAAAATCATCTTTATCCTCTTGTTGAAATGGAAAGAGCGCACATTGAGATGCAATCACAGGCTTCAAGAGAGCGTTTCGTCATTACTGATGGAACGGTATGCAATATGAACATGACTCCAACGAAGAACGGAAACCGAATTATCAACTTAACAGACTTGAATGCTGAAATCTCTTATGATGATGATGCAATCACTACCTGTTGGATTCCTGAGCATTTGACTCTTGACTTCGGTATTGGTTCTTCTGTTATCGTTGTTGGCCGAACAAGCCAACGAACAACTGATGAAGGGGTTGAACCAATCACTATCAATGTAGCAGGTCTATATTGTGTGATTCGTCATGGTTCTGCTGTTGAAGTTGCTCAACCTGTTGAAGAGGACTTTGACTGGTTTTGATTGAGTTAAACTCAATTGTGTAGCCGTTGGCGTTAATGACGGTCAAAGAGGTGCGAAGCCTTTCCCTTTGGAGGGAAAAATATGGAAAATTTATATAATAAAAGATATTTAATTAAGAGTAATAGTTATATGATTGATTTATTCAATGTTGATTTTATTACTTGGAAAGAAAACGAAAATGAGACAGGAACCTATTGGGTTAAACTTCACATTGGAACAAAGGAAGCCCGATATGTCTGTTCGTCTTTAGAAGAACTACATGATTTGATTAAATCATGGACTCGTCTAAGGGGAGAAGAAATTGAAATTGAAGAGGAAGATTTAATTTGGTGATAATATGGGATTAACTAGCGGAAAAAAGATTGAACTTAATGAGGGCATGGCGAATAATGCAAGAGTCCTCGCATTTAAGACTAAGTTAGCAGAACAAACAGAAGGACGATTGGCTAGAAACAATCGTCTTATCTGTGGTATTTGGGGAGAACCAAAGACGGTTAAAAGCGGTTTGGCTCTTGATTTCCCAGATAAGCAAATTTATGTTCTTGACTGGGATGATGGATGTGAACCCACATGGCGACAAAATCACGAAATGACAGAAAGGATTACTTTATGGAATCCAGAAGTCAGAAATAAAAACGGTGAATTGGATATTCAAAAGTCAGAAGCCAATTCTGAAGATTTTGTTCTTTATGTGAAATCAAAGATTGAAGAGGGCGAAGATGTTCTCTTTGTTTTTGATGGAGTGGATAAATGGCTTGATTGTTGCACTTTACATGTAACTGGGTCTTCAAAGATTGGAAAGCCTCAAAAGATGAAATTTGAATGGGGAAAGCGTAATGCTCCCTTTTATTCACTTTTGATGATGTGTAAGAATCTTAACTGCGACCAAATCTACATTACTCATTCAAAGGCTGATTATGGAGCAACTGGAGAAGTCATTGGTTCTAAACCAAATTGGCATAACTGGGGAGACTATCTACATCAAATCATTACAACCCGAAGAACCCGCAAAAAGAACGATGTTGTGTATAAGGCTGAATTACTCAGCAGTAAAACCAATACGGCTCTTGTAGGAAAGTCTTGGGAATCATTGACCGTTGGTGGCGGAAATGTTTCTTGGGATGGTATTCCTGAAATGCGGGAGGGTAAGATTTGAGACTTACAGAGAAATTACCCCCACATGATGATTTAGGTGAACTTGTTTTCTTAGAAGAAGATGAAGAAGGCGATAAGATATATTATCGTCAATGTCTAAAACATTGGTCTGAAAATGAAATGAAAAAATACGAAGAGACTAATAAATGTATAGGTTTCCTTTGGCAAATAAAAGGCCCAAGACCTGTTTTTGGAGTAAGTGCTTGGTTATTGAAAGGTGAGGAATTTTGAAATTTACAGTAGATAGTGAACAATTAGAAAAAGCATTAACCAAGGTTCAATTAAAAGGAAAAGGCATTAGTGGAAGTGGGTTTGGTAATACCAATCTTGGAAACTATGCTTCTTTATATTTGGAAGATAATGTTCTTTCTATTTGGAACGGCAATAATACTGTTGCTGTCAAATTAAATCTAACAGTTGAAGGTGAAGAAAATGGTAATGTCATCATTGATACTACGAAAGTTGCTCCGTATCTTAAATCGTTCAAAGACGAAGTGAAGTTTGCAGTTGGGGATTTTATTCAATTGACTACGGAAAACAGAAAAGCATCTATTCCTTTGGTGGTTCGCCACCCTCAAGAGGATTCTATTTCAAGAATGCGTGGTCTTTTGAATCATGTAAGTTATGAGGTTCAACCTCAAATGCTTTTTACTTTCGGTAAATCAAAGTTTGAAGCAGGTATTAGTCTCACACATAAACAATTGCTAAACGCAATTAAGAATTGTGAATTGGTTAAAACAGGAATATACAAATTCAATTACCACGAACAGATTCTTTCAGTCTCATCAAGAGATGGAACGAGCAACAAATACGAAGAAACCGTTTCTCCTATATTTCAATTAGGGGAATCAGCAACAGTTGAATTTAGTGGGCCTTTGTATTCTTTGTTTGAGAAAGAACAGATGGTAAATGTTTATTTGAAAGATGACTTCCCTATTCTTATGGTAGCGGAAGATAGAATGCTAGTGAAAGCACCACAGATTAACGGGTGATAATAATGATTGTTAATAAAATGAATGATGGAATGAAAATATACAAAGCGTGGAGAGAGAACGGTGAAAGAAAGTATGAAATGGTCAATTTCAGACCATATTTCTTTGTAGATGAAGAGGCTACTGAATATCCTAGTTATTCGCCAAGTAAATATATTACTAGGGATTTTGAGTATCTTCGTGGCAACTGGACTAATCTTGAAGGGAAGTCTTTGAAGAAAGTTTTCGTTGAGAACGCAAATGATATTCGTAATGCAAAGAAGATGTGGAATGAAACCTATGAAGCAGATGTTCCTTTGCATTTTCGGTATTGTGTTGATGAGTTAGATGAAATGCCTGAATATAAACTGCGAAAGTGGTATTGGGATATGGAATGGCAACAAGGCGGTGAATATCACGACCAATTGACTACAATTGTTGTTTATGATAACTATGACCTAACCTATTATCAATGGGTATGGTTCCCAGAAGAACAATATGCTGAACATAAATATAATCAATCGCCTTGTCATTTTGTTTTTAAAAATGAACAGGATATGATTAAGCATTTTGTGATGAAAATGATTGTTAAAGACCCAGATATGCTAATTGCTTGGTTTGGTCATTTTGCCGATTTACCAAAATTATTTGAACGGGCGTGTGCCGTGGGCCTTGACCCTCGCATCATGTCTCCAATTGGCTTCGTTAAGGGCGTTAAAAAGGTCAAGGATGGCTTCTCTTTCGCTTATGGTGAAAGTGGGTTCTCTCCCATTGAGCAACCCATAGGGGGCCGCATAACCCTCTCGTTAGACCTTGCTTTTGAAAGACAGTGGAATGATAGTCAAAGAGGAACATTACCTTCTTTATCGCTTGATTACATCGGAGAGACTGTTCTTAACAAAAAGAAATTGGTTTCTGAGAAGTTTCCAGATACTAACGAATTTTATCGCAAAGGTTGGTTAGAAGATACGGCAACTTATCTTGAGTATGCTTTGAGAGATGTTGAATTGATGGTTGAAATTGATGAAAAGAATTTTTGTAGTGAAGCGATTCTTTCACTTCAAAGGCTATTGAAAGCACCATTTGATGCTTGTTTCTATGCTTCTCACATGGGAAGTATCTATTTCATGCGAAATGCTACTTGGAAAGCACCAACAGGAAAAAAGGTTGATGAACGCAAAGAATACGAGGGTGCAATGATTTATGACCCTCTTAGTGAAGAAACAAATGGATTACATTTGAATGTAGCCGCTTTTGATTTTGCTGGTCTATACCCTTCAATGATGATTGCTCGCAATATTAGTTGGGAAACAAAATCAAAACAACCAACAGAATTTGCTGTGAACATTCTTACACCAAGAGATTTTAGTGAGGTTAAATACCAAGATATGCTTTACTATAAGACAGATAAACTCGGACTTCTACCGAGAGCCGTTCTTGAATTGAAGGAGTTGCGAAATGAATATAAGCGACTTATGTATCAAGCACAAAGGGAGGACAACGGCGAGTTTGCCAAGTGGCATAACAATCAAATGGCAGTTAAAAGACTAATGGCTTCTTTCTATGGTATCGTTGCCTTTCAAGGTTTTGGTTGGGCTGATGTTGATTTGGCCGCATCCATTACTGCAAGTGCAAGAGAAGCAATTCGTTTAGCGGCTTTTAAAGCAAAGGAGATGAAAGTATGAATAAATTTTTACAAAAGTGGATTGATGAACTAATACCTGAAATGCAAGATGGATTCTCTGCAAATCAGATGAAGGACAGACTTATTGACTATGGCAAGACTCTTAAATATCTTGAGAATACTACCAGTATTGGTTCTTATTTATCTAAGCATGGGAGCCTTTTAACCGTCATTGACCAAAAGAACAAAAGAACTTATTGGAGGATTTTAGATGAAAACTAAATATATTACAGTCAAGGTGTCTTATGACACAGAGGAAACTTGGGATATTACCATGCAAGAAGTCAAGGAGATATTTCAAATGATGAATAATCTTAAGCGCAACGCTATCATTATTGATATAGAGCAAGGAGCGAATGAAAATGATGATGGACAGGACGAATGAATTATTGGAGGAATTATTGATGATGATTAACAGAAGCAACAAAATTTTGATGATGGTTAATGTAGTTAATATTGCCACAATCATTACATTACTGGTGGTGGTATTATGACCGATGATAGAGTATATTTAGAAACACTTAAAGAAATTAAGAAAATGAAGGAACAGATTGCAGATGAGTTAGATTCTTTATATGTTGATATGCAGAATCTTCAAAATCTAAAATCTCAAATTACAGAAATCCAAGAAGAAGTAGCAAAATTAGCAGGTGTTCCTGTTGGGTTGCTATTTACACATTACCGAGGCTGATAACATGAAAGTGGTTTATGGACATACAGATTCTATTTATGTGCAAATTGATTCCGTAGAAACCGCAAAAAAGGCAATTAAGGTGATTGAAGATGAAGTCAAAAAAAGTTTCCCGAATGTTCTCGGACTTGAACAACATCCCGTTAGTTTGGAATTTGAAAAGTTTTATTCGGCTCTTGGGGTCGGCACTACAAAAAACAGAAACGCAGGATTAATTACTTGGGATGATGGAACATGGCTTGATGAGCCGAAGTTCACAATGACTGGTTTTACAGCAAAGCGTGTTAGTGAAACAAAGATGGCAAAAGAAGTGCAGACTCGGACTCTCAAAATGTGGGTTAGTGAGAAACCACAAGAAGAAATTGTTGCTTCTCTTCATAAAACCTATGAAGAAATCATGTCTGGTAAAATGCCTCTTGATTCCTTTATCAAGAGAAGCAGATTAAGAAGAAATCGCTTTGAAGTAAAATGCCCTGAATGTCGTTCAAAATTTCATTTGAGAGATTGTATCTCCATGAAATATGCGGCCTGTCCAAAGTGTGCTTCTCCAACAAAGAATTTTACAACTCTTGAAGGAAAGAAGCCGTCAATTGGTTCAGGTATTGCTGGCGTTTTATACGCTTGGGAAAAATATGATGCTAATTTTGATGATTCATATTTATTTTTGAAAGTAAAAGGTATAAATGATGTTTATACTCACCCCTTAACCCATGAAAAACGAGCCGTTGAGTTTATATCGGGGGTTGAAATGAAGGACTTTAGCGGCCTTGTTCCTAACTTGGAACATTACGCTGAACAGGTTTTGAAGAAAGCCGAGCCTATTTTTAAGGCTATGAACTGGGACTTATCCAGTATTAGAACAGGAAGAATACAAAAAACATTGGAGGAATGGTTTTGAATACAGACGAAAAATATGAAGCAAGAATTAAGTCTATGAGAGACTTTACTTATGATTGGAAGCCAGAAAATGCAGACGACCCATCAAAGCCTATTTTGAAGATTAGTAAATCTTCTTTAGTTGGTGCGTTTGGTTGGTGCAATAAAAAATATGAATTTTCATATATTCAAAGGCTACCTCAAGACCAAACAGAAGCGATGAGAAAGGGAACTATTCTTCACAATTACCGTGAAGATTTCTTTAATGAATTTGATATTAAAAAAGCAGAAGCCTTGAATAATTCAGAGGTTCTTGAATACTGCACTAGTCTTATGCCAATTGATGAATACTATGACCTTTCATTAACAGTCGCCGCATTTGAAGCACAACGGTTCATTGAAGCGAGAAGTGAAGATAGAGTAGAAGAATATCTTCCTGTTATCAATGAAAGAAAATTTGACTGTGAAATCACGGTTCCTCAAAATGTAAGTAAGAAATATCCTCTTCAAAGAGATTATGTTGTGAGACTTCAAGGTATTATTGACCGTGTGTTTATTGAGAACGGCAAACTAATTCCATTTGAATATAAGACAGGTGGGTGGAAAGATTCAAAGTTCAGCAGTATGCGTCAAGAAATGGCTTTCTATCAATTGATGATTGAAAACGCACCCGAAGAAGTTCTTGAAAAGCATGGTTTGACAAAAGATATGGAAGTCAGTCATTGGGGATGGTATTATCCTGTTGCTAACCATATCACCGTTGAACCTGTTAAGAAGCGTTCAATGACGGCTCTCTGGGACAATATTGCTAAGTTGATATATACCTATGAACAGGGACATTTCCCTGCTCAATTCTATATGCCAACCTGTTCTCAGTATTGTTCCTTTTATGGAATTTGTGAAACAGCACAGAATGATTCATGGTTGTGATATAATGGTAGATTTAAAAACAACAAGAGAAAATTTTAAAATTTCAACTAAAAGAAAATATAGAATGAAACAGGTTTCTTCTGCAAAAAAAGGAATACATTCTTATGAAGACTATTTGATTGAAGAACTCATAAAAAAGCATTGGGAACAGTTTTCTCATGTGGACTATGATAAATTATTGGAGGTTTTTTTAGATGAAAGAACTGATTGAAAAGAAAGTCCTTGGGAGAAATTGGACATTCAATGAGATTTCTGATTTAAGAAATACAATTTCACTTATCTGTAATGATATTTATTCAGAGATGAGTCTTATTGAAAAGTTTAAAATAATTGATGATATTAGAATCAAAGAAGATTATGTCGGCAAATACTTTAACGATGTAATGAAAGAGATGGTTTATGCATCACTACAAATACAGGTAGCAGATACGATTAAGTCTCTGTTAAATACCGCAACAGTAAATTTTGGAGGTAATAAAAATGAAGTTTCCGAGAATGGTTTGGGCGGGGAGTCAAATCAAGAACGCCCCTCAAATGAAAAGAAAAAAGATGGAAAGTAAAGAGCAGTATATTAAATTCGTTCAATCTCAAAACAATAGAACGAATGTATATACTACTGTTTATGACTTTGAACACTTTAGTGAAAAGATGGCCATTGATTCTACTGTAATTATTGATAGAATCTTTTTAGACTTTGATGCACATGAAGATGATTTAGATAAAGCATGGCGTGATGTAAAGGAAGTGATGCAGTTGGTTGTTCAAAGAGAATATCTGCACACTCTCTTCTTTTCAGGGCGTGGTTTTCATTTGTTTATTTTTGGTAAGAAAACCAGTAATATGAGAAATGTGCAAACTCTTTTTCAAGAAATCAAACAATATCTGGTTTCTAAAGTTGGTAAAGAAAATACACTTGATGAAAGAGTTGGACAAATAACTCGCTTAAGAAGAATCCCGAATACTGTTAATATGTCATCTTCTGATGGAGAAGGTAATGCTCGTTATTGCATTCCCTTGACAGTTGATGATGTATCACTCAGCATTGAACAAATACTGGTATTAGCAAAGGAGCCTCGCCATTTACCCTTCCAA
>TARA_R100001163_G_scaffold65819_1_pt1 | contig 9744 bp, 5 predicted proteins | sample TARA_R100001163 | Tara Oceans TARA_R100001163 (sample SAMEA2621285) | marine metagenome | biome: marine biome (ENVO:00000447); feature: deep chlorophyll maximum layer (ENVO:xxxxxxxx); material: "saline water (ENVO:00002010), including plankton (ENVO:xxxxxxxx)" | depth 120 m
AACGAAGGTGGTTGGTTTGACGGAGATAAGATCCGTTTTAAGTCTGGTTATGTAGAGCGCATTGGTGGATGGCAAAAGATAGCAACAACCACGTTTGAGGGTAGCTGTCGTAACATGCTGGATTTTGTAACGCTAGCCTCAGAAAACTTATTGTTTATGGGTACGCATGAAAAAGCCTACCTCGAAGATGGTGGCACTTATTACGACATTACTCCTGTAAGAACTACGATTACATGCGGAGCAAATCCCATAACAACAGGAACCGCAGGGTCAGGTGTCATAACGGTAACGGCTAACTCGCATGGTTCTAAGGTAGGAGGCTATGTTACCCTTGCAGGTGCTACGGCGGTAGATGGCCTTACAACAGATCAACTTAATCAAAACTTTGAGATCCTAACAGTTCCGAATGCAAATACTTTTACCGTAGATACAGGTGGAGCAGCTTCTTCTGGATCAACGGCTGGAGGTGGTAGTTCTGTTACCGCAGCTATGGAAATAGATGTTGGTCTTAACACCACGCTCCTTGGTAACGGTTGGGGCGCAGGTACATGGGGTCGTTTTACTTGGAGTTCTGGTGCAGGATCTTTAGCTGGGCAAAACCTCAGACTATGGATGTCTGACTCTTGGGGCGAGGATCTTGTAGCAAACATTGTAGACGGAAGTCTTTACTATTGGGACGCTACAAATGGCAAATCCGCCCGAATGGTTGAATTAAACACTGTATCAGGTGCTTCTGATGTTCCGACAACAGTTAGAAAAATTATGGTATCAGACACAGACAGACACGTTCTTTGCTTTGGTGCCAATACTATAGGTACTGCTACGTTTGACCCTTTGTTAATTCGTTGGTCTAGCCAAGAAAGTGTTACAGATTGGACGCCTACAGCTACAAATACTGCTGGTAGTATACGACTGTCTCAAGGTTCTGAGATAGTTACAGCTATTCGAACAACACGTCAGATACTTGTGTTTACAGAAAACAGTTTACACAGTGTGCAGTTTATCGGTCCACCGTTTACATTTGGTACAGCTATCCTTGGTACAAACGTTCGTATCGCAGGTCCTAACACAGCGATTGCTGTGAACGACTTGGTCTTTTGGATGGGTCAGGAAAACTTCTACGTCTACGATGGTCGTATAAATCCAATACCGTGTAGCGTTCGACAGTATGTGTTCGATGACATCAATCGCAATCAATCATTTAAGTTTTTTGCTGGTAGCTTATCAAGTAACTCAGAGGTCTGGTGGTATTACTGTTCTGAAAACAGTGATGAAATAGATCGATATGTGATTTACAACTATCTCGAAAAAACTTGGTATTACGGAACATTAACCAGAACAGCTTGGAATGACAGAGCTTCTGGTAATCGTCTATTTCCACAAGCGCCCGGTACAGACGGCGTATTATACAACCACGAAAATGGTTTAGATGATGGTAGTGTAAACCCTCCAGTTGCAATCAACGCTTTTGTGCAGTCAGCAGACTTTGATATAGGTGATGGTCAACAGTTTATGTTGGTTAATCGAATTATACCTGACCTTAACTTTTCGGACTCGGATGCAACGGCACCGCAGGTTACGCTAACTATGGGTGCAAGGAACTATAACGGTAGTGCAGCGGGTCAAGGATCTGTAAACGGGGACGTTATACGATCCTCTGTGGTTTCTGGTACGGATAACTACACAGATCAAGTATACATGAGACTACGAGGACGACAGGTTAACCTGAAAGTTGAAAGCGATACGACTGGCGTAAAGTGGAGACTGGGTGCACCTAGATTAGATGCCAGACCGGATGGAAGACGATGAGCAGGAAGATTATTCGATCCATTATTCCAATTGCTCCACCTCAATATGACGCTACATATGTGAATCAATTAGCTCGGTCCTTGGACAACTTTATAGATGAGGTTAGAAACCCTCTTTTAAATATACCGGACATGCCAAATGTAAGTGTGGTTAGTGTTTTAGAAGAAGGTGATCTTTTTGAAGACAATGGTTTTGTAAAAATTAAACGTGCAAACGCAACGGCTGTAACAACAAACGTAGGCACATCAGCAGTAGGAACAGTAACGGTGGTAATTTCATGACAGATATTCTTATTATGCCAGACGGTAGTAGGTGGAAACCTTCGACAAGTTCTGATACAGTAGAATGTGTAAACTGTGACAACGCAGTAGACACACCTGAAGAGATAGCTTCTTATCCAGATGGCAACTGCCCTGATTGTGGAGAACCATGGACAGGAAGCGAAAAGCGAAGTACAACTATTGTAGTAACAATGCCTGAACAAATTAAGGGTGACTCGTAATGGCAGAAAAAGAGACAGAAAAAAAGAAAGGGGATTTATTTTCCTCGATTGGCTCTTTGGTTGGTTTGATTGCTGGCGGTCCAGTTGGTGGGTTTATTGGTGGTGTTGGCGGCGCTCTCTTGGGCGGCGCATCACCTGACGCGGCAATGCGTTCTGGCATAGGGTCCCTTATGCCTATGATGCTTGGTGGTAAAGCTGGCGGCATAGGTGGTTTATTAAGCGTTATGGGCGGGGGCATGGGTCCTCAAGCTCGTGGTGCAGGTCTCATGAATATGTTTTCTGGCGGTCAACAAAACCCAATGTCCATGATCTCAGGAATGGCAGGACCGACAGGCGGAGCAACTAGAGCAACACAAGGTATTTTAAACCTAATGGGATCAGATGATCCTGTTTTAAGCGCAATTATGAGAGAAGCGTTGTATCAACAACGACGCCCACAATTTGAAAACATTATGAGTCCCATGGAAATGCGTCAGTATCAGACAGGTGAGCGTAACCCCGATTATCGGGGCACACCTGTAATGAGAGCACAAGGTGGTTACATCGAGGGTCCCGGAACTGGGACCAGTGACTCAATACCAGCAGCAATATATCAAGATGGTGGCAGAGTTCAGGAGGCGGCTCTTTCAGACGGAGAGTTTGTAATGACTGAAGCAGCCGTCAGAGGTGCTGGAGGTGGTGACCGAGATGCGGGGGCTGCGAAGATGTATCAGATGATGGATCAGTTTGAGAGGAGAGCCTAATGGCAGAGGAAATTATCTCAAAACAGATGACGCTTCTTCCTGAGTATCAGGAGAACTTCTTAAAAGATCTGTTAGCAAACATATATCAAGTAGATCCTGAAACCCAAGAAGTAACGGGCATTGCATCTAAATCTCCTTTGTATGGGGATCCAATTTTAGATGCTTCTGGCAATCAGATGTTTGTTGGTGCCGATGGCACACCAACATCTGACGCCAGCCAAGCACGAGTAGATCAGTACGGCAATCCTGTCATGGCAACGGATGGCGGTGTGGCAGAGCCAGACGTTATTCGTTTTACAGATGCACAACAAAAAGCTCTAAATCTTTTAACCGGGGACATCGATCCTGACACAGGAGAGTATACCTACGAGGGCATCGGTGCATTTCAGGATGAACTTGATAGAGCCAAGGCTGTACAAGAGCTAGGTGTTAGTGCTGTAGATGATTCCATGGGTCGGTATGATCCACAAGGTCAGATCGTCAGAGACGCAGATGGCAACCCAATGATTGATCCTACCACCGGGGAGCCTATGCGCGAAGGTGGATACCAAGATTTCTACGATCCGTTTGTTGAAGACGTAATTGATACAACACTGGCTGATATACGGCGCGAAGGTGATATTGCTAATATCGGAGCAAGAGCCGAGGCTGTAGGTGCTGGTGCGTTTGGTGGGTCTCGACAGGCCATAGCCGAGCAGGAACTGCAAAGAAACATTGAAGATCGTGCAGCTAGGACCTCGGCACAACTTAGATCTGCTGCGTATACAGGCGCACAAAACCAAGCGCAGTCTGCTTTTGAAAATCAAATGAAGCGTGGGCAGGGCGCAGGTCAATTGTTCCAGAGCCTTGGCACTGGGATCGGGGCGCTTGGAGAGGCACAACAGGCGTTAGGTCAGAAAGACGTAAACGCACTGTTTAATGTAGGATCTTTAGAGCAACAGCAATTACAGTCAGAGTATGACGTTCAACGTGCTGCACAACTCGAAGAGGCATACGAACCGTTTGCTCGATTCTCATACATGAGAGATATTTTATCCGGCGTTCCGTCTAGCGGCACGTCGTTAGCGGCATCTGCGACACCACAAGCTAGTCCTCTTGCAAACGTTCTGGGTGGTGCAAGTACGCAGATATCTGCGGGTGGAGGGCAACCGTTACTTGGTGGTCTCGGACAGTTAAAAAGGTAAGGGTTATCTATGCTAGGTGGGATTAATAACGCGGCATTGTTTGGTGCAACTAAGGAGAAACCTCGGTTTGCTCGAGATAAGATTAGGCAAATGGGTGGGATTATGTCATCCTCTCCTGAGTTGATACAGGCCGTACAATCAAAGTCCGCTCCTCCAGCTATGACACCCAAACCCCCTCCACTTGTTCCTGCGGGTAACATGCCTGTGCAACCTACGTTGCCAACGGCTGTTCCTCCCATGCCTCCAAAGCCACAGCCTCCGCAACCACAACAACAAGTTGCCGCTGCGGCCCCACAGCCCATGGCAAAACCATCTATGCAAATGCAAGAAGGTGGACCTATTGACGTAGGCGAAACACCAAAGGTAACAGAAAAACAAACTCTGTTGTCATCTTTGATGTTAATTCCAACAATCGCTCCTCTTGTGCCAAGGTTGGTAAAGATGCATGGTAGCGAAGAAAAAGCAGAAGAAGAACTAACTAAAAAGAAATCAGCCATAGATACAGCCGTTGCTTCTGGTAATGAAGAAAACATAGCTAACACGGTTGTTGATCAAGCAGGTCTTCCTGTTAGTGATGAGGGTAAGAAAAAGTTTGCTAAGAATGCTTTTGGCATGGAAAACGTAAACGACATCGATGAAATCAACAGGCGTATCGCTAACGTAGCTATCAGCGGATCTATCGGTAAGGGCAACGACGCATATGTTCAGGCTGTATTGCTTGGCCTTGGAGAGATGAAGAAGACGGCATCTGCCCGGGCGGAGGCTGCTGCTGACGCCGCTGGCGGTGGTGGGTTCTTGGCTACTGAACAGGGAGAAGCTGCTCTCGAAATATATACAAAGCGTATTGAAAACAACGAAGACCCAGCAGAGGTTGAGGCGTTAATGAATTCTCAACTAGGAAACAACATTGGAACCAAGGTTCGAGTGGCTATTGCTGGTTCTTCTCCTGCACCGCAACAACAAACTACGGGCGGTCTAGAAGTAGGTAGAACTGCTACCGGACCAAACGGTGAAAAGATTCGGTGGGACGGCACTAAATGGCAGAAGATGTAGCACTCCCAGAAGGTTTTAAGCTAGATCCAGTTGCGTCGTCTCCTGTTCCTAAAGGTTTTAAGCTAGATCCAGTTGAGGAAAAAGGCTCATACCTATCAGGTGCACAAGGACTTGTGCCCGATGTTGCAGAAGAAATCGGTAAAGGTATTTACTCTGGTATCGTGTCTGTTCCTCAAGGAATCGCGGAACTTGGAGCCATAGGCGTGGACGGTGTGCTAGGTACAAACACAAGCCGGGTGGTTACAGACGCATTCGAAGCAATCAAGCCAGAAATGGAGGGGGCAGCGGGTGAAATAACCGAGGACCTCGTAGCTTTTGGTGTTGGTTTTATTCCTATAGCTGGGTGGTTAGGCAGAGCAGGTCAGGCTGCTAAACTAGCCAAGGCAGGTAAACCTATGTCTACCGCTGGCAGAAGTAAGTTTACCAAGTCTGCTATCGAGTTTGGTACAACCAAGACAGGACAAAAGGCCCTTGGAACTTGGTCCGGGCTAGCTGGATCCACAGCAGTGGGCGCTCTTGGTTACAGTACAGCGGTAGCTAGTGACGGTAGAGCTACGTTATCAGATAACTTTTCAGCCCTTCCTGACTTTTTGAAAACGGAGCAAGACGAGGGATTGACAGGGCGACAGGAAGCCGGGCGTCGGCTTCGAAATAAGTTACGAGTGGGTGTAGAAGACGGTATTTTAAGTGGAGTATTTGACGTAGGACTCAAGGGCTTGGCTGTAGGATCTAAAGCTATAGGTCGAACAGAAACAGCCGGGGCAGCAGCCAAAGCTCTTCGTGCGGCACCTAGCAAAGTTGGTGGTGCGTTTATGAAAACGTTGGACACCTTAGACAAAGCTACACTTGATGTGGGCGCAGCACCCAAAGTTAAATCAGGTATGAGTGCAGCAACCGATCAGTTTAAAAAATATTTTACAGCTTCTGGTGGCGCAGAAACAAAGTTGTATGAAACAGTTCAAGATGCCAGAGCCAGAGCGGATTTGTATGAACGACAAGGTATCAAGGCAGCGGAAGACTGGGACAAAGCAGCTAAGTCCTTTTTAAAATCTGCCAAACTACAAGACAAAACTCCTGTAGACGCAGAAAAGTTAGGATCTGATTTAAACAGCTATTTGTTGGGGGCAAACACTTCGCTCGATAAATACGGAGACAAGGCCCTGATTAAAGCTGCGGATAAAATGATCGACATTAGATCTGACCTAGACGATAGAATTGTAACACAATTAGAAGAAGCAATTGGTTTCAAGACTCCTCTTTCTCCTGAAGACGCACGTTTGCGTGGACAATTAGAAGCTTTGGGCGTTACAGATTTACCCGGAAGACGTACAACAGCAACTGCTGACCGCATGATAAATCAAAGGTCGGGTCGGGTTGAACTTCAAGATCCTGTTCTTCCCGGGCAGATAAAAGCTGCTAAAGCTCTCAAAGAAATAACAGACGCTCAAAAAAGTCAAAGAGGATACCTCCGTAGATTATTTAAAAGGTACACAAACCCCGTTGAGTTTTATCGTAACTTAGATCTAACGTCTAAAGAGTTTGATGACGCTGTTTTTGAAGTAGCTAGAAACAACGTCACGGGTAAGGGAAGAGCGCCCAACGAAAACGATTTACTGATGGCTAAAGCAACTGTGTATAATACTTTAGGTTTAGAAGCCCTTGGTGGTGTGCCTCCAGAAATGGCTTTACAACATGCTCTTAAATCTGCAACGGAGGCTGGAAAGGGTAAGGGGTTTGGTCTTCTTGCAAAAGAACGTCCTGTGCTTTCTTCTGTTGATGATATTTTTATAGAAAGAAAAGAAATAATAGACGCTAGTCCAAGCCTTCGCAAATTAATGGAAGAAATAACGGACCCCATAGAAGTATACAAAATGACAATTACAGACATGGCACAAGCCAACGCGGCGGCTGACATGTACACGGCTATGAGGCCCCAAGGTTTAGTTTCCAGTTTGTTCGAAGGGGTAGAATCGATTGTAAAAGGTGGTCGTCCTGCTTTAATCGAGGTTCCTGACGCCGCAGTTATGAGTCCAGAAGAATATGTTACAGCAATTGCTCCTTACAACAAGATAGCAAAAGAACAAAACATCATCAGCGGTGAACCGCAATTTGCTAAAAACGCAAGTGGCGAACTTGCAGAAAACCCCAATTATGTCAAAGGTCAGGATGTAGTTAATGAACGCATGAACGCTTTAAGTAAAGCAGGTTATGTGCAACTTAAAGACAGTAAAGATATACAACATGTATTTGGTGGTTCCTACGGAGATCTCACAGGGATGTTTGCTTCTCCTGAATCTTACGGCGCTCTTACTGCACCTTTGAGACTTGGAACGGGAGCTTTGGGTGAAGCCGCTGGGATCTTATCAGAGCTAAGATCGTTGTCGCAAAAGATGACGATTGTTCCTAACCCGGGCGCACAAGTCCGTAACATCGTAGGCAACATGGGTATGCTTGCTGCAAACGCGAACCTTGGACGTGAAACAGATTTTACGGACATGCTTAAAATTTTTACTTCAAGTTTAGATAATTTAGACGAGGCAGGGTTGGATCGGCTAGCCAAAAAGGTAGCTTTGACAGGCGTAGCCGATACTAGTTTGGTTACCAGAGCACTTAAAGAGTTTAGAAATGCTGGTAAAGATCTAACAACAACTGGAAAACTTGCTAACAAAATAGACTTTTACGAAAAAAGAATGATTCCTTTTATGAGAACTTTTGAAAAAATCTATGGGGAATCAGATACTTTTTTCAAAGGTTTGTCTTTGCTTGGTGAGGAAAAGAAAATTCGTAATGCACTAAGCTCCGCAAAGCTACGAGACGATCCTAGAGTGTTTGAGATACTAAAAGAAAATGGTTTGGTAAAACGTGACCCCGGTGCCACAAAGCTAACTGAAGGTCTAGATTTTGTGGAAGTAATTGCGGGTGATGTTGTAAAAGACACCATGCCTATTTACCCTCGTGTAGGTAAAGCTGTTAGATCCATAGACATGGTTCCTATCTTTGGTAACTTTACATCGTTTGCTTCTGAAAACATCCGTAACACTGTAAACATATTAAACCGTGGCATGAAAGAGATGGCTTTTGAAGTCTCTCCTTCAATGCGTAAGGAAATAGGAGATGTGGCGGCGGATGAGTTGACACGTCAGTTCAGAGCGATGGGCGCACAACGTCTTATGTCATATTATGCTGTAGCTAGCATTATACCCAGAAGCATGGTTCGTGCATCCATGGTTGCTACAGGAACCACAGACGAACAAATGGATGCTGTGCGAGAGCAGTTACCAAAGTACATGGACGGACACGATATTGTTATTTTGGGTAACGACGGAAAAGGTAAAATTGATTACATCGATCTAAGCTATGTTAGCCCGTATGCTTTTGTTATTGACCCAGCCAGAGCAGCCTTACAAAAGTATCATCAAAAAGGTAAACTCGATAAAAGTGAAGTAGAACAGATTGCCAGTGGCGCATGGCGTGGGTTGGAAATGTTTGTAGAACCATTTGGTCAGGAGTCTATGATCTATGAACGTCTTCGAGACGTGCTGCCAAAATCAGAGCTTCTTGGTTTTGGTGTTGGTCGAGGCGGTAAGACTTCTACAGGTGCTGACGTATATGCTGAAACAGATCCATTAGGGGAACAGTTTGGAGAGGGTTTGGGTCACATAATGAACGGTCTTATTCCAGAATATGCTCGTCTTATAGGTACAGTAGAAAACCCTCTTAAAGCAGAGTTTGAACCGGGCCGTGTGTATAGATCGGTTACTGGGTTACCCGGAAAACGTGGAGAAGAATACAATCCGTTTAAGGAAGGTGCTCGTTTGGTTACTGGGTTTACTCCTATGACGGTGGATCTTAAAAATGATTTTGCATTCAAAGGTCTTGAGTACGCCCCAAGACGGACAGATGCAAAACAGTCGGCATCTAAAGTAATGAAAAGAGCAGATGCTTCTATGGAGGACATGACTAAAGCATGGTCCAAGTATTTGGACAATTTGTACAGGGAGCAATCACAGCTATATATGGACATTCAATCCGCCAGAGAACTTGGACTATCTGATTCAGAAATACGAAAAAATTTAATAAACAAAGCAAATCTTAGTCGTAAAGAAGTTGGTGCTATTATGGATGGTAGGTTCTATCCAACAACAGCCAGTCGAGAGCTAGCAAAAGATATTAACGCGATGAGAAATGCAGAGGGCCGTACTGCTGTTGAAAATAAAGTTTCTTTTGGAGAGTTTAATCGTATGTCCTCGGAAAGAATGAACGAACCGCTTGCTATCTCGGCTCCGTCAGAAGAAAAACCTGTGGCTCCTGCACCTTCGTCCTTGCCCCCGGGATTTAATCTGGACCCTGTTCAGGCACCTGCACCCGCTCCATCCTCATTACCTCCGGGATTTAATCTGGATCCATTGAGTTCACTGCCAACGCCACAGCTTCCACAGCCAACGCAAACAGC
>TARA_R100001163_G_C5068218_1_pt1 | contig 9733 bp, 10 predicted proteins | sample TARA_R100001163 | Tara Oceans TARA_R100001163 (sample SAMEA2621285) | marine metagenome | biome: marine biome (ENVO:00000447); feature: deep chlorophyll maximum layer (ENVO:xxxxxxxx); material: "saline water (ENVO:00002010), including plankton (ENVO:xxxxxxxx)" | depth 120 m
AGATGCTCGTCAAAATGCTTTTTATTAGTAACAGCGGATTTGATTGGACGAAAATAGCTACCTCCAAAAACTCCTAGTGATAACATCTCAGCTGGAGTTTGATTTGGCGTAAAATCAGAATAATCTGAAAACTGAATTGTTCCGTTTTCAGCACGGGAAGGTTCGATAACCTTCATTTTCTTCTTAAAATTTAATTTTTTCATTTTATTGTTATTGTTTGATGTTGTTCACAAGAGCAAGAGTATATTCAATACAAAGTGATTTGAAATATAAATCAATATTTTTAATTTTGTTCTGATATGAAATCATCAACATCTTCAATTTGGATCCATCCTCCCGAATTTTTTGCACAAACTATGCATAAATAACGTCTTTCACAATAGATCTGTCTTGATACACCATCTCCAGAATAATCACCACAATCATCTTCTTCAAATGGAGGATCAGCTATAACTATAAAAGTTTTGCTTACTTTTTGTCCACACTGCTGACAATTCGTCCTGAGATTGTATTCTAGCAAAATTAGTCTCAATTTTTCTGTTGACCACCATTTTTTATAAGGTATATTAAGATTAACTAAATTATTAATAATTTCTTTTTTGCTTGACATACTGTAATAAAAGTTTTATAATTTGAAAAATAAATAATATTCTATCGTAAAATCAAAAATATTCTTATCAAAAACCTTATTTCGGCTTGCGGGAGCCGAAGGCGACCAATGTACCGAGCGGAGCGAGGGTTGAATAAAATTAGTCATATGAGTGAAGTTTACCTTATTATTTTTCAGCTTTTAGCTTTGATTTCTCAAATTTTTGATTAAAATAACAAATTATTATAATTATTATTACAATTATAATTATAACCCGAAATGTCAAAATACTCTATTCCTAAGCATTTTCAAGGATTAAAACTAAAAAATATCCCATATTTGATTAGTTACGATTTTTTCTGTTGTTTATCTACAACCGAAACAAGAAAAGTTATCGCTGCTTATTACTCTAACAATGTTAGTGATATTGAAAAATTTATGAGAAAAACGAACGGAGACCCTGATAAAATTGCTGATGAATTGATAAATTTTAATCAAAATACCTTAATTGAAGATATCAAAAGAACTGCCGAAACATTATTGGAAAGAATCGTCCAAGTTTCTCAGTTTGTTAATGAACTTTCTCTTGTGAGTCCAATATCACAAGAAAAAATTGAACAAGTAATTCCTCCACCAGATTCTGAACTGAATTATCTTTTAACTGAGAAAGTGGCAGAATTGGAAAAAATAGTAGAACAACAAAAACAAAAAATTGAGAATTTGGAAACCCAATTAAAAGTAAAGTTTCAAAAAGATTCTGATCTAGATGATGAATTGGTGAGTATTGAACTCGAAGAGCAAGATAAACTAAAATTAAATCAACATTATATGAATGTTTCACTTTCCCTTTACAAAATAGTTTGGAATAATATTCAGAATCAGAATCTCCTAAAAGATATTTTGACGCTTATTAATACCGAGCAATTAAAAAAATTATTCACTTATTATGAAAATAATATAAAGCATGATAAATTTGTCAATCAGGATCTATTGACTATTTTTGAAATGTACGATAAAAGAAAAGCAATTCATTCTTTATTAGATAGATACGCCCATGCTGGATGCGAACTGGGTAGTTTTTTAAATATCCTCTGCCAAGAAAAACTCTTTTTAAATAAAACAGTTTCTCATGCCAAAAATAAAATGATCGCTCTTTTCCAATTAATTTGAAATGATTTTTCACACTTTGTAATTTAAATATGGTAAATTATCTAGTGTCATTGAATTTAATTTAATACAAAGTTAATTAAATATACCAACCTGCTTTGATCGGTCCTCTTGGAGCATTCTTTTGTCGCTCAGCATGAAATTTCTTCAATAAAAATTCCATACGCTCTGTAATGCGATTCCACAAACATTCCACGTCTTCTGGAGTATACTCAGATTGTAGAACTGGATTATAATCAAGCTTATTGTAACGCTTATACAATGTCTTGAGTTCTAAATCTGCATAAACCTTACTCCAAACATCTTTTGTGTACCAAGACTTCTGATGAGGATTCAAACGACCCTCTGCCATCGGAACTAAATCCTCAAACTTTCCATCCATAATCCTACGTCGCTTCTTGTTTGTCGGTTTAAAATATGAATCAACCAAATCCTTGCGAAAATCATCAATATCCCAAATTAATCTCGCCAAACCTGGATTCGTGGTCACAAAATCACGCACACGATCCGCAAAATTTTTTTTACAATCTCTGGTAACCGATACCCTACATGTTGCCCACTTACTCAACTCATAATTGTAACCATATTTTTTAATAGAAATTTCTTTCCTTATCTTCCCGTTATCAAATGTATTCACTATGTAATCAGATGCAACATTATCCAACATATCCTGACTAAGTGCATAATAATGATCCTCCATCAAATCTTTCCTAGCAATTATGTGGCCAAGCATTTCATCATCCATAAAATAGCGGGCAATATAAACTACACCAGGTGTTGGTTTCAAAAGATTTTTATAGTGATCACTTCCACTATTAGAATTATCAGTATCAGAATCAGCATCAGAATCAGAATCAGTATCATTATTAATATCAGTTATCTGCTTGCGAATCTTAAAATATAACATCAAATCATTCTCATCAAAATCTACATCACTGCTATCAACAGTCAATACATCCTTTGCATTTCTAAGATCCACAACATTTATTTTAGACTCATCAAACTTATCTTTAGTATCCATCGACAAACATAAACGTGTCCTCAATAAGGGAATTTTATCTAATTGAGACTCAGGAAGAGCTCCTTTGATTTCCCCCGTCTTTTTGTCCTTCTTACCCAAAATCAATTTCTTATCAATCAATTCATGCTTATCCACATTGTACTTGCTCGGAAGATAAAACTTGACACGAAATTTACGCTCTGAATCCGACATTATTTTATGAACTAGATTGAGAACTGAATAAAATATCATTTAATTTTATTCAATTTGTTTATTTTATCCTAGAGTAGAATACTCATATCTATTCGGAATCCTAATATTCACCTTTTCATTATCTACAAATCGATTTATCTTTAACCATGGCGTATACTTCCTCAAAAAACTTGTTAAATTTCTATAATTCAATGGTACTTGAATCTCATTATTTCTAATCGCCGATTTATGCCTGTAAAGTATCCAATCATCTGGATAATTAAATACCATTATATTCCTTTTATACTCTTTATTCACGATACAAACATTTATTTTCCATAAATAATAGCCGATTTTTTCAGATACCAATCTCGGAATTTTTTTAACCATATACAAAGTATCTAGATAAAAGCTTATTAGCTTAAAAATTTATTATTTTTTGCAATTTTACAATTTTTTCCCATTTAGCGACAGGATATTTCTTACCATTCAAATAATACACACGCATATAACGATGTGTTATTAAAGCTGGACCATTTTCACAATGAAAAAACCATTTACCATTGATCTTTTTAATCGATACAAAATTATCATAATCGCCCGAAATTGTTATTACCTCTCCATCCTCATCTTCACTTGATTCACTTGAATCACTTTCTTCGTCTTCACTCGATTCGCTTTCTTCTATTTTATACAAACTATCCAATTCTTTCGCATGTTTTTCATAAATTTTCAATAAATCATCGTCTGCTAACATTTCAGAATTAACATTTTTTGGTAATTTTATTATTTTTCCATTGTACTTAAAATATTGACCAAAAGGTCCAAATTTTACCACCAATTCTTCTTTACTTGATTCACTTTCCTCATTGTCAGTCAAATCTAAAGATTCAATAGAATCATCCTTTATCAATCCAGGCATTTCTTCACTCGATTCTTCTTCACTCGATTCTTCTTCACTCGATTCTTCACTCGATTCTTCTTCACTCGATTCTTCACTTTCATCATTTTCTACATCTATTAATCCAGGCATTTCATCACTTGATTCAATAAAAGTCGATTCTTTATTTTCTATATCTTTGCGAATTTTGTTTTCTAATTTATCTTGAAAGATTAGAAATTCTAATGAATCAGCTAAATCATCATTATTTAACAATAAAGATATCTTTGCATTTTCCTCAGTAAATCCCAGGGAAATTAACTTTTCAAGCGCAGTCTCAGTCTCAATCTTCATCTATATAAAAGGCTTTTTTATTGCTATGCTTTGCGCTGTTTACTTTTCTTTGTTTTTGCTATTAAGATATCTCAATTCATTCAATTTTTTAGTTTTTTGAATGTGAAAACACTCAAGCTAAAAATATACCTTTCCGGCAATTCACAACTTTCATCATTATTTACATACCTATGTAAATCTGGCCACAAATAATTAGGCATTACATTAAAGGCACACTTATTATACCCCAAAAAATCAGTCAACTTTGAATATAACTCCAAATTACGATAATTATATGACAAGCGCAATTTTGTAGGAACATCCCTCGAATTTTCTCCAGTCCTATATCTTGTCAATACATTGTCAAATCCACTGCTAAAACTATTGCGATACTCATCATTTACCCTATTTATATCTGTTCTCCAAACATAATAATTTATTGTCTCATTTATCAACTCAGGAAATCCCTCTATCATACAAAGTAAAATATATCTTATGCATATATCAAAGTATTTATAATTTGATATTAATTATTAAAAATATTTACTCACCTAAAAATTTATCTTTGAAATTAATGTTTCTTTCTTCTCCTTTTGTTTCTCTTTATATTCCTCATATACAATGTATGGGTATGGGTCTGGGCACATAACATCTATCACATTACAAGGATCCTTATACTCGTTATTCACTTTAACCATCTTTTTCTTCCAGATTTCTAAATCCTTATTTTGGTTAACATTTTTTACATTATCGTAATTGTTTTGTTTGCCATTGATCTGTTGTATCGCTTTTTCAATGAGAGAGGCTTTCCATATGTCATCCAACATATCCTTTGAAGTATACCAATAGTTATTTACAACATCACTGCCATTTATTTCCCTCGGTGCACCATAATTTGTATGACAAATTACTACGCCATCCTCAACATACTGTCTATACATATATATTTTATAATTACCGTTTTTAAATTTTAGTCCTATAGATTCTTTATTATGCCCCCGAATATAAAACAATCCATACAATGATTCTTTGCTTAATATAGAACTTTCATACTCTCGATTCACAACATTAATCTTCTTCTTCCAATCTTCAAAATCTAAATTTCTACTGGTAGATCTATCTTTGCTATACCATATATCTTTCAAAATATTAGGACTGGTAAACCAATAATTCATTGGAAATACATACCGTTTTATATTACCACTTATATTTTGAACAAGCGGATTCAAATGTGTTGATCTACTTCGATAATTAAATAAAAATAATTTTTTATCACCCACACAATCTATATTAATCGTAAATAAATTGGTAAAATTATTATTAAGGGCATCAGTATTAAAACCAAATCTATCTAAATATTCTTTATTTAATTTTTTAACATTACCCTTCCACAGATCTAAATCAGATAATTGAGTATAATATAATTTTTTTAATTTATCTTTATTATTTGTGAATAAATATTCATCTTTAGTATAAAAATATTGAAATTCAGCTGAAGAACGCAATTTTATTAGACACTTCCAAAATTGTCCACTAATATAGCACGCTAATTTTTCGTAAAACCTTTGTGCATATCGTGTTTGATTAGTCAATATTAATGAATTAATTGAAAGTGGTGGCATTGATTTTTTTAAATATTGAAATGGATCAAAAACCTTTAATTTTTCGTCAATAAAAACATCTTGTCGATAAATCGGAACTTTGTGAATTATTAAATCTAAAACATCACAAGGTACAATAGCCACTTTCCTGTCAAAATATTTTATATAATCATCACAAAATTTGCTAAAATATTTAACATCAGACAATGATATCAGAAATAAAAATCTTTCCTTTTTATTTACATACTCAGCAAATATTTTAGCATCGTTTATATCCACAGTAGATATAATAAACTCAAAACAACCATTCTTTGACGGTCGATAACTCTTCAATATTTCTTTATCTGAATGAGTAAAAGTACTTTCATCCCAGTTACGATCAACCAGATTTCCACTCAAGTCTAAATAATTTGTACAATCAAACTTGACATTCTGATGCAAATATTTACGCCCTATACGTGTTGACATTTTAATAAGCTGTTTATACTATGTTTGTATAATACAATATATTTTGAAATAAAAAATCAAAAATTAAATCTCAATAAATAATCCAAATAAATCAAATAATTGATAGAATTAAATTCTAAATTGATTATCCTTGATAAAATATACTTTTTGATATTAAAAGTTTGTATATATAAAATGACAGACTCTGATCTATGTCAAGCTTGTTCTCTCACAAACTTAATCAAGCAAAAGGATATTTGGATTCATTCTTTCAATAATAAGAAAAGAGACCCGGGCGAAATTCATCAATTGACGATCAGCGATAAAATAGACCAAGAAATAGATAAAATCCCCAGTATTGACTTTTTTACTGAAGAATATTACCATCAAGAACGAAGATGCTTTCTCACCGGAAAAACCATCAAATCTTCCGAATTAAAACCTTATCATTGGCTAGGCTATAAACCACCTATAGGTGCATGGTTCAGCTGTGGTACATGGATAAGCAACAAATACTTGGAAGCTAGTTTAGATGATCATGAAGAACATTGCCCTTTTCACAATACTGATCTTATCGCAATACACCTGAATCCAACACTCAAAGATAGATTATACATTATTGACTCTTTCCAAAAGGTTGTCGAATTTACAGAAAAATACATGACTAAAGATGTTTTCAATACTGAAAGAATAAATTGGTGGCAAGTCAAAGAAGACGGGTTCGCAGGAATAATATTCACACAGCCCAAAATTAGATTCTTTCATGATTATCCTCAAGACATAGATTGGAACGATACAATGAAATTCATGTGGTCTCAAGGATATGATACTGAATCATTGGTAGTTTGGGATGTTTCATTGCTCAAAGACACTAAAGCAATCAAATTGGTTTTTAATGATTGAATTAAATAATTAATTACTTTGATGATATTTGTTTGCAAAGTAAAATAATTTATTGAAAATTCGACTTTATATTAATATTTTTATAATGGTATGTATTACTAATCTTTAGTTTCTTGCACCATATTTCCATTTAGATCATTAAATTCATCTTTTGCTATAAGCATTCCTTCACCTCCAGGTTTGTAATAATTTTCAATTCTATTTTTTAATTTTTCAAATATAACAACATCAACGATTTTACTTTCTAATGAATTTATAATTTTTTTAATGCAATATGCAGTTTTTATATTTATCATTTCTTTATTTAATAATTTAAATATTTCAAAATATTTATCCATTATAAATTTACAATATGCATCATCTACACAATTAAATTCATCTGGAACTTTTTCTTGTAAAAAGCTTATTTCTCTTTCATTAGATTTACGAATTATTTTTTCCATCGGATCCATAACATTATTTTTTACAGTATAAATTGTAGTAAATTCACCCTTTATATTTTCAGTTATGCATAATTCATAGCATTTATCATCAAGCGATAAAATAAATTCAATATATTCTGATTCTAATCCACCACCACCTTTAGATTTAATCTTTAATTTTCTAACATACAAATTATTGCTAAATGTGTCAAGCTTCCTTTTGAAAAGTTCTAATAATTGATCCGCCATCTCTTATTCTTATAATTGTAGCTTTTATCAATTTTTCCTTAATTAAATTAATTTACTGGCTATTAATCAAAGTAATTTCTATTATATTTTTTATTTTTTAATTTAATTTAAAAATTAATGGAAAATTCCTGATTTTTACTTTTCGTTGATTCATTAACATTAATTTCTTTTATTTCTGAATCAATTTTATTTTTTGCTTTTTTTATTCTTTCCATATAAAGCTTTGAATTTATTTCTTCTATTAAAGTTTTAATATATTTATAATGAATTTTTTCAGATTCATTTTCTTTAGAATCATTAATATCTTCATAAAGATCATAAATTGTCATACCATTAAAGGTTCTATAATATGGATTAGCTTCCAATCGAATCATCTCCTCAATAATTTTTTCATTTATTCCGCACATATTGACATGATAATCTTCCTTATTTATAATCATTGCATTCATTAATGGTGTGTAACCTTTTGAATTTGTTTTATTCATAGGTATTTTGCTTAATATTAATTTTATCTTCCCAAGCATATTAATAGCTACATAAGCATTACTAGTCGCATCATTTTCATTAGTAAATAAAAGATAATATCCAATATTATCTCCCTCTTCATCACAATCAATTAACTCTAAAGATGGATCCAAGCCCATCTCAAGTAAAACCTTGAGAGATTTCAAACCAATTTTTTGCCAAAATAACTTGTTAAAACTTACCGATCTAATTTTCCATTTATCTACAAAATTTCTGTAAATTTCTCTTATTTCTGTAATATGACAAGTTTTTTCCAAATACTCAGATTGATGAATAACTAATTCTTGTAATAACTTTGGATCAAATTCCATGCATTCAAAATGACAAATAACATTCTCCATAATATTATTTGTTAACGCATAGTTTTGAACCAAAAGTACAAGAGGATTTAAATCATGTTTGTCCACACCTAATTTCTTAGACAATCCATCATTGAGAAGATTGTTTAATACTCCTGCGTCTTCTTCATAATAATATTTATTTATTATGGTTAACAACAAATCTTCAGCATCATAAGATTTATGACCAGGATTATTATTATTTTTTGCTACTGACGCATCTGACCAAATCTCAAATAACATTTCTTTAGCTATTTCATTATACTTATCATGATATCGGGGATTACCATTCGAATATCGGGGATTATCAAGATAATCTAAAAATATTTCTTTAGCAGATATATAATATTTTTCTCTTATTAAAAACAAGATGAAATTTTTAAATCCATCATAATAAAAATTCAAAAATCTATGTCTATCATCTAAATAATAAACCAATAAATTCGCTATTTCACCATCAACTTTATAATTATAAAATCCAAAAAATCTTATAATCCACTTCAAACCATTAATTCTAAAATTTCTAAAATAATTAATCATAAATACAATTAAAATGCTTATTAAACTATAAGCTGGAATTTTCAAATAAAATTCTTCAAAAGTCATATTTTTAAACCTTTTTAGATTATTTTGTTTGTATTTTGTTCTTATTGTTTTTTCCTATTAATTTTGAAATAATTATATCAATTTTTTTATTCTTTTTTCCTTATTACTTAGAGAAAAGGTATTTTTCTGGAAGTTGCCAACATATATACTCCTTTACCCTATTGTTCTCATAAAATACATAATAATCATGATTCACCTTTTTATAATTATTATTAATAGGAGTTATTCTAGAAATAGTAGGCAAATCACTTAAATACATTATATCATCGTCTAAAAATCTATGATTATATGCTAATAATCCACCAAGATTTTCATCCCATTTCGAAGGCTCATTCACATAAGGTAACCTAATCCAAACCATTCCATTTCCATTTATATCTCTGAAAATCTCCTTATATTGAATATTTACAGCATTTATTTCGATTTTCCATCTATAAAAATTAACTTTATGATTAACTAAATCAGGAAAAATACCATCCAT
>TARA_R100001163_G_scaffold2664_6_pt1 | contig 9692 bp, 3 predicted proteins | sample TARA_R100001163 | Tara Oceans TARA_R100001163 (sample SAMEA2621285) | marine metagenome | biome: marine biome (ENVO:00000447); feature: deep chlorophyll maximum layer (ENVO:xxxxxxxx); material: "saline water (ENVO:00002010), including plankton (ENVO:xxxxxxxx)" | depth 120 m
AGATAAAAAAGTAACAAATTTAGGATGGGATAGAAATGGGCAAATTACAGTTGAACAAACACAACCATTGCCAATGACTATTCTTGCCATAACAGGAACATTGAAAACAAGTGGATAAAATAACTCAACAAAAAATAAAAGAAGCAAAACAACTGTTAGAACAGTATGCACCTAAAGGTGAGTTTTTAGCTTATATAAATAAAAAAGAAGCTAGAATTTTAAAAGCATATGGTGGTGTTGGTAAACCAATAAAACAAACAAATATACCATCATACCTTGAACCTTTTACAATGTTTGCTATTGCTATAGGTGTTCAAACAGGGCTTAGTTTTTTAGGAAATTTACAAAATGTAAAAAATATGAAAAATGCTCGTTTAGCAGACAAAAGAATAGAAAAAATGAGAGCTATGCAGGAAAATATACAAGCTGCAAAAAGAGCAAAACTTTTTATGAGTGAAAAAAGAGCACGTTTAGGAGCTAGAGGTGTTGAAGATACAACAGGTTCTCCAGTTGCAGAACTAAATATGGTAATGGAAGAATATGAAGATAGTAAATTTTATACTTCATTAGGTTTACAAGCAAGAATGGAAAGATTAGATTTAGAAAGCAGAATTAATACAGGTAACGCACAAAGAAAAGGATTTGAAGATTTATTATCAGGTGCTTATGGTGCTTATTCTGCATATAAAAAAGGATGATAATGTATTATGGCAGATGCTGATAAAGATTTAGACATTAACCCACAAGCTAAAGGTGGTGGCACAGACAGAAATATTAGAAGTGTTGCTGTAACACCTGGTCAATTTGGTATTGGCAAAATACCAACAACAGATGTTACAGGTTTAGCTAGAAGAGGTGCAACTGATTATGGCAAATTAACAAACATTATGACTGCAATAAAAGACCAAGAAGCATATGAAAAAGAAAAATTAGATGCATTAATTTTTGATAATAATGCAATAAAAAATGCTAGTGAAATGAAACAAGTTTATGAAGATATGACTTCACAAAAAGCTATTGAAGAAATGGGTTCTGAAGAATTAGAAACATATGAAAAAAATTTAAGAGTAATAATGAAAACTCGTTATGACCATAAATATAGAAATAAAAGTCAAAAAGAAAAATTAACATGGGGTCCTGTTTTTGAAAAAACTTTAATAGCATTAGAAAAACCTATGGAAGATGAACGTAAAAAAAGAGCAACAATAGAAAGTAAAAAAAATTCAGATGATAAAATAGCAGAAATTTTTAATGGTTTAAGAGGTTCAAAACGAAATGATATTGTACTTAATAGAAAACAATTTATAAATCAATTATATAAAAAAGAACTTAATAATGAAACTGTAAATTATGTAAAAGAATTAGAAAGATTTGATACAGAAGCTGTTATTGGATTATTAGAAAAAACTCTTGTATCAGAGAATAGTCTAAATGTTTTAGGAGATGAACTTGGTCCAAATGAAAGTAGAACTGATTATTCTAAAATAAAAACTTTAATAAGCACTAAAAAAGGATTAATAGAATTTATAAACAATAGTGGAAATTATGTTGTAAGAACTAAAACAAATACAAATGCTAAAGGTCATTTAATTGACGAAAACGGAAAAGAAATTTTAGATGATTTTGACGACCCAATAGAAACACTTAATTTAACACCCAACCTTATAAAAGAAATTAAAGAAACTATAAATAAAGAATCTGACGATATTTTAAAAAATCTAAAAGCTGCTGCTCTTAGTCATAATAAAAAAGAACTTGCTATAGCTACAAATGAAGCTATTAAAATAACAAACAATACAGAGCTTGATGCTACAACAAAAAAAGATAAAATATTAGCTTTGCTTGACAAATACACAATAGGCGAAGAAGCAATTGTATTTAAAGATATATCTAGTACTGGAAATATTTATCAAAAAGCTCTTATAACTCAATTAAAAAATATAGCAGAACATGGTGTATTAACAGAACAAACTGATACAGGTTTGTATGATAGATTAGAAGCTTTACTTTATGCAGGAAACCAAGAACTTCTTAACAAAGGAGCTTTTTATAGAGTTAATGTTAAAGTTTATAAACAAGTTCCTAAAACAAAACCTGACCCTGACGACCCAACACAACAAAAAATGATTCCTGTATTAAATGACAAAGGAGAACCTGTTACAGAAAGAAAATTAGTAACTCAATCAATGACACTTTTAGAATTAGAAAATTTTCAAACAAGAACTGCTGAGGGTGATATAATAGAACAAGGTTTAACATCAGACCAACTTCAAAGAATATTAGATTTTATAAATAACCCAAATATAAAAAGTGCAAATAAAGAACAAAATAATATTATAGATAATTTTATAAAAGATAATATTTTTGAAACACTTGGAATATCTGAAAAATTTGGTTTAGCAAAACAATATTATACTAGAAGATTTAAAGAAGGGTTACTCGGTGACATTAAAAATAAAGTAGGAACACTAGATGACAATGGTGACCAAATATTATTAAATACAATTCTTTATGATGAAACAAGTGTACATTATTGGAAAAAACAAGATTATTCGCAACCACCAACTGTTCAAGAAGCAGCTCAAAAAGAACAGGAATTATTAAATATAAATAATCTTAAACAAGGAAAAAGAAAAATAAAAGACACAAGAGTAATTGATGTAGTAGGTGGAAAAAAAGTTAAGCTTTCACCTGGATTTGGACAACCTGGTTTTGCAATTAATAATATAAGTAAAGGTGAAGAAAAAATAACAGCAGAAAAATTACCTGCAGCTCAAACTGCATTGCTTAATAACATACAACAAAATCCAAATCAAAAAGAAGAAATAATTAAATTGTTTATAAAATATTTTGGTAAAGAAAATCTACCAAAACAATTAAAATAATGAGCACATATACACCAACAGATGCTTACAATAGAGCCCAATATACGTTTGACAATGAAGAAACGTCTAATTTATTTGTGCAAAATCAAGAAAAAAAATTTAATAAAGAACAATTTGACAATACTATGTTTGACGAATTTATTGAAAAACCTGAACCTAAAAATGTTCCTGTAGATACAAAAATTAATATTTTTTCAGAATTTATTGAACCAGAAGATGTTGTATATACTCCGTCAGGTGATGTTAAAAAAGATTATACAAAATTAAGATTTGATAACCGAACACTATTAGAAAAATTAAGAGAAGGTCTTGTAGGCGATGAATTTGAATACGAAGAAATTTGGGGAAGAGCTTTAGGTAAATCTAATATAGCATTAATGTTAGAATATTACGATGCAGCTCCATTTTCAATAGGTGCTTATGACCACAACAAAGCATTTTCTGATGAATCAGAAGATTATACATGGTTAGAAAGAGCACTTGAAAGTGGAATAGGAATTATGGCAGATTTGCCTACTTTTCTTTTAGGAGCTGCACCAGCTACATTAGCAACTGGTGGTAATCCTTTTGCAGCAGGTTTTGCAGGTGCATTTGTAAATGAAGCAATTAAATTAAGTTACTTAGAAGCATTAGAAAGAGGACAAGTTGATGGTTTTAGTGAATGGTTTGAAATTTTTACAGAAGAAGCAATGCTTGATAGTTTAAAATCTGGTGTTCAATTGGGAGCTACATTAGGTGCAGGTAAATTTATAACAAAAACTGCATTGCCTACATTAGCAAAAATAAAAAATAAATCTAAATTTTCTGCACGTCCTGAAATTAGAAATTTTTCAGGCAAAGGTGTAAAACCATTTTTTAGAAACTATGGTGCACAAATTGGTATGTTTCAAGCAGCAGGAATAGCTTTGCATCAAGAACTTCCTTCAAGAGAAACCCTTGTTAATGATTTAATTCTTTTTGGTGCTTTCAATATAAAAGGACATGGACCAAAATTATTAAGGCAGAAACAATTTAAAGAAAACAAAACTACTAAAGAAGTTATAGAAGAATATCAAAAAAATCCATTTCTTAAACAAGCTGTACACAGTAAAAATGCTAGATTTGAAGGGTCTAAAATTACTTATGAAGATGTTCCTACAGCAAAAGGTACAAAATTAGCAGAATTAGCAGCTAAAGAAAATAGATTAGAAGCAACAATAGAACAATTAAAACTTGCAAAAAAAGAAAAATTAGAATTTGAACAAGAAATAACAGGTCCTAGAGAAATTTCAGGTAGAACAGCAAGACCACTTGCAGAAAGAATGGATAGCAAGGTAGAGCCATTTGGAATAGAAACTGTAAAAAAATCAGAATTTGCTTCTCGTAAAGATTCTGCAAGAATGGAAGAAATAAAACCCACAAGAACTCCAGAAACATCACCAGAATTTGTTTCTCGTAAAACTATAAAAGGTCAAGATAAACCTGCTGATACAAAAACTATTACAGCAGAAGGTAAAATACCAATTGAACAATTAAGTAAAGAAGGAATTGAAAAAGGATTAAAAGTTACAAGTTTAGAAAAACGTATAGAAACTTTAACAAAAGAAATAGAAGCATTAAAAAAACCAAAAGAACCTAAAATTGAAGTTAAAACAGAAAAAGTAGAACCTGATGTTTTTAATGTTTCTCCAGAACGTCAAGCAACTAGAGCTATGAGAGTTTCTGAACAAACAAAACCTGGTTTTTTTGATAAATTAAAAACTGCTAAAGAAACAACAACAGAACAATTAATAGACGCATTACATCCTGTTAATAAACTTTTAGGTAAAATACAAAAACAAACAGGCACTTTAGAAGCAATTTCAGTTGCAGAAAGATTACAATTATCTACAGGAATGTTTAGTAGAGCTGCACAATTTATAACTGATGGACCTATAAAATTTAACAATTTAGCTGAATTTGGAGCAAAAAGTTTAAATAAAATTTTAGAACCAGTAGTCAACAAAAAAGTTGAAAAAATTAATCCTGTTACAAAAAAGAAAGAAATTACAAATGAACCATTACCAGCAGAAATAGCACAAGAAAGAACTGCAACAATGAATGATTATTTACAAAGTGCTGTTGTAGTAATGAGAGAAAAAAATGGTCAGATTGTAATTAGTAAAGATAAGACAATTTACGAAGGAAACCGAGTTTTAATTCTTGAAGGAAAAAGAAAAGGAGAAACTGGAATAGCTTTTCAAAAAGAAGCTGTAGATATACAAGGAGTAAAAACAGTTTCAGTTCAATTTGTAAATGAAAAAGGAACTGTGTCTACAAAAACATATAAAACAGAACAATTACAAAATTTAGACAGATATTTTAAAGAAGATATAGTTAATGCTAAAAAAATTATAAAAGACACACCTTATGAATTTAAACAAATAGCTAAAGAATTATATAAATTTCAAAATCAAGTCTTAGATTATTTGGTAGATTCTGGTTATTTATCTAAAGAAGCTAGAGTTCTTATTGAAAGAGCTAATAGTAATTATGCACCTTTTAATAAATTTATTGAATATACAGCACAAGGTAAAATAAAACCAGGTCAAGCTAAAATAAAAGAAATGGATAGATGGGCAGGTTCTAAGCATTTAATACAAGACCCTATTACAAGTATATATAGAAATACTATTTATTATATTCAATTAGCTGAAAAAAATAGCACATACCTTCAATTTATTGATGTATTAAAAACTAGCCCAGAAATGATGAAAGAATTTGGTGTTAAAGAAGTTAAAACAAAACAACGAAAAAAAATAGAACTTAACGAAGCAGAACAAAAAATATTTGAACAAAAAGAAATAACACCTGCACAAGAAAGTGTCCAAGGTCTTAGACCAGATGGTTCTTTTATAGGTAATAATAAATTAGTAGTTTATAGAAAAGGGATTAAAGAAGTATGGGAAATGCCACAAGATATTATAAGCTCTTTGTCTGGACAAAATCGTCACACTTTAGGATTAATAAAAGAAACTTTAAGAAAACCTACTAAATTATTAAGAAGTGGAGCAACATTAGCACCAGAATTCTTTTTTGCAAACCTTATGAGAGATGGTTTAACTACAAGTATTGTAAGTAAAGTTGTTCATGTGCCTTATAAATCTTTAATAATAGGTGCAGCAGAATTATGGAAAAATCACAGACAAAGAAAAGCTGGTTTAGGTAAAACAGATTTAGTAAAAGAATACGAAAAATCAGGTGCAATGATGGGTAATTTTCTTGATATGGATTTTTATTTTGATACTGCAATGAGAAGAGAATTTACTGCAAGAAAAGTGCAAAATCAACTTGATTTTAAAGCATCTGAAAAATTATTTAATTTTTTAAATACAGTAGGTTCTGCAGGAGAAACAGCAGCTAGACTTGGTGAGTTTAAAGCAATACGAGATACTTTAATAAAAGAAAGAAATAGAATACAAGCAGATAACGTAAAAAATATAACAGGACCATTAGGAGAAATAGTTAATGCTGTTCGAGGTGATACATTTATAGGTTCAAAAACACCTAAATATAGTGAAGTTCAAAAATCAAAAAGAGCTTTAACTGATAGAGAAATTTTAGAAAGAGCAGGGTTTGAAGCAAAAGACATTATGGACTTTTCTAAACAAGGAGTTCTTGGAGAAAGCATAAATTATTTTAGTGCGTTTTTTTCAGCTAGATTGAGGTCTTATGGTAAAATTTATGAAACTGTAAGAGATAGACCTGTTGAATATTTTAGTAAAAGTGTAGCATATATAACAGTTCCGAGTATGCTTTTGTGGTGGGTTAATCATGATGACCCAGAATATCAAGCATTGCCACAATGGAAAAAAGATTTGTTTTTAAATATTCCTTTACATAAAATTTTACCTGATTATGTGGGCATAGAACCTTTATTTATTACTATACCTAGACCTTGGGAGCCAGGTTTAATATTTGGTACTGGTGTAGAAAGATTTTTTGATTGGGCAATAGATAATGACAAAGAAGCATTTACAGATTTTTGGACAGATTTTGGTTTAGCAACTGTAAACGGAAATTTTGCTATTCCTGATATTGTAAAACCTGCATTTGAATTGCAAAGTAATTTTAGTTTTTTTACAAGAGGTCCTATTGTATCTAATAAAGAACAAAAATTTTTACCAGAATTTCAAGTAAGAGAAAGTACATCAGAAATAGGAAAATTTATTGGTAGACACGTTACACCTCTTTTGGGAATAGGTACAACTTCTCCTGTTTCAATAGATTATTTTATTAGAGCTTGGACAGGTACATTAGGCAGACACGCATTAAATATTTCAAGTGCTTTAGTAAGAGGTGTTGACCCCGATAGACGTATTTTAGATACTTGGTCTACTAAAAATTATGGATTTACAACTAAAAATATAAATCAAATACCAATTTTAAAAGCATTTTTTATAAGAAACCCATCGTTAAGTTCTTCACATATAACTAAATTTTATGATAATTACATTAGCACTCAACAAGTTGTTGATACAATGAATGAAATTCAATTTAAAACAGATAGTTATTCACAAGAAAGATACGAAGAACTTTTATCATCTCCTGAATTTATAATGTATGAATCAATTAAAGATACTAGCAAAACAATTAGTGAAATACGTTTTGTTTTAAATTTAATATTAGATGATAAAGAAATGGACCCAAATGAAAAAAGAGATACTGTTGATGAATTAACAAGAATAATAGTTGAAATGGCAAAAAATGGAAACGAAATTGTTAAAGGATTAAAAGAATAGAAAAATAGTAAATTTAATGATAAACTATAGAGGAATATAAAATGGCAATATCAACAACAATAATTAAGAATAGTTATTCTGGTGACGGGTCTAACGATACCTTTGCATACCAGTTTAAAATCTCTGCAGCAGCAGATTTACAGGTTATTATAAGGTCAGCTTTAGGTGTAGAAACTGTTAAAACCCTTACTACTGATTATACAGTAACTGGAGCAGGTAATGCAACTGGTGGTAATGTAGTTTTTGAATCTAGTGATATACCTACAGCTACAGAAACTGTAGTAATAAGAAGAAAAACAACACAAACACAAACACTTGACTTAGTAGAAAATGACCCATTTACTGCAGATTCTGTTGAAAGTGCTTTCGATAAGAACCTTGCAGCTATACAAGAATTGCAAGAAGAGGTTGATAGGTCTTTTAAAGTATCAAGAACTAACACTATTACATCATCTGAATTTACTTCAAGTGCTACAGATAGAGCTAGTAGAGCATTAGGATTTGATACTTCTGGAGATTTAACTACAATAGCAGACTTTTTGCCACAAGGTGGCGATTCTGCATTAATGACATACTCAACTACAACAACTGATTCTGACCCTGGTGCTGGTAAAATAAGATTTAACAACACTACAATAGCATCAGTAACTGCAGCATATGTAGATGACGTAGAATACAATGGTACAGACATATCTGCATGGGTACAGTCTTGGGATGACAATGCTACCAACTATACTAATAGAGGTAGACTAAGGGTACAAAAAGCAGGAACACTTAATACATGGGCAGTATTTAATATTACAGCAGCAATAGTAGATGCTTCTGGTTATAGTAAAGCTACATTAGTTCATGTAGATAGTTCAGGTACTTTTACAGATGCAGATAAAGTATGGGTTACATTTATAGCAAATGGTGTAGATGGAGTTAACCCAGGATATTTTTATAAGTTTGATTCAGGAACAAGTGATGCTGACCCAGGAGCTGGGGAAGTGGCTTTCAATAATGGCACATATTCAAATGTCACAGTTATTTATATAGATGATGTTGACCAGCATGGAGCAACTACCCAGACAGATACTATTACATGGGATGATAGTACAGCAGGAAACAAAGGATATGTTCAGTTTACTGACATAAACGACAAGACTACTTATGCTAGATTTAAAATTAATGGTGCAGCAACAGATGCATCTGGTTATAACAAACTAGCAGTAGCTCACGTTGCATCTAATAATACGTTTAGTGCAGGAGATAGTCTTGCAATAACCTTTACACAATCGGGTAATGATGGTGCAGTACCTGGATATCTTTATGTATTTGATACAGCAACTACAGATGCCGACCCAGGTGCAGGTGAGATTAGATTTAATAATGGCACATATGCTTCAGCATCAGCAATTTATATAGATGACGATGACACTAATGGTGCAACAACATCAACAGATGTTTTAACTTGGGATGATTCTACATCTACAATTAAAGGTTATGTTCACATAGTAGATACAGATGACCCAACAACATATGCTAGATTTTCTATTACAGGTGCATCTACAAATGCAAGTGGATATAATAAATTAGCCGTAACACCATTAGTATCTAACAATACATTTAGTGCTGGTGACATAGTATCTGTACACTTTACAAGACAAGGTGACAAAGGAGATACTGGTGCAACAGGTAGCACAGGTTCTACAGGTAGTACAGGTTCTACTGGTTCTACTGGTGCAGCAGGTACGAACTCACAACTGTCAATGACATTTGAAAGTACAACATCTGATGCAGACCCTGGAGCAGGTAAGATTGCATTTAACAATGGAACACTTAGTAGTGTATCAATTCTTTATGTAGATGATGCAGATGATGCAAGTGCAGATATATCTGGATATGTACAAAGCTGGGATGATGTATCTAACTCTGTAGCTAGAGGTATTGTAACAATAACTAAAGAAGGAACACCAAGTACATATGCTACATTTAAAGTTTCTGGTGGTGTAACAGACGCAAGTGGATACACAAAAGTGCCAGTTACACACGTTGTAAGTTCTGG
>TARA_R100001163_G_scaffold65745_1_pt1 | contig 9644 bp, 9 predicted proteins | sample TARA_R100001163 | Tara Oceans TARA_R100001163 (sample SAMEA2621285) | marine metagenome | biome: marine biome (ENVO:00000447); feature: deep chlorophyll maximum layer (ENVO:xxxxxxxx); material: "saline water (ENVO:00002010), including plankton (ENVO:xxxxxxxx)" | depth 120 m
ATATATATTATAAATTATATTATATAATTTTTATGAATAGCGATTATATTTATACACCGAATTTTTTGACAAGTGAGGAATGTAATTTGCTTGTTGATTATCTGAAAACTAATTTGCATAAAAATGCTAAATCTGGTAAAGTAGATTCAAATGTAAATCCAAGATTCAATAACCGTGTAGTTTATTACGAAGGAGTTGATGATCCAAAAATTAAATCTTTGATGAAAAGAATTCATCTTGATGTAGCAAAAAAGTTAAAGGATTTTTATAAAGAATATGACGAAATTTTACCTGAAGCAACTCATCTCGTAAAATGGCCAGTTGGAACTTCGTTAGGTAATCATGCCGATAATGCTTATGAAAACGGCAAACCAAATTATGTTTCCTGGAGAACATATTCTGCAATTATTTATTTAAATGATGATTATCGTGGTGGTGAATTCTACTTTAAACGTCTAGCTTATGATTTGCAACCTGAAAAGGGACTTCTTGTTGCGTTTACCGCTGGTATGAAACATGTTCATGGAGTTAGAGAAGTTAAGACAGGTGTACGTTATGCAATGCCAATGTGGTTTGTCGGTGATAAAAATAAAGATAAGGCATATCAAGATAGTCTGGAATCGTAATTTATAAATGAAAATTCGAATTATCTTTAATAATATTTGGTTTAAATCTTGCTTTATTTTATATGAAGCAGTTTACTTTGCCTAATGGTATTCGATGTCTGCTTAATGATACTGATTGTCTTGAGTCGGTATCAATTGTTATAATGTTTCGTGTAGGAAGTAGAGATGAACCGCCAGATTTTTATGGATTAACTCACTTTGCAGAACATATGTTTTTTAAAGGAACTAAAAAACGTCCAAAAGCTAGAATGATAGCTGATGATATTGAAAGATATGGGGGACATCTTAACGCCGCAACTGATTATGATGTTACTTATTACTATGTTAAAATTGATAAACGAGGATTTGAAATGGGATTAGATGTTTTATCTGATCTTCTTTTTAACGCTCTTTTTAGACAAGAAGATATAAATAAAGAAAAGGAAGTTGTTGTAAATGAACTGCGTATGTATGATAATAATCCACAACGTTTGAACCACAAATTATTTAATGAAATGCTATTTCGAGGAACTACAATGGAACATGATATTGGTGGTGATGTTGATATTATTAGAGGAGCAACAAGAGAACAATTTTTAACATTTGTATCACACTTTTATAATCCAAAAAATACTGTGGTAAGTATTGCCGGACAATTACCTAAAAATGCACAATCTCTTGTTAAAAAATACTTTAATCATAAATTTAATTATATTAACAAAATTAATAGAAATAGTAATAGTAGCAATAAGAATAAGAATAATAATACTAAAAATGGTAAAAAATTACATAAATTGGGCGAAAGACCATTATTTCCAGATTTTCCCACTTTACAAACAGAATGTAGATATAGAAATAGAATTAAACCTAATGTTGATGGTAGTTACATTCTTATTGGATTTCCAGCAATGCCATTATATAGTACAGATTGGTGGACAGCTCAAGTTCTTGCGTGTATTCTTGGAAAAGGAATGAGCTCTCGTTTATTTGTTGAAGTACGAGAAAAAAGAGGATTGGCTTATCAAATTAAATGCTGGACAAGATGTTTTGGTGATATGGGTAGTTTCGTTATTAGTTCAACAACTAAAACAAGTGATATTAAACAAGCTTTCAAAATTATTTGGAAAGAATTGGAGAAAATAAAAAAGGGAGATATTAAAAAATCTGAAATAGAAAAAGCACAAGACAAACTAATTGGAGAAGCACATTTGCAAAGAGAAAGTTCTACCTTTTTAGCACAAGATGCTGGTTATGATTTAATAACAATAAACAGATTTGTAACAATAAAGGAATTTGAAAAAAGTATTAAAAATGTTACACCAACAAAGATAAAATGTCTAGCCCTAAAATTATTCAAAAAGAAAAAACTAAATGTAAGTGTTGTTTCAAATAAAGAAGTTAAAATTAACTAAATTATTAACTAAATTATTAACTAAATTATTAACTAAATTATTAACTAAATTATTAATTAATAATTTAATTAATAATTTAGTTAATAATTAAAGAAAAAATTGATTTTATTCTTTGTTTTTGATATCAAAAACAAAGAATGGAAAAATTAAACAAAAAATTCGGTGTACACGTGTTTACTAAGATTAATAAATATCTGCATATGGATAAGATGAATAATCTAAATCAAGAATATAATAACATTTATTATAATGGCAATGTTGCTCCAATAAATGGAATATTCAGGAATGATAATGGATTAAATTTTAATGGTAGAGAAATAGGTGTAATAAACCAAAGATCTTTAATTAGACCTAATGATTATAGAATTACTTTATATGTACTTGGAGACTGTGACTCATTACTAGATGGTATTATTCGTAATATTAGTGAGGGACTGCCTCCATGGAATACACGTTTGATGAGAGGAAAGGTTTGTTTTATTCCAAAGAGATATATCTTTTCAAGTGGTTTTGAATCATTAAAAGGGTATAAAGATATAGATGAAGTATATTACAATAATTGTCAAAATGCATAAATTATTTTTTAGTATACTCAAATACAGATCTATCAATTTTGATACTATCTTTCATCATTTCCGTAAGAATTGACATTCTTGCAAATGAATCTACTGCTTTTTTCTTTGTTTCTAATAATGCAAATCGAATATTCTTTGTGGTTTTGCTATCACAATCTGTTTCCTCTGGAATAGATGGGAATTGAATCCTCCTAAATGATTCTTCGATTGATGGCGTTGATGAATTATCAGCCTGATGGATATAAGAACTACTACTAGGAGAAACAACTCTTCTTTTCTTTTGTGGATTTTCAGCTTGGTTAACTCCATCTTCTTGCTTTTCACTATTTTTCTTTGATAATTGATTCAGTGTAAAACAGGCTTGATCAACTTCAAAAAAATCATTGTCTTTTTTTTCCTCTGATTGCTTATCATCTTCTTCAATTTCAGTAGATTCATCTTCATTGTTAATGATTTCTTTTTCACAAAATTTTAAGGAAAATTCTGGAATAGTTCTAGTTCTACTTCTTCGTGGACCATTTAATTTTATCATGACTTTAATAGGTCCATCCTTGTAAAAATCAATTACATTTAGTTCTTCGGGTCTAAAATCAAGTGTTATTAACCAAGCTTTCCCATCATTTTTCTTGGATTGACCATCCATCTGGGAAAGTTGAATATCATAAGTTTTTGTAAAATATTTCATATCAATTGTAAAATTACCTTCATTAATGTTTAAAGTTTTCTGAAGTTCTCTAGTGGTGTGGAGGAAAAGCTTAATTCCAACTTCAGGATCAAATTTAGAATGTCCAGGAGTAAAAATCTTAATACCCTTTTCCTCATAAACAACATCATGTAAACATTCTGGATAAAACAAGGCTTTTTGTGAATTCATTATTTAAGAAACTTAAATAATGAAATCTATTTTATCAATAGACCTTTTCTTTCTCTAAGAAAAACAGTAAATTTAATCAAATTTTACAAGTTTTATTTATGGTGTTATGAAATGAAAAACATCATCTGGTACATCTGAATCAGAAAGACTTGTATTTCTTCTGATTATATCAGCCAATGTGGTTGTTCTAATTTCAGCCTTTTCTATATCACTTAGAGCATTATCATTCTCAAACCAGAATCTATCACCATCTCTTAATCTTGTAAACTGATCCTTTAATGATACACATATTAATTCTCCTACTGCTGCACCAGGTGCATGATCCTCACAAATTGCACCAACCCAAGGATCAATGCAATCTACTGAAGTATAAACATTCGCTAATTTAGTTTGAAGAGTAGTATCACTAGTAATTTCAGCAAAAGTTGTTTTTGGAGCTAATCCAAAAGCTACACGACAAGTATTATAGTCTGGTAAACCATGATCACGACCACGTTGAATATTAAGCGATGCAAGATCAAGTAAATTTGTAGCTGTAGGTGGACCAAACAAAAAGTTTCTAATATCATCTACAACTTCGTTGTCAATTTCTTGCATTACCTGCAAAAATCCTCCTTGAAGTATATCATCTATACCATTTGTTTGAATATATGCTGGATTAAAGAAAGAGTCACGAAGCAATAATGTGCCACTTGTACCTATTTTAAGATTACTTGATAACATTGAATGTCCTAATCTAAAGAAAGCTGTAGAAAATTCTGTTGAAGTATTTGGACATACAGATTTATCATAAAATTGCCAATCTTCCGGAGATTCCGGTCCTAGTAAACCAGGAAGAAACTCATGAAAGGTGATAGTTTGCTGAAACCCCGAAATAAATCTTCTTGCATGTTGAAAAATCAATTCATCTTGACCTTCCCATACTGGAAATCTAGCAGATATTTCATCACACAATCTGTTGTGTTCTCTAACAAAAAGTGTGTGCATTGAAATTAGATTTGTGTTTTCATTAGCTCTAATATCACCTGCTAAAAAAAAGTTTTCAGGATTTGGACTATGCAAATCTTCATTTCTCATTCCACTTGTATTGTACGGTAATAAAATTTCTCCATTATCTGCAGTTGTCGTTTTCATCTTTCCCGATCCATCAAGTAAACGTAATTCAAAAGCTCTTTCAGTACTATAACCATATACATTTGTCGCATCCAAAAAACTTGAAATATGATTTGGTTGTTCTCTAGGGTCAGTGCCAGCAATAAAACCAGAACGTGTGAAACTTATTGTTCTTCCTGGAAACTCCTCTTCAGGATCTTCCATCACAGTTGGAGTAGTAAAACTTGCATCTTCACCACTATCAGCCGGTGTTAAATCAATTTCATGATCAATAAATTGTCCCCACATCCATGTAATATCCGTTAAATTACTACTATTTAATCTAGATCCTGTAGATTTATTGATATTATTACTAACTACTCTAGGATTTGGATTTCCACCACATCTTTCAGCTAAAGTACTACTTCCATCAGCATAAGCTGACGGCGAGATCCTAATTAATGCCTGACCTACTGAGCCTTCTCTTGGATCAACTAAATTATTTTCACTACCATTATAAGTACGCCACACAAGATCATCTCCATATGGTGCAAAACTCTTATTATAAATTAAACATTTTTCTGTTTCTTGAATAAAACAACCACATACTGCAGATTTAGCAGCACAAGCATTTGTACATTTTAACTTTGAATCACTTTTAAGTTTTAACTCTATTGTACCATCTAAACCTGTGGTATTGTCTGGAATAGGGACACAAAATCCAGCATTTGCATCAGTCATTACTGTTGTGGTCAATGTCGTTGGACCACCTAAATGTTGACTAACTACAGTGACTTTAACAGGACAATTGGAAAAATCAGAACCAAGCAAAAAACATGCTTCTGCATCAGTCTGATTAAACTGAATTCCATTATCTTCAAAGAAAAAATTACTACATCTAGTTTTCTTTACCTTCGGTACACAAATAGTTCTTCCCTTATTTAATAAACATGTTGTTCGTCTACAAGACATTATAATTGAAGAATATATATATATATATTATATACAGAAAATAATAGGTATTAGATTAATTTAATGCTTGAAATATAAATAATTTATTAATTGTTTCTAGGTGGAACTCTTAGTTCAACATCGGGTTCTGCTAATAGTTCTCGAATAAACTGATATTTACTATAGTATGAATTATTAAATGGTGACAAATCAACTATGTTTCTCTTTAAAATTTTAATTAGTTCTCTTGATTGAGCTAAATCCGTATCGGTAACATTTGTAGGTTTAGAATTTTTATTCATTACATCAACCAAATCTTGATCAGTATCACCTATAAAATTTTTTAATTTTTCAAAATCATACTTTATATCAAATTTTTCAAACATTTCAATCCAAATATCAATATTATTTATATCACTAAAATAGAAATCATACGTATCTGTAAATTTAGATTTTAAATTCCAATATCTCAACTCATTCTCCAACCAATCAGATAAATTACGTTGAATTGGACTCAAATCATTTTTCTCAGATAAATACAACAAATTTCTTCTCAAATTCATTCGCAAACGCCACGGCTTATCATTCGCATTAGGATAAGAACCACGATTTACATAACTACGTGCTGTCTCCAATGGATCTCTAGTCAAATGTATAACATAAATAGGTGGATCTAGTTTAGCTAAAGCCGGAGTTGCATAACAACGCAAAAATATATGAGATGATTCAAACAAATTACCACCTTTATCCGCAAGTTTTTGAATCTGCTTTATTTTCTCCTGAATCTCATGAGAATCCCTAGCTCTATATCCCTGATTGTATCTTGTTTGACAATCTCCTATACAATGTGGTTCTATAGAATGATAACTCGGTATATCAGTGCAATTCTTAAATACTTCAGATAAAAATTTTGTACCAGACCGACCTATACTTGATACAAATATATACATGCTTATATACTTGTATTCATTAATTATTTTTTAAGCTATTCAGATCCACAATTATGACACCTCATAGATTATGTAGACTTATTATATAATTATAAAAGAGCATAATGCATCAAGGATTTTTGAATTTTTTTAGATCAAATTCAGGTGATCTTCTTAGATATTTAGATGGAACTAGAGGTGTTGTATTTGATCCGGTCAATTTACAGATTGGGGGAGCTGAAGAACCAAACTCTATTGCCACGCCTAAAAATCCACCAACTATTAGCTTAGCAGACTTTGCAAAAGATAAAGATGCGGCACTTATTGCTATGCAGGGTACTCAACAAGCTAAAAGTAATGACACAACCTCAGTAGCAACAACCGCAAATGGCGCCATTACTACACCTGAGACTGGTGCTAATGCTGCTACTGCTACTGCTGCTGCTGCTACGGTTGCTCCAGCTACTGTTGATCCTGTTGCGGTTGATTCTGTTGCTGAGACTGCGGAAGCTACCGAGAAAGAAGGTGATACTGATACAGAATTGGTAGCTCCAACTAATGCTCCCGGTTCAGCTGGTACTGTAACACCAATTGTTCCAAAAAAAACTCCAGATTATAGCTATCCCAATTATCAACAACCATCAAAAGGTTATACATCAAATTATGGATACGGAGGTATAGATACTATGACAATGATAGGTGTTGGAGCTGTTGTAGTTTTATTAATTATAATGATAATTGCATTGATGACTCGTTAATTTTAGTTAATTTATAATGATAAGATTTATTGATAGATATAGTTATATATATCAATAAAATATAATGAATTGTAGTTTAGTACTGATTGTATTTGAATAATTTTGTAGTGTTATTCCAAAGTCTAGGTGTTGTTTGACATGGACCTCTTTGTGGACCTGAAAAATGTGAATCAATCAATTCTGGACTAAGTTGTTGTGGTACTTGGCAATCAATATCTAATACATTGTAATAATCAAGATTTCTAAAGCTTGATTCCACATCTATATTAGGATATTTACCTTCAAAATATCCATCCTTATGAAATGTTTGATATTGCTGAGGATGACAAATAAATCCTAGCTGATCACATAATTGTGTACCAATAGGAACGTTATAATGTGTAGCTCTTGGAATTGCAGTCGGTACTTGCCAATATCTATCTGCTAATCTGCAATTAAAATTATTTCTAGGTGTAATTCTAGTTCCAGAATTATTTGTATCATTATTAATAATAGGATTCATTTTATTGATCCAAGTATATATTTGATCAATAAATTATTTAACTTTTATATTTAAGTGGTATTGTTTATGGTGATCTAATCAAAATATTCTCACGAATGATTTGATTTAACACTGGTGAATTTTCAGTAATAGTTTCCAACTTCTTTAATTTTTGAATAGTTCCATCCGGAGTCTCCGAAATCTTTTGAAAAGTTTCCTTTTTTGAATAATATGGACTCATCCTTTGATAAAATGCACGTGTACTAGATATTCTAGTATCTGGTGTAGTTCTACGATGAGGTGACCGGAGATTTAATGGTTTATATTCTTGCTTTGATTTAGATTTAAAAACTGAATTAGATTTAAAAACTGATTTAGATTTGGATCTTTTTCTTGATCGTGATTTAGATCTAGATCTAGATTTTGATTGTTTTCTTGATCGTGATTTAGATCTAGATTTTGATTGTTTTCTTGATCTAGATTTTGATTGTTTTCTTGATCTAGATTTTGACTGTTTTCTTGATCTAGATTTTGATTGTTTTCTTGATCTAGATTTTTTAGAGTTAGATTTATTATTAGATTTTAATAGTTTTATAGGATCAATCCTGATGCCTTTGCGTTTTGGCATTGGTAAATATATAGTTAGACTAGAGTTCTTTTTTCTCTATGATAACCCTATATCGGCTAATTAATATATTATAACATGAGTGGTCGTAGAATTGTTGGTGGTATTAAGGATAAAGTCAAAGATAAAAAAGATAAAGATAAAGATAAAGATAATGATAAAAAGAAAAATAAAACTGATAAAAGAGAGAAAAAAGTTAGACAAAAATCTAGAACAAGGACTGTTCATTCTGGTAACGCCCGTAAAATAGCTCAACAACGTTATTTAATAAGATCTAAAATTGTAGAACAACGAAAGGCTAGAAGATTAGCTAGAGAACAAGCAGTTAATCGTACAAATAATAAATATGTTGTATCTCGAAAAGATGCTATCCTTGAAAAAAGAAAACGCCGACTTTCTAAAGCTGAAAGATTAAATGCAAAAAAAGCTGGTAAAAGTAAATCCATATCTGAAAAACAATCTAAAAATGATAAACCTGCTCTTCAAATGTATTCAGGAACTATTATTTATGGCGGAAAAATTGGATTGCATCCCTACAAATGGAATCCAGAAGATGATGGTAACTCACCTTCACACTACAGATGGGAAACTTTATTACCCGGTACTCACGTATTAGATCAATCTACATTTCTTACCTGGATTGTAACAAAATCCAGGTCTCTACAATTAGCTCCATGTCAAACAATCAGACTAGATTTATCAGTTCCAGAAACATTAAGCGAATTTAATCCAGGTCTTAGTTTAAATCCTTACTTACCAGAAACAAGTCAAATACCAATCGGTACAAAATTTATTTTTCGTGATTCTAATGTTGTTTATAGATTAAATGACAATATTTTACTTGAAGCTATTCCAAATGCAAGTAGCTCAAGACCTAGCCAAATTATTCCAGTACCTATTAATTCACTTTACAATACCCAACAACTTTTTGGTTTAAATACACCAATAGTTAATTCACAACTACAAAGACCAACAAGTGATAAGGGTTACGAAACCTTATCTGATTGGTTTGACGGATTTTTAAAGGGAACTGATACACGTCCTGGATTTTTGGGAGATTTACCTAAATTAGATCTACTACAACCATATGACGTTATCGATTTTTATGATCCAAATATGAAAAATAATCCCAAACTAAATGGTATGAATCCAGATGGGACAGTATATATTGATGGGTTACACGAAAGCAAGTACTTTAAGTTTAAATTACAAATAGTATTAGACGAAAAAGATAAACTAACTGCTAGACAAATTACCGAACCTAAAAGTCCACTCATATGTAATATATCTATTCCAACTGAAACTACAAATCAAGATAGACCTATTTATATTAGATCAGCCG
>TARA_R100001163_G_C5068202_1_pt1 | contig 9616 bp, 10 predicted proteins | sample TARA_R100001163 | Tara Oceans TARA_R100001163 (sample SAMEA2621285) | marine metagenome | biome: marine biome (ENVO:00000447); feature: deep chlorophyll maximum layer (ENVO:xxxxxxxx); material: "saline water (ENVO:00002010), including plankton (ENVO:xxxxxxxx)" | depth 120 m
CGCCTCACAGTCGAGAACGACGACAAGCCATCACTGTATTCTACACAGGAGTTGTATGACGGCGTTTACAAGCGCATCGGCATCCCGATTGTTTTTGACTATCACCATCATATGTTGCACCCGGGCAACCAGTCCGAGCAAGAAGCGCTCGAGCTTGCATTGTCCACGTGGGGTGATATCAAGCCCGTGGTGCACTACGCAGAATCTCGCTCCATCGAGCACAACAATCCCAAGATTAAACCACAAGCACATTCTGACATGATCCGCAACCCCTTTGACGACTACGGACATGACCTCGATGTCATGATCGAAGCCAAGCACAAAGAAGTTGCATTGTTGGAATATCGTGATATAGTAAACAAAGAAAGGAAAATAGCATGACCCAAACTGATAAAAATAGAGTATTGATCATAGACGCACTCAACATGTTTTTGAGAGCATATATTGTAGATCCTAGCTTGTCTACGAACGGCGAGCCCATTGGAGGGTTCAAGGGTTCTCTAAAGATTCTCCAGAAGCTTGTTCGCATGACTAAGCCGAATGAAGTTATTATTGTGTGGGATGGCCCCAATGGATCGCGGAAGCGCCGATCCCTTGATAAGAACTACAAAGCCGGCCGAAAACCAATTCGCCTCAATCGCAACGTGGCAGCCCAGACAGAAGAAGAGGAGATGAACAATCGCGTGTGGCAACAACGACGCGCCATTGAATACTTTAACGAAATGCCGATTGTTCAAGTGATGCTCCCCGAGGTAGAAGCCGACGACGTAATTGCTTATCTTACACGGTTGCCATATTACGATGGGTGGCAAAAAGTGATCGTCTCCAATGACAAAGATTTTTATCAGCTATGCGATGAGGAAACGATAGTGTACCGACCGACGAGCGATGCTGTCTATAACAAAAAGCGCATTGTAGAAGAACTCGGAGTCCACCCCCGAAATATGGCCCTAGCCCGGGCCCTCGTGGGGGACGCTTCTGATAATTTGCCCGGCATTAAAGCGGTGGGCTTTAAAACCATTCAGAGGCGATTGGGATTTCTGGCTGCCGACAAAGATTACACTGTGGACGAGGTGATCACCTATTGCGAAAGGATCGACAAAAAATTGAAATTTCACGATAATATTATTGACGGACAGCAAATTATTGAGCACAATTATAAAATGATGCAGCTCTATTCTCCCATGCTTTCACCCCAGTCAAAAGATTTTGTTACAAATGCTGTGGAGAACTTTGATTGTAATTTCAATAAGATAGAAATTTTAAAGAAAATGCGCGACGATGGGTTTGGAGAATTGAACTGGAAAGACCTTGAACTCCATCTTAATAAAATTAATTCCGAGCGCTAAATTGCTTGACTTTAGAGTAGATTCTGTTATATTTAGTAATGCGAAGGCGGGGTGATTTTTGAACGAAAAAGTTAGTTTTAGTCGTTATGGAAAAGCATTCCAAGAAGGGCTCGTTCAGATTATTTATGAAGACCGGCCATTTGCCGATCAGATAACCGAAGTTTTGGATGTTAACTTCTTGGAACTGGAATATCTTCGAGTTTTTGTTAGCAAGCTTCTTTACTATCGCGACAGATACGGTACTCACCCATCGGTAGAGGCCGTGATCACCATGCTGCGTACCGAGTTAGATCATGAAGACGAGGTCATCCGCAAGCAAGTTCGTGAATATTTTGCTAAAATCACAGCGAAAGAAGTTACGGACGTTAAATACATTAAAGAACAATCGCTCGATTTTTGCCGCAAGCAGAATTTGAAAGAAGCAATGATGAAATCCGTTGGCTTGCTGCAATCGTGCTCGTTCGATGAGATATCTAAGACGATTAATGATTCTCTTAAGCTCGGCTCCGATAATAATTTTGGTTATGATTACCTTGCTGACTTTGAAAAGCGGTTCATCCCAAAGCACCGCTTGCCGGTCACAACCGGCTGGAAGCAGATTGATGATATCTGTGGCGGCGGCCTAGGCAAGTCAGAGCTTGGAGTGGTCATTGCGCCCACAGGCGCCGGTAAATCATTCTGTTTGGTGCATCTTGGTGCTCAAGGCCTGAAAGAAGGCAAGGTTGTTGTTCATTATACTTTGGAACTTGGAGACACAATTATTGCAACAAGATACGATAGTTGCTTAACAGGATACCCATTGTCTGATATTATTAACTTCAAGGATGAGGTTTACGACGAAATCAAAGATATCGAAGGAAAACTCATCGTTAAAGAATACCCTACCAAATCTGCATCAACTAACACCATTAAATCCCACCTAAATAAGTTGATCAAGAGAGGCATCAAGCCGGGGATGATAATCGTTGATTATGCAGATCTTTTAAAGCCAGTTGTCGTACGCAAAGAAAAGAGAAATGAGTTAGAATCTATTTACGAAGAGCTTCGCGGAATATCCACAGAGTATTCCTGTCCCATCTGGACTGCGTCTCAAACAAATCGTTCAGGATTGAATGCGGAGGTTATCACCATGGAGCAAATCTCTGAAGCGTTTAATAAGTGCTTTGTTGCTGATTTCATTTTTTCTGTTTCTCGTACGATTGAAGATAAGCAAAACAACCAAGGGAAGATTTTTATTGCCAAAAATAGAAATGGCCCCGATGGGATGATCTATGACATCTTTATGGATCCTTCCAGCGCCAGCATTAAAATAATGCCAAAACCGGCCGTAGCCAATGGGGTGGCTCCCATGAATCCAGTCGCACTCAGCGCGAGTATGCAGAAAGACCTTCTGCAGAACAAATATGAGAAATTTAGAAAAAGGAAATAAAAATAATGAGAACCCTTGAGAATATTCGTAGATTTAGATTGTCCGACACATTTATTGAGCCCTATAAGGATGCCGAGGTGCCGTGGGGCCCGCTGGGATATGTAACTTTTAAGCGTACATATTCCCGCCGCCTCAATGAATTTGACCCGGAGGCAACCGGTAGTGAAGAATGGTGGCACACCTGCCGACGCGTCGTCGAGGGCATGTTTAACATGCAGAAGCAACATGTATTCCAATTGGGATTAGAGTGGAACGATGGCAAAGCGCAAAAAACTGCCAAGGAAGCATACGATCGCTTATTTAATCTTAAATGGACACCACCGGGCCGCGGCCTGTGGATGATGGGTACGAAGTTTGTTGAACAAAGAACTGCTGCAGGCCTCTTTAATTGTGCATTTCGATCCACTCGCGATCTTGCCAACAAGGGAGGATACTTGTTTGCGTGGATGATGGATGCCCTAATGGTTGGAGTGGGAGTAGGGTTTGATACCGAGGGCGCTGGAACCGTTACGATTCAAGAACCCCAGTACACGGGCGATGTGCTTGTTATAGACGACTCGCGAGAAGGATGGGTGGATTCAGTTCACACATTACTTGACGGATTCTTTTTTGGAGGCAAAGTGCCCAAATTTGATTACTCCGCGATACGCGAGTTGGGAGCAGAGATTAAAGGATTCGGGGGCACCTCCAGTGGCCCGGCTCCCCTGATCGAACTTCACGAAAACCTCAAAGAGTTATACTCAGCCAAAATTGGAGAAGCCGTTACTTCGGTTGACATCGTAGATACGGAAAATCTCATTGGGCGGTGCGTGGTCTCGGGCAATGTAAGACGCTCAGCCGCGCTGGCCATGGGAAGGTACGACGACACCCGTTATTTGGAAATGAAGAACGATCAAGAGAAGCTTTACCATCATCGATGGGGATCCAACAACTCCTTCAATGCTGAGGTGGGAATGGACTATACATGGCATGCAGAGCAAAGCCAAAAGAATGGTGAACCCGGATATATCTGGTTAAACAATGCACGCACCCGCGGCCGCTTTAAGGATGGCTTACGTTATGACGACATTAACGTAGCTGGATTTAATCCGTGCGTAGAACAACAGTTAGAAGATGCAGAACTCTGCTGTCTAGTTGAAACATACCCTGCAAAGCATGAGGATTTGGATGATTACTTACGCACGTTAAAGATCGCTTATCTTTATGGAAAGACGATTACCCTGTCCAACACTCACTGGCCAGAAACTAACGCGAAGATGCTGAAGAATCGCCGGATTGGACTTTCCCAATCGGGAGTTGTGCAGGCGTTTGCGAAGTTTGGTCGACGCGAGGTATATGATATGTGTGACAAGGCATACGAACATGTAAAGCAGTTAGATGAAGAATATTCTAATTGGCTGTGCATCCCTAAGTCCGTTCGCATGACTTCTATCAAGCCATCTGGCACTGTATCACTACTCAATGGATCAACTCCGGGAATTCACTTCCCCGAGGACGAGTACTATATTAGACGTATCAGGTTTTCAAAAACTTCAAAACTTCTTGACAAACTTGAAGAATCCGGCTATATTATTGAAGATGATGCATACTCTCCGAATACTGTCTGTGTTGAGTTTCCTGTCCACGAGCCCTATTATTCGAAAGGAAAAAAGGATGTCTCGATGTGGGAACAACTTGAGATTGCGGCCCAATATCAACATTATTGGGCGGACAATTCCGTCTCCATAACAGTTACATTCAAGGATAGTGAGGCCTCGCAATTAAAAGCGGCCCTTGAACTATATGAGACGCGCTTAAAGGCGGTGTCTTTTCTGAAGTATGAGGAAACCGGCTACAAGCAGGCGCCATATGAAGCCATCACCAAGAAAGAGTATGAAAAAGCTATTAAGAAGATTACCCCTCTGCAGCGATTTGATACCGCAGAGGGTGGTAGCGGAACTAAATTCTGCACCAATGATACGTGCACCATTTAGGGAGGAAGTGTGAATTTTAATCATTTAATGGAAGCGCGCATAGTAAAACGAAAATGCAGTGCTACCAATGGTGAGTGCTATTTCGTACCCGCCGGAAATGTGAGGTCGACTCTCGGCGATAATGTACACATGACGATGTATTGCAATAAGTGCGGAAAGCGAGAGGACATCTTCCTCAGTCGAGAAGAATACTCCACACAACAACAGTTAATTCAAAGAGAGATAGGGAATGTTTAATCCAGTTAATAGGTATATTTTAATAGAAGTGCCCACCACAAAGATAGAAGATATCGAGTCAATGATCGTTCTCCCGCAGGACTACAAGCCCCAAGAAGAGCGCTTTGGAACCGTCACAGCTATCGCTAGCGCACCCGATGTGCGTTTCTCCATTGCTCCTTCTACTGATTTGGTAGTAGATCGAGGCATGATTGAGGAAATAAAGATTGGCGGAACTATTTATAATGTTATTTTGGACAACTACGTTGTTGGAATAGTAGAGTAGCATTGGAGCGTCACATGTATGGACAAACACTTTTACAACGAGGCATCAGCCAAGAAATTGGGATGGGAACCAAGTTGGTTTGGTGAGAAATATTTTGATGACAAGTTAGTTCGCGCTATTAAGAAATGGCAGAAATCTCGGGGGTTGGCTGGCGATGGCTTATGCGGCCCCATGACGTTTCGACGATTGTGGACCGAACGACAAGCCGATATTGATGAGCACAAACCTGCCGACTGCCATTATTCAAACTACATTGTTTACAATGGAGAATTTCATCCTATCGCATGGGACAAGTTTGTGTTATGGTCAGAGAAAGGTGGGCTGGAAACCAAGCCGGGCCATTATTATGACTATTCCGGCCGCCCAAAGCGTAAGCTTCGATACTTCGTAAACCATTGGGACGTGTGCCTTTCAGCGCAATCCTGCCAGAATGTACTTGATCGCCGCGGCATCTCGGTTCACTTTCTAATCGACAATGATGGCACCATCTACCAGACGCTAGATATGCAACATGCAGCTTGGCATGCGGGATCCTCTAGAACAAACCGGCCCTCCGTGGGTGTGGAAATTTCCAATGCGTATTACCCCAAATACCAAGCATGGTATGTGAAGAATGGCTTCGGTGAACGCCCCCTTATTGAAGGTGCGTGGGTACATGGAACCAAACTAGATCCCTTCTTGGGTTTTTACCCGGCACAAATTGAAGCCCTTAAGGCACTATGGAAAGCCATCCACGGCGCCACCGGAATTCCTTACGAGACCCCTGTTAAACAAAATGGCAACACCGAGACCAAATATGTACAGGACGTGGCCTACGGAGCTTTTTCTGGCTTTGTGAGCCACTATCACGTGACCAAATCAAAAATTGATTGTGCTGGCCTCGATATTAAGACATTACTCGATGAAGTTAAATATGATATTGATATTTTGGAGAAGATAAAAAACGATTAATGTAAAGATTCCCTAGTTATTACATGCGGTTATTGCTAGTAATGATGTTGAGCTGTGTGCCTGCGTCGACGCATACCCAAAATCAAGTAAAAGAAATAGCCGTAATGGATTCTTTTGCGGTAGGAAAACCCAAACAGCAAGCTGTCTGGTCTACTACTCCAAGTGTGCGCATATGTGCTGCCACCAAGGTTCCCTCCTTTCGCGTAAGTCGGGCTCTCTCTTACTGGGAGATGTTGGGATATAAATTTGATGGGGTCTTCGCGGATTATAACTTAAATTGTGGAGAGCCCCGTTATGGGGAGATCATCGTAACGCTTCCAACCGGGGAAATGTCAGAAAATCATCTGGCATCTACTCGTATCTATACCGAAAAACACACATCTAACATTGCTAAGGCAAAAATTTTTATATACCCCAAAGATGGGCGCACTCAAAGAGTATTAGAACACGAGATAGGACACGCGCTAGGATGGCTACATTACCCCCAAAAATATCACATGATGAATCCCAGCTGGCATGCCGGAGGTTATGATTCGACCGGACTTAAAAATAAAAAGTGATATCCCCCTTTATGACAAGATTGTAGTAGGCAGCACGTTAACTGCTGTTCTGTATGCCTTTGTACATCGCATGCCTATTTTTTTCACTCAGGCCGTGCGACCCTTTCGGTTTGATTATTTAAGCTGCGATGTGGATTTAAAGTTATTAAGTCTCCCGCAGACTCCTAAAAGTTTAACGACGGTTGACACCACACGTTCAGTTGGGATTGCTAAAGAATTGCTGTGGGAAAGATTGCTTTTTTTGTTGTCACTTGATGGGAAAGCTCCTCTTTCAAATTTGTGTCACACTATGAGGTATGACGGCACTCGAGTGACGTGTTCTAATGAATATTCCAAAATCATGGAATTTAAATTTAATGAGTGCCATTACTTTGGAGATGACGGCACAATTGGGTTTGCTAAGCAAAAAGAACTTGACGAGGATATGTATATATGTTATGATTATATTGCGTTCAATCGAGGAGGCAAGCATGAAGTCGACTACATTAGCACAGATGATGATTTTGTGCGCGAGATATGGTTTTATTCTTCCGACCGTATTGATGGAAATACTGCTGTTAGAGATGCTTGTGCGGTATCAATCCTGACTCCCGAACAACTGCTCGATTTTGATTTTTCACAAACCATGGCCCGATTTAAACTTATTTACGAGATGGAATCACGCGGCATGAAAGGACTTTTTAATGGCTACACCGCCGGCGGACACCCCAAACATTACAAATTTAGAACAACTAGCATCCAGCGCACAACACATAAGCGCAGAAATAGAGAACACTCCGAATGTCCACATGTTAAAATTGCGACACCTTGCGAAGAAAGCTTGCTTGAAGCTCTACCACAAGCTTGTGTGGCCTACGATAGATTTTTGAGGCACCGGTGAGCCCCCCTCGCATCCACTTGGCCGGCATTGTTCCGGTCGCCAATTTGGGCACCCCGCACAATATCCCCACTCCGGAAGTAATGCTTCCAGTGGCGGAGGGATTCACGGCTATTCAAAAATCTGTATTCGAGTGTGCCATGGCTGGATGTAACACCATTTGGATCGTGGCCAATAATGATATGGCCCCTCTCATTCGCCAATCGATTGGTGAGTGGGTATATGATCCGGTATATTATGAAAGAATTTCGCGTTTTAGTTCGGAACAACGCAAAGAGATACCTATTTATTATGTACCAATCCATCCAAAAGATCGCGATCGTCGCGACTCCTATGGGTGGTCAGTGTTATATGGTGCATATTCTGCATGGAAGGTAGCGTTTAAAATTTCTCAATGGATGACTCCGGATAAATACTATGTTTCTTTCCCAATGTCCGCGTATGACGTATATAGAATTCGTGAACATCGACAGCAGATTAACCATAAAACAAACAACTTTTTTTTAAGCTATGACGGCGACACTGTCAAAAACAACAAACCAATAGCATTCACATTTACAGGAGATGATTTTCAACGATGCAGACGTTCGGTAAACAAATTAACAACGCGGGAGTATTTACACCCTTCACCCGGTTCCCCGTACCCCACTCAGAAACTACCGCTGAGCAAGAGATGGTCCGCGCGCCATTTCGACTTCCAGACGGTATTCGAACACGTGAGCGAAACGAACGCGACGACCAGTGACCTCACGTGGTATTATGATATCTCTAGCTGGGGGGGATATCGCCAATTTCTGGCATCAGATTTTTCTATAGAAACTCCTCCTGATCACTTGACAAAGCCCCACGAACACGTTAAAATACTATATACAGAGGGCGAAGAATGAGAAAAGCATGGGACTGGATTGTAGGCCGGATTGGCCACAAGCTTCAACATTTACATCCATCAAAATTGCTGGATATACTCAAAGAGCATGGCGTTGCTTTGGTGATTATCATTGTGGGCTGGGAGCTTATTGAGGATGTGGTTTTCCCGCTTCTCTTTATTTGGCTTGGCAAGAATGTTGATCCATGGTGGCTAACCGGCGCCCCCATCAGTTGGATATTGTGCCTTCACCCAATTGCGGTCCCTGTTTTGTGGACTGCGTACATTAAACTTTCAGGAAAAAAAGATGACCCAACCAAAACGCCACCCGACGTCTGCTGTGATACCAAGAACGAATCCCAAGATTAAATTTGTGGGTCTCCACGCACACAGCGTGGCTGGTTCTATTTTTGATGCTATCGGATATCCACAAGCACACATGGACTTTTGCTACCAGAATGGTGGCGATGCTCTAGCTCTCACCGATCACGGAAACATGAACGGCCTTGCCTATCAAGTGTTGCATGCGAAGAAGATGCAAGAAGCGGGCAAAGAGTTTAAACCAATTTTCGGATGCGAAGCATACTTCACACCCTCTATTGCAGAGTGGCGCGAAGCTTATGATCAGGCCATGGCCGACAAAAAGAAATCTCGCAGCATCAAGAAAGATGCCCAGAGTGGCGCCACAGTAGAAGACGAAGGCGACAGCAAAAAGATTCAAGGAATCCTGAAGCGCCGGCGCCATTTGGTTCTTCTTGCGCAAAACCAAACCGGCCTGAATAACCTATTTAAGTTAGTATCGGAATCCTACCAGCCGGAGAATTTCTACCGGTATCCGCGTATCGATTATGCACTTCTTAAGAAATACAATGAAGGTATCATTGCTTCCTCTGCTTGTCTCGGCGGCGTGTATGCCGGAAACTATTGGGAGAACCGAGACGACGGCGACGAAGCCGTGCTCGACGCCATGCGTGAGTCAACAAGACGTATGGTTGATATTTTCGGTGATCGCTGGTATGCCGAGATACAATGGAACGATATCAAAGAGCAGCACGAACTCAATCAATATGTGATTCAAGTTGCTCAAGAGTTTGGCGTTGGACTGGTCAC
>TARA_R100001163_G_scaffold65838_1_pt1 | contig 9575 bp, 16 predicted proteins | sample TARA_R100001163 | Tara Oceans TARA_R100001163 (sample SAMEA2621285) | marine metagenome | biome: marine biome (ENVO:00000447); feature: deep chlorophyll maximum layer (ENVO:xxxxxxxx); material: "saline water (ENVO:00002010), including plankton (ENVO:xxxxxxxx)" | depth 120 m
AATACATATACTCCACCACATTGTCAAGCACATATTTCTTTACATTTTCTTGTCAATCCGCATAAACACTTGACACACGCGCTTTAATGTGTTATGATAATGCCGGCAAATCTTATTGCGACAGCACGCGACAGCAGTATCCTAACGATACCAGGGCATTAGAACACCCTGCGACGGCATGCGACTGGCGCAGAGCACAATTAAAAAACGTAGTAATCACAGTAACTTAGTTAAGGTTTGCCTTATAGGGAGAGGAATAAATGAACAACAAACGCAAGCACCGTAATAGAATCTTATCGAGACTACAAAACAAGATACATAAAACATTTAATACAACTGCTAAAGCAAGTTATAACCTGATGTTTTGGTCAGCATGTATGGTATTAATGTATGGGTATGTGTTACACTATAGTAGTAAAGGATATCCTAATCCAATTGACTGATACAAACAACAAATAGCTTGTCACATTAAAACATAATTGTAACGTCATGTTTTGCTAAGTGGGGGTACCCCCTACCCCCCTACCCGAATATATGTCTCTGTATACTGTGTTTGTGTGTGGTGGCGGCTAAGGACATTCACGATACGCCGGCAATTTTTTGAGATATTGGCTTTGGCAAAAAATGCCCCCAAAAATTTTCCAGATATGAGACAAATGCTTATAGTTATCATACGCAAGACAATAAGCATATGGGCGACAAAAGCAATCAGATAACAGTCGGGGATCTTGTTAGTCCGATTCGTGGTAACACTACCGCATTAGGAATAGTGATACGTATCAGTTCGAACAATCGTTTTGTTGCAGTTAGGTGGTTTAAGGATTTGAAAATTAGCAAACACTGTAGAGTGAAAGACTTGATATTGATTAGCCCGTCACCTAAGCCTTAAAGGGGCGAGAACACATATATCCCAGGTCTGCCGGCGCGCGTGGGGCGCCCATGGGGGGAATTGCTGTGGAAAGTAGGGGTATTTCTACAGGTAAACATGGCTACAATTGCCCTATAAGGGGCGCACTTAAGCTTATTTGGTGGTTTTGCTCTGCGGTGCTAGCAGTTGTTGGCGAATGTGGTGGTATGTGACGGGTATTGGTTGGGAAAAAATTTAGGAAAAATTTTCGGCTTGAATCATAACATCTTTTTATTGCCTATTTAGTGCATGGGCGACGAGAGGGAAGTTGACCCGCTATGCACTGTTAGTGAGTTTAGCGGCTCTTCAAATACTTTTAGACCTTATCGTGGGGAGATTGATAGCTTTCAACCTCCTCGATGGGAAAGCAGCGATGCATATAGAACATTTGAATTAGGAGATTTGGTCACTCTATCTCCAGAATTTAGATACGCGATCGCGATTAGTCGGCCTGACTTCGGAAGATACATTGGGATTGTTGTGGAGGCATATGCGAATCGTGAATATGTAGTTCACTGGACTGCTCAGCCTTTAACCAACGGTCCTGAACGTTCTATGTTTAATGGTGACCATTTAATATTGGTTGAGCACGCTGAGAAAAGTTCGATGGAGAAATAAATTGATCGATCACAGCAAAAGTGGTATAATTATAGTATGAAAAATTTGGTATGCCCATGAGCCTCAATGATGAAGAACAATTTGTTGTTGGGGATTTGGTTGTTTTTACTGGTTATGATCTAGACCGGCCACCACTAGCCCACAAAATTGGAATTGTTGTCAGGGTCAATTCACCAGTAGCATATGCGTCGGACATTTATGAGGTATTGTGGCTCCATTCCGGCGCTAGAGTTACTGTTTCTGCAAAACACTTAGATTTAGCATATACAAAAAACAAAACAGACTTATAAGACTACTTATAACTGAGGATTGAAAGATGGATATTACTAAAAGCTTTGTTAAAGACCTGATTCTTGAAGAATTAAGCAAAACCGATAAATCAGATATTGAACGTATGATTAAATCTCATATGAAATCCGAACTTGAGTCTGAAGTTAAAAAGCAGGTGGAAAAAATGGTTAAAGAAGAAGTAAAGTCGACCATGGGAGATAAGTCAACTCAGAAAGAGATGGCCGAGATCTCAAAAACAATCATTAAAAAGCTCTACAAAGACCTGTCGTTCCATCATCCGTATATTATTGACCGGATTAAGATTTAATGAGAGACGAGATGGTGGCCGCCGCAGTGGGTTCTTGGATAAAAGACTTGCGTGCAAATCGTTCTCTTGGTTTTGTTTTGCAAGTTGATTATGGGACCGGCATGATGTTGGTCTCTTATCCAAAAATTGGCAGTACCCAATGGGCGATGCACAAAAACATAGGGCAGTACCGAGTCATAAACAAGTAATTGACTATTTATATGGTACCGTTTGGTTAAAAATATGAAATATTTAGTGTTAATGTTCTTGTTTTTGATGGGTGGTTGCGTCACTAGTCATGTGAGCAGCAATTTAGAAGAAAATCAAACAGATATTATCAATTCTGATTACCAGAATAAGGTATACATGCCGACAGCTCCGGTTACATGTCCCGCCGAAATCAAGGGCGTAGATGACAAGATAAAAGAGTGTATTGTCGGAAATATTGACCACATATGGATTAAAGCCATATAGAGCGACCTACGTAATGTGTGGGCGGCAAAGAAAACAACAAATCTTATGATTTGAAGCCTGGAGATATCATCATTGATCTCAAAAATAAAGAATTGGGATTCTTGATCAGGAGGTTTTCTTTATTGGAAGAAGTGGTTTTTGGAAAAGAAACTTATCCGTCCATAAATGCATGGGATATTTTATGGACTGGCCCACATTTATCAGGAAAACCGAGGTGGCCAGAGGCGTATATCGAAAATGGCCTCATTAATATGCTGAATAGTGGCGTATTAGTGCTCTTAAGAGATATTTAATACATGGGAGAACACTACAAAGCTTTAAAAGAATATATCGACTTGATTAATTTAAATATTGGTGATATAATAGTGGACACAGATAGCGGTGATATTGGCATATTAACTAAAAAGGATAGGCATATCGATATGGTTGTAGACGATATTTTCATTTGGCATATTAAATGGAGCGGTGGTGATTCAGAAAGAGTTGATATCATAGAAGAAGAGGGGTTAAAACTCTCTATAGTGATTGGTACCTATGACTGGCACTCGGTAACTGGCGAAACTTATCAACTTTAGGAAAACATGGAATCTAAAAATACAAAACATCACATTTCTTTAGGTTCTTTAGTAAAAATCGTATCTACTGACAATTATGGTAAACCTTTAGATAAGCTTGGGATTGTTGTAACTGATAAAATAATGTGCCAACAAAGCTTATTTGTAACTGTGAGAGTATATACTTTTAGAGATCAAAGGGTTAGGACTTATTATCCTTACGCTCTAGAAGTTCTTTCTCCAGCATGAAATTAGTTAGAAACCATATATACCGTTTTATTTGCAAAGCTGCCATGGCCATCAATGTTGGCATGGTGCTTGGAAGTTGGTACGGCGGATACTACCAGCTTATTCCGTTAGCTTGTGTCAATATATTTTTATTGTCTTTTGCTTTGATTTTTGATGTAAATGTAAATTAAGGTATTTACCTCCACTATTTAGACTTGGAGAACCTAATCATGAGAAACATTTTCTTAACGTTACTGTGTGTATTTTCTTTCAGCGCACACAGTAGCCCCATTGAAACACCTATTGCTGAAGAAGTATCAGAGACACACATAACCAACACAGTTGAAGCGACCAATTTACTGACTAATGTCGAGAAGAAAGTAAGAGAAGCTTCTGTTAAGATTTATACGCCACGTGGTGGACACGGTAGTGGCGGATTAATAAAGCACAAAGATGTGCAACTAGTATTAACTGCGCATCATGTTGCCGATGGGCGCCTGGGACAGAATTATTTAATTACTGGCGGTGGTGAGATGCAGTATGGCGTGCTGGTATACAAGGATCCACTTCATGATATATCGGTGCTGTATTTACCAAATAAATTTCAGCACTATCAGCCAATGAAATGGAAACCAATCGACAGCTTAGCAACAGTTGGGCACGAAATAACCTACTCTGGGTACCCATCTTGGCACAATATATTGACCTTCAGAGGACACATAGCCGGCTACGAGACCATTCCAGATGCAGGTCAGCAGATAATTCTACAAACTTATGGATATTTTGGGTGTAGCGGTTCAGTTGTGTACGATACTGACGGTCGCCAAGTTGGAATTCTATGGGGAATCGATTCACAACGTGATGGTGTGCACGAAAACATCGTCTGGGTGGCCCCAATTCAAAATCTTGACTTAGATTTGGCTTTATCTGCACTGTGTGAAAATATTCCAGATAAGCCTAGAGCGTGTCGTTGATGAAAAATAAAAAGTGGAAACATTTTTTAACTGAATCGGAAACAAAAAACGTCGGAATTGTTGTTTGTCTTAATGATAAACAGCAATTTTTGACTATTAGGCGTTCTGATATTGACGAGCGTCATGGACAATGGACGCTCCCCGGTGGACATATAGACGATGATGACCGCTCTATAGAAGCTGGAGCCGTTCGTGAGCTATACGAAGAGGCTAATTTGCAATGCAAAATATCAGATTTGACTTATTTGGGCGAACCAAAACCAAAAAAATACTATTTTTTAACACAAAAATGGACCGGAGATGTGGATATAGACAAACCAAACCCAAAAACGAATGAAATAGAGCACGATGCTTATAAATGGTTGACAATCGAACAGATAAAAGAGATTGACAATACCGAAATACCGATCTATTTATTGGAGAAAGCTTTAAAAGCAGCAGGGTACAACAAAAATGAAAAGATTAAGTCGAACAAAAGCTGAGATAGCCAGAAATATTAGCAAGGCTATTATGCAACAATATCGTCGCGGCGAGATTTCAAAAGACATAGCGATTAAAATGCATCAAAAAAAAGGTTATGAAATCCCAAAATCACTAACGTTAAGAGCAGAAAGTGATGACTTATACGGTGAGCTTGAAGAAGAAGAGCTTAGCGAAAAACGCAAGAAGAGCAAAAAGAAGAAAAAGAAGTCTGGCAAGAAAGATGCCTGCTATCACAAGGTAAAATCACGCTATAAAGTGTGGCCAAGTGCATATGCTTCTGGTGCTCTCGTTAAATGTCGCAAAGTTGGTGCCAAAAACTGGGGCAATTCTAAAAAAGAGCACGTGCAGGCAATAGTCGAAGATGAGTTAACACAAGTTTTACAAGAAATGCAAAAAAATTCTCTTGAAGACATCATCTATTACACTCTTTTTGAAGTTTTAGAAGAAAAAGAAGAGATGTCGAATTTAAAATCAAAAGTTATCGACGCTTTGCGTAAAGAAGGCGGCGCTGCAGGCATGGACGCACTTGAAAAACACACTAAAGCATCTAAAAAAGACATTAAAAAGGTAATTGATTCCGCTAGCAATATTAAAATCCACGAAGATGGTGATGTTATTTTAATGAACAGCTTGGATGAAAAGAAAAAGGGTAAAAAAAAACGAAAATTAACCGCTAAACCATCATCTGAGACTTCTTTACGAGACTGGTTTGGTAGAAAAGGCGCCAAAGGTAAGAAAGGTGGCTGGGTTGACTGCAACACATGCCGCAAAGACAAGAAAACAGGACGCAAAAAGTGCTCTGCTTGTGGAAGATCAAGCGGCGAAAAGCGTTCAAAATATCCATCATGTAGGCCAACCCCCGGAGCATGTGGCAAAAGAGGCAACTGGGGTAAAAAATCTAAAAGAGGTAAAAAAGGATGACTACAAAACTTGATAACGAATTGCTAAGAGAGCTTATTTTAGAAGCCATAGAAGATTACGACGTGAGCCATGATCGAGAAGCTCAAGCTGTGCTGAATCGATTGCCATTCCAGGGAAGAGATTTGAAACAAATTGCTGATCTGATGGGAGTTGAGCCGGCAAGATTCCAAGAATTATTAAAAAATAGACAAGAATTAAGAGATTTGCTAGAATTAATTGCAGCCGAGACCGAAATGCGAGCTTCTTCTGTTAATGCGATGAAAGAGCAGGAAGCTTTTAATCAAAAACTTGCAAAAATAGTAAAAGAAGAGTTTGAAGCTGTTCTTGGTGAAAAAAAGAAAAAGAAATCAGCTAAAGATCGCATGAAATGTAACTCTCCAAGAAGAATTCGCAAAGGCGAAGCTGGTCATGGAAAGAAAAAGTTTGTTGTAAAAGCATGTGATGGCGGTACAGAAAAGATTATTCGTTACGGCGATGCAAATATGGAAATTAAAAAAGATTCTCCAAAGCGTAGAAAATCATTTCGGGCCCGACATAATTGTAAAAATCCCGGTTCTAAGTTAAAAGCTAGATACTGGTCTTGTAAAAAGTGGTAAAATACAATAAAGGAAACAAAATGTTTAAAATTATTAAAAAAATTGTTAAAGTTTTAGAGTATTGTCCAAACTGTGGCATGCCTTTAGAGGACCCCATGGAATGTCAACACTGCGAGTGGGTTATTAATGCAAAGTGATGAACAAATATTGGCCAAAACTACTGAATTGTTGGCTAATTTACAAGAAAAGTGTTGGGATGGCTATAAACAGGTCGGCTTAAAGAAAAAAGGCGACCGAATGGTGCCAAATTGTGTACCTGTTAATGAAAAAGTGCTTCGCGAAGTCACCGAAGATGAAATGCGTGTGATCGAGGACATATTAGATGACCTTGATGGTGATGCTTTATCACTCTCTAATGTTTTTGGAGACAAAAAGCGCATTATTGTTGATTTTCCAACAATGGATACCGATTCTGACTTGGGTAAATTTGTAGATTTCTTCCAAAAGCAAGAATGGGACGTAGAATGGCCAAAAGGATTGGCAACTGCCGTAAGAGAGCTTGTCGATGACGTAGATTTATTAGATGTTGGGCGAGTAGAGCCAAAAACAAAAGCAATTCGGATGAAAATCGGTAAATTATTTGCTAAAATTGCTGATTTGACGGCCAAACAGGCAGTTTTATTAGATAAAATAAATGCTGAGCAGCCAAAAAATGCTAAAAAACATGATAATCTAGGCGGATTCCTTGTCAGGCGCCCGGATGGAGAATATGGAAACCCCAAAGCCAAAAAGTATACATCCCCCGGTCAAGTGCCCGGAGTTATTTCAAATAAAGTTCTTGGAGACGAAGGTGCTAAAAGATTTTCTCAGTTATATAAGCAAATGAGGCTTTACATACCAAATCCGGGTCTTCTTAATGTAAGTTTTGCAGATCGAGAAGAATGGGCGAGAAAAAACGCAAAATATTGGCAAGAAAACGCCGGATATATTAAAAAGAACATTCAAAACCTTACAAATGACAAATATTCAATTATTATTACTCGACATCCTATAGATGTTCTTAGAATGAGTGATTTTGATAATATTACATCTTGCCATTCTCCACCAAGTCGCGCTGGGGGAACTAACGAGTATTATAAGTGTGCAGCAGCAGAGGCTCAGGGTCACGGAGCGGTAGCGTATATTGTAGAGACCGAGGAATTGCTTACAAATACAAATACAAGCAATATTGAAAGCGCAGAACAAGAAATCCAAGAAGGTGAAATATTTGGCGACGATGCAAGGTTTGGGGGCGCTGGGTTTGATATAAATCCTATTTCTCGCGTTCGACTGAGAAAAATGCGCTATCAGGAAGATAGTGAAATAGGCGCAGAAGATTTAGCTGTGCCTGAAAAGCGCGTATATGGCGCGGCGATTCCGGGTTTTATAGACCGTGTTGTTGAGTGGGCAAGACAATCACAACAACAGCAAATTGAAAATTTACCAAAAAAAGACGGCAAATATGACTTAAATAAATTTAAATTGTATGGTGGTTCTTATGAAGACACGGCGGGCTGGTCAGGTCGTCAAGAATTGATGATGCAGTTGTTGAATAATTACGATTTTCAAGCTTTTTCTGGAAGAGTTGGCCAAAACACTCAAACCGAAAATGATTTAGATGCCGATTTGCTTGGCGACGTTAGAGGCATGTATGAAGAGGAGTGCGAAGAAATTGCTTCGCAGTGGAACCGAAGATATGAGAATTGTAAGGTAGATTTTAGTGTTGAAGATGACGGCGCAGATGGTGTATATATTCTTGCAAATGCTACAATAACGTTAAGATGGGATTATAATGAATTTACAAAACTCCCTAACGCATATGAAAACGTTGTACAAGATTCACCGTGGCAAATTAACAATTATTTTGGTGATTTGCTTAATGATAGTGGTGCACATATGGGCCTGGCCCAGCGCATGGGGCCCATCGAGTGGCAATGTACTGTTAATATGGAACATCCAGATTTAGGTGGTTCAGCATATTTTGCATTGCCAGAAGAGTTCAATGAGTTCTGTTCTAAAGTTGATACCGTCATAGATGATAGACGTGATACAATGAAACAAATACTCGAAAACTATTTTAGGCGCGAAGAGATTATGCCCGGTGGCAAGTTCATGAACTTAGCCATAGCTATTGAAAACAATGATATTTCTTCATATGAGTGGGACGTAGAAACCGATGGAAATTACGACGACGCCTACGAAGTTTACGCTTCGTATAATTTTGATTATGACATTGAAGAAGTCAAAATGAATGAAAAGATTTTAATGCAGATTCTGAATTCTCGTGATTATAAGATTCAATTGCGTAGAAACCTTTTAGCAATACCTCAAAAAGAAGAAGATACAGAATATTTTCTATCAACGAAAATTATTGCAAACAAATATGTCGAAGGTGAAATCAGAGTTAGTGTTACTTTTTTTGTAAACCGTGATAACAACGATGAGATGGTAGATCTTTTTAAAGAGCTTGTAGAAGGTGATATGGACGACGAAGACAATCTTATGGTTATTTTCAATAAAACACTTGCAGAAGTAAGAAACTTTCACGGAATATGGCCAGAACAAGAAGGACCGGCAACTAAAAACATAAATGAAGTACTTGTTATGCGTTGGAAACGGTTTCTTGCTTGATGTATCGCTACAATGCTAGCGCCTTAAGAGTCATAGACGGCGATACAATCGATGCTATGGTCGATCTCGGGTTCAGTGTCTGGGTGAAGAAGAGAATCCGCCTATACGGCATTGACGCGCCAGAAACACGTACAAGAAATTTAGAAGAAAAGGCGCGCGGATTTCAAACCAAAGAAAGGCTCGTAGAATTATTGGAAAAGTCTGATAACAAATTTGTTTTAGTTTCTCACGGTGTCGGTAAATATGGCCGATGTTTAGGTACAATACTAATTAATGATACTGATATTAATCAATTATTAATAAAAGAAGGCTTAGCAGGAGAATACCAATGAACCTTATACTTGAATATTGGAAGAATTACATAACAGAAAGCAAAGAAGGGCCTTTTTACGTTGCAAAGCGAGACAAAAAAATCAAAGGCAAGACTCACTATGTTGTTATGCATCGTCCAAGTGGAACTTATGTGCCATCAAATGTATATAAAATGGGCAGAGCCAGTGTGCAAGGACTTGTTGACGAATTAAATGCTTATAATGAACAAAATAATGGCATATTAGATGATCCTGAGCTTCCTAGCACCGAAAACGTAAAAAAAGTGCTGGATATTGTTAGAAATTCTGAACACAAAGAAGA
>TARA_R100001163_G_C5068196_1_pt1 | contig 9547 bp, 7 predicted proteins | sample TARA_R100001163 | Tara Oceans TARA_R100001163 (sample SAMEA2621285) | marine metagenome | biome: marine biome (ENVO:00000447); feature: deep chlorophyll maximum layer (ENVO:xxxxxxxx); material: "saline water (ENVO:00002010), including plankton (ENVO:xxxxxxxx)" | depth 120 m
GTTGACCCATTCAGTTAGAATATCTTTAGTGACTTCTCTTTTGTATTTTTGAACTTCTTTACTGACTTTTGAGATACTTCTATCACCTTTCTTCATTTTTACAAATATATATTCATCTTCCATTGGCATTAGTTGAAATATAGTTTCTAGATTTATAAAACTATCAGAACCTTTAGCTTCGGGTTTAATACTAGCTAATTCAATATCTATATTAGAATCGTCGGGATCTTGATTTTCTTTAGTTGGTAGCAATTCATTTTTAATGTGTATTGTACATTGTTCTATTTGGGAATTATCTATTTTTACAAATTTCCAGTCTATTTGAGATTTTTCGTTTAGTTTTACTGGTAAAAGATTGTTTCTAAGAATTTTATTGAAACATTGATTCTCTGAAATAGAATAGTATGGTTTAATACCTAGTAAATTTTGCAATTGTGGAGGGAAATATCGATAAAGTATAATTTTGGGATCAATATCTGGATAATTATTTTCTATGTAGGTTTCTATATTATTTTTAGATATCATTTTTAAAACATTATCATCTTTTATTAGAGCACTTCGTATAAGATGTTTAGATTTTTCTGTAAATTTTAGATTACCGAATGCTGAAAATATTTTATCGAGTTGTTTATCTCTACTGAATGGTTCACCTTTTATTTTTACAAATTGACTTCTATATTCAAAATTATGTGTTAAAATATATTTAAAATTATCGTTCCAAACATAAATATTGTTAGTATTTATTTTAGTAGTTTCAGATAATTTATAGTACAATGTACTAAAGCTATCACTAGGTTCAATCATTAAATTATAATATTTTTGGATTGAACGTGTTTTATCATATTTAATATTGTATTGCGTAAATGCGTCCTTAATATCTCGATGTGATGGATCCTTTCGACCATTATTTAGTTGTTTTACTATAGTTTCGTCTAGAATATCACCAACAAATATATGTTCAGTTAGTACTCTACCGTCTGCACGATATTCGATAACAGTAAAAACTTTTCCGGGAGTAAATCCAATTGACTCCATATATAATTATGTCAGAAATATCTATTTATCTTATTATCAATTCAAAATAGATAATAAAAAAATTAAAATAAAATTATTAATAAAATTATTAATAAATTATGTAACGTTTCTGATAAAAGCATTAGCCCTATTCATTAATTCTTTTTTTTCTTTAGCACTTTTAGAATTGTAATGAGATAAGTTTCTTACATATGGGGTTCCTTTAAGATCTTTTTCTTGTTTAACTAGAAATCTGTAGAATAGGTCTGTCCAGATAACATCCCAATGTCCATCTTTCTTAAAGTCTGACATTTTAAGTATATAATTTGAGCTACTTAAATATGGTTTTCTCATTGTTAAACCTCCATCTGCATAGGTACCCATACTATAAATATTATTGTGCATTACCCATTGGTAGCTATCCATAGCGAATTCCATAAACCATTTAAAAACTTGATCCGGATGTATTTCGCATAGGTTCATAAAGTTGGCCATCATCATTAATCTAAGTATATGGTGTAAGTATCCATATTTAAAAGCAACTTTAATAGTCCAATCTACCGGTTTAATACCGAGTTCTCCTGTATACCATTTTTTAGATAGTTTATTTTTATGACCGAAGTGATTGGAATTTTTAATTTCGTCGAATGCATGAACATATAAGAATCTGCTGTATTCTCTCCAACCTATTATTTGTCGTAGGAATCCTTCGAAATCGTTTTTTCCTATTTTATTTTTACCAGTTTTATGTTTTTTGTAGAATTTGATAGTTTCATCAACTATTTCTTTAGGATCTAAAAGTCCGATATTTAGCATTGGGCTAATTACTGAATGAAATAAGAATGGATGTGATTGTGAGATTGCATCTTGATAGTCGCCAAACTTGTTAAATTTTTTATCAAGAAAGTATTTAAACCATTTAATGCTGGTTTTATGACTTATTGGCAAATAAAAATCTTTAGCATCGCCATAATTAGATCCATAATTAGATTTAATATATTTTATGGCTTCTTCAACATATTTTTTATCACTTTTAATACTACCACCACCATGTTGTTTAAAATTAAATTGCGGTTTAGATTGACCTGCACCATATCCTACTTTAGGGATTCCTATAAGTTTAATATTTTTGGGGAGTGAATTTCTGTTTTCGGTGTCATATGTTTTAGATCCAATTACTTTTTGGAGATTTAGGCGTTTTTTGGCCCATGTATAAAAATGTTGATGAAAGTAATTCTTAACTTTTTTAGCATTTTTTCCACTTTCTTTGAGTTTAAGATCTTGATAATCTTTGCAGTCTTTACTTGAAAGTAGAAAGTTGGGGGTATCAAATAATATATTAAATTTAGCAGATTTAAATTTATTTTGTGTATTTTTTATTTTTTTCATAATGGTATGATCAGTAGGATCATATAAAACAACATGACCACTACCAGATAAGAATGGATAATAATTTTTTCCTCTGATGGATTTTTCTTGAATATATTTTACGGATTTGGCTCCCCATTTCATAAGTTGATCTTGATAGAATTTCATACTTGCTCTATGAAGAACAAGTTTTAGTTGATTCATGTTTAGCTTTAAACCTTTTTCAGTCCCCCAATGCACTGGTTCTTCGACTAAATATATATCAGCTGTTTTCCAATTATTAGGAAGATATTTCTTATCAAAAAGTTGTGTTGGAAAAATTACAACTTTCATTGTATATATATATATATATTTAGCAATCATTTAACAAATATGTAAAATAAGATTGATAAATAAGATTGATAAATTAAAACTTAAAAAGTATTTTTTATTGATTTATATTTTTGTGAATAAGAAAAACTAGATTAAGAATAAGTATGACAACACGACTAGATACAAAAGATATATCTGGTAAGTTATTTCAGCTTGAATTAGTAAGGGGAGATAAAGAAAAGTATCCGTTGATGAATACGTGGATACTATGGTATCATGAAGCAGAATCTACAGATTGGAGTTTAGAGTCATATAAAAAGATATATGAATTTAATACAGTTGAAGATTTTTTACGATTGTATAATAATTTACCAAGTATTGTAAATACGATGTTCTTTTTGATGAAGAAAGGTCATCCACCTATTTGGGAGGTTCCACAGAATATAAATGGAGGGTCTTGGTTATATAAGTTCCCAAAAAAGATGGCTGATTGTTTTTGGACTAAATTCAGTATGTATCTAATAGGTGAAACATTGATGGCAGATACTTCAAATATAATAGGGTTGAGTATAAGTCCTAAAGTTTATAATGTGACGATAAGAATCTGGAATAGTGATAGTGATAAATGTAAGCAGATTCCATTTAATGAAAATTATGTAGAATTAACTAGAGGTATGCCATTATACAAAGAGTTTAGATCTAAAAAAGATAATAAGGAATTTAAGGAAGCCAATAAAGAAGCGTTCGAGAATCATCAGAAATTCCGTTATAATTATGGGAAATCAAAGAATAAATCTTGTAGAAATAAAAATAATTCTAATAATTCTAATAATTCTAATAATTCTACATCAAGAGATAGATCAAGAGATAGATCAAGAGATAAGTCCAGATCTTAATTTATATTTGAATTTATATTTGAATTTATGTTATTCAAATAAATTCAAATAATAATTTAATAAAATCATATTTCCACTCTTCTTTGACGATATCTTTAATACTATTAAATTGATTTTCATTAGAATCATTATTAATTTGATCATCTTTATCGTCTTTAGTTGCATGGTGTTTAGTTGAATCATCATTATTAGATGAATTATTAGATGACTTATTAGATGAATTATTAGATGACTTATTAGATGAATTATTAGATGAATTATTAGATGAATAATTATTCTTTGTGGAGTTATTTGTATTAGCTTTAAAGATTATTGCATCTTGATGTGGTTCTGAATCTGATTTAGATGAAAGAACTATAATTCCGAATTGTGGTACATAATGGTTATTATTTTCATATGGTTTTCTTAAATTTAGTGTGGTTCTATCTAATAAAATATCTATCATTGGTGTATACACATTGGGATAGTCATCTTGTTCTTGATCAATCATGATTATTCTTTTTTTACAGCTTTCAACGAGTTCTGCGTGTGTATGATTTTGATAGTGTGGTATTTTTCTTTTACGAAGTGTAGAAAACGAAAGAGATCCAATATAATCGCCAAATGTCCATTCAAGTAATTTCGAGATGGAATATTTAGTGCTACGATCGAGACCATCAACCCAAATCATAGGTTGTCTAGTAGTTCCGTTAATAAGGTATGCTAATTGTGGTAGCATATTATATAAATTGATACTTTTAAACCATTCTATAATTTCTCGTTTATATATATTTCTATCTGGTCTGAAGTGATATCCTACAGTCATAAAAACTCTATCTGATTCTTCTGGAACTTTTAATTTTTTATTTATGAGGTCATAATTACCATTATTAAATCCTATAAGATAAGGGTTAAGATCTAATTTTAGTGAGAAATCGTTTTGTGTAAATAATTCTTGTGCTACTAAATTTACTTTGTGAAAGAAACTACGGTTACTTAATCTGAGACTTAGTTCACTACAAATTTTAGATTTATACATTAAATCACTAATCAATAAAGGAAAATAAATTTTTGGAGATTGCAGCCCATAATATTCACTGCTACTACTACTACTAGTATTATTTTCTTCTAAACTATTATTAGTATTACTATCACTATTAGTATTACTGTTACTATCACTGGTATTATCAAAATTATTGTCAAAATTATTATCAATATTATTATGAATATTTTTATCACTATCACTATTATTATCATTATTATTATTGTAATTTATATTACTTGTATTATCATTATTATTTTGAAATTTTTTTTCGTTATTTAGGGTGTTAGAATTTTTTAAATCATTGGGTGAAACTAGGCCTTCTAAACTAATTTTATCATCATTATTTTCAACTTCTCCTAATATATTGTTTAGTTTCATTACTTGTTGATTATAATCGTTTGCTAAACTTAGGTATTTATTAACCAGATCATTTTTCATGAGAGACATAAGTGGGCTGTTATCTTCATCTCTTCTAGTCCAATGATGATCGACAAAATAATACCAATGTTTGGTATCAAACCTTATAATTGGATAGTAAAGATATTTGAGGAGATGAGCAACATCTGAAGGATGTTGTGAGAAAGTTTTTTCCAGGTAAAATTGTAATCTATCTTTCATTGAAATTCTTTCATCTTGTGTCATTTGAGCAAATATAGATAATGAGGAGAGTCCTCCACTCATTTTAATTTGTGGTAAATGATAAGAGATGGGTGAATTAGATTCGGTCATTATTATTTTACTTAATTTACTAATATTAAAATCAAAAATATCTTTATATAGAACTATTATAATTATAATATCATTGAAAAATAATATTATAAACAAACAACTCTGATTTATGTTATATAAATTTAAACTATCTAAATATAAATCTAAATCTAAATAATCTAAAGTGAATCTAATATGTATGGAGTTACGAAGAGAACGTAAACATTTTTTCTGTGAAGATCAAAAACTTTCAAGTATGTTATTTGTGGTTCATTTTGTAATCTTGGTATTTGACTTAAGTCTGTAATGCGTTTAATTATGAGACTTGGTCTCATATCTTGTATGTTCTTTGATATGTAATTAAACCATTTTTGAGATATTTGACCACTTTCATCGAATAAGCTTGAAAAGTCATGTTTAATTTCTCTCCAGTTCATACCTGCTATATTACTGATTAATAAATCAGCAACATAACGCCTGTTATCTTCTACAAAACCGGTAACATAATCGTCTCCGTAGAGTTCTTGTAATGATGTTTCTGATAAACTAATACTCATTGTCACTATATAATTTATTGATAGTTTTTTTTGTTATATATTATTTATTCTTCTATATAAAATTATCTTATTTAGAGAAAGTAATATAATATGACCGAGTATCAAACATATCAGGAACTTCTTGATAAAGGCAGAAATAATGCGAAGATGGATTTTCGTGAGAGGGACAGATTAATAAAGGATATTGACAAATTGGATAAGAAGGATCATATTGGTATCTTAAGAATAATAATGGAGTCAATAGATAGACAAATATGGACTGTAAATAATTATGGTACTTATTTTGATTTGAATGATTTGGACAATACAACTTTATGGAAGATAAGTTATCATGTCTCCTTATGTTTAGAAAATCTGGAAAGAGAATCTATGCGAAAGAAAGCTGAAAAAAAGTATGAAGATGATCGTACAAATATGGAGGACACAATAAAAACAAAAGCTAAATTAAAACTTAGCAAGAATCGTTTTGGTGTTGAAAGAAATAATGAAAAGTTCAATAATGACGAAGACCACAATGACGATGACAATAATGATGAAGACAATGATGATGAAGACAATGATGACAATGATGAAAGTAGTAATGAAAATAATGATGTTAAAAATATTAAATCTAGTAATAAATCTAAATCTAAATCTAAATCTGGAAAAAATAAAAAAGGGGATTTAAATGATAAAAAGTGTAAATCTGTAAAAACATCAAAGTCTATTGCAGAAGAAGAAGAGGATGAATTAGGGATTGAGAATCACATTGGTATAAGAAAGAATGATTCTGATGATGAAGATGATCCAAGTCAAAGTATATTACCTAATGATGGAATAAATTTCTTAGATTTGTCTTTATTGGAGGATGATGACGATACTTTAGATTTGGATATGGATAATGATAGTGATTTATAAATTTAATTGATTAAAATATGGATGTAATAATTACATCTATATTTTATTTTATGAAAGAAATGAAAAATAATATAAAATTAACGAAAAAAATACTAGAAAATAAGCTTATATTTCAGAGTATATTAAAGTATTGTGGATTAAAATTTATAATTATTTTACTTAAAAATAATTATTTATTATTCGGGATAAAAGTAATATTGAGAATGAACGGTATTGTAACACATAGAAGCAGAAAGAGTGTTGATAAAAAATATATTTTATGTATTATAGAAATAAAAGGTGATAATAGTAGTATTACTTTAGATTCTAATGAACATTGTGTTGATTCATATGGTTATGTTGATTACAATAAAGAATCTTATAAATTAACTATTCTTTCTTACAATGATAATTCGTCATTGCTTTTTTCCCCAATTTTATCTAATATAGAGTTTTTAAATTCAGAAAAGGGAATTTGTTGGAGGGATAGGGTAAAGATGGAAACAAATTATGAAATTTTAGATAAAAAATACAAATTTACAAATATTGGTTTTCTAAGAAAAATGATAGAGATTTTTGAAAAGATTAAAGATTATAAATCAAAAGAATGGATTTTTAGTAGTTATAATATTAAAGATAATGATTATAATGGTATTGATGATTATTTTTATGAAAATATTTTTAATAAAAATTTAGAGAGAAGCCAAGAATCAGAATAAATATAATAAAATTGATTGTTAATAAATATAAATAAACCTTTATATTATTAATTATTATTAATGACATTGATTTAATGTCATTAATAATTTCACTTAATAATGACACTTATAAAAAAATTTCAAGTAAATCAAAATCGATAAAAATAAATATAAATAAGGAACAAGATAAGAAGGATAAAATAATTATAAAAGATGGAAAAATAAAAGATGGAAAAATAAAAGATGGAAATATAAAAGCTAGGAAAATAATTTTAAATATAAGATTTAAGATTGAAGATAATTTATATAATAATATAAATTATAATTTGAGTAGTTTATTACAATTTTATTATAATCAAAAGAGGAATAATGAATATACTTTTCCTGTTGGATCAAGAATAAAGGTAATGAAGGGTAAGTTTTTTTATGACCATACGACAAGTCATTATTCTACAGATCCAGAAGGATGGTGGGTTTCTGAAAAGTTAGATGGCATAAGGGCAATTTGGACAGGACGCAAATTATTGACACGGACTGGAAGAAAGATAAATGCTCCTAAATGGTGGTTAGCGGATTTACCGGATCGTATAGCATTGGATGGAGAATTATATTTGGGTAGAAATCGTTTCAATGATGTCCAAAGTATTGTGATGGATAGTTCAAGTAGCAGTTATTTATGGAAAAATATAAAGTATTATGTTTTTGATATACCAGATTCATTAAAAATGCCTTTTGAGGATGTGCAAACTATATTAAATAATTATTTACCTAAGAATGATTATTTAAATGTTATATTTCAAACTAAGATTAATTCTCTGGATCATTTATTAGAGTTACAAAAAATTCTAGTGAGCCAGGGTGCTGAAGGAACAATGCTTAGGAAGCCAAAAACCAGGTATAGAGTAGGGGAAACATATAATTTATTGAAATTCAAAACCAATATGAATGATACAACAGGTTCTAATAAGAATGAAATGGTACATTTATTGGATGAGGTTGGGATAATTACAGGATACAATTATAATTATGCTAAAATGAAACCTGATGGTAAGGCTATTTTAAAGTCAGTATTAGTAAAGTGGGTTGATAAGGAGAAGTATTATAAAGATCCAGAATTTTCTGTAAGTCACCATATAACACAAAAAGAGAAGCGAGGTAATTTTAGAGATTTGTTTCCAATTGGCCAAAAGGTTAAAATAGTATTTAATCAGTTATTTGAGTCTAGTCAAAAGCCTAGATTTCCGAGATATGGGGGTTGGGCAATGGACGTATAAGAAACAATTGTATTATTTTTATAAATCAAATCTTTGGTTATAAAAGGGGATTTTATAGTAGAAAACATATCTCCTAGATAAAGTAAGAAATTGATTAATTTGTATTATTTTATCTGTTTAAGCTAACTTTAAAGTTAAACTTTCACTACTGTTAACAGTTTCTGTTATTTCAATCTACTTTCCGATCTCAACTATTTCAAGAAAAAAAATCATGAATCTTTCCACTGGACTTACGCCTACCGGTTTCGTTACCGAATCGGCTACTGCTGATTACCTGGACGGCATTCGCCGCAAGGAGATTGCTGAACAGCAGCAGTACAACGACATGATGTCTGGCAAGATTCCGTATGATGCTGGTTACATTGCGTACATGCATCAACGCCAGTATCATCAGGCCATGATGATGCGTGGTCAGCAGTTCTTTCAGCACGGCATGGCGCCGCAAGGTTTCGGAGGTTTTCCGCCGATGATGCCGCCGCAGTTCTATGGTCAGCCGGGCTACCAGATGCCACCGCAGCACCAGCCTGAATTTCAGCACCAGCCTCAATTTCAGCCACCGCCGCAGCAAGCTCAATTTCAGTTGCCGCAGCAAGAGCCGGTCATTCTCTCTCAGAGTGTGACTGATCTCTCTGAAGAAGAGGCTGCTCATGTTCGTGAGCACGAGCAAGTCGATGCCAAGAAGGAAATTGTTTCGGTCGAAAAGGAGCAACCAACCAAGAAGTCGCCAGCCAAGAAGCCGCCTGTCAAGAAGGGTAAGGGCAAGAAGGGCAAGAAGCCGAACAAGCTGGTCGCTAAGATTCCAGCCGGTCCTCCGAAAGCC